>Ga0268276_1001909_pt1 | contig 18947 bp, 21 predicted proteins | sample saktaG_4_FD_190145 | JGI IMG/M metagenome (GOLD analysis project Ga0268276, IMG submission 190145) | Saline water microbial communities from Sakinaw Lake, British Columbia, Canada - sak_2010_1_5_45m | ecosystem: Environmental > Aquatic > Non-marine Saline and Alkaline > Saline ... | reverse complement strand
GAAAATAAATCTTAAATAACCCGTGACACTAAGTCCGGTATGTAAATATATTCATTATGTCGTTGGATAATGGTTCTAACGTTGTCCACGATGCGGAGCAGGCTAGTGAGCCTTTCGAGAGACCGAGGGGCATAAAAATCGTCAAGAAGGCGATTTTTTGGTAGAATGAGATAATATGGAAGAAAAACATATAGCAATGTGCGGATTAGAATGTAATATCTGTGGAGCGTTTATTGCTACAAAAAACAATGATAACGACTTAAAAAAGAAAACTGCAAAAGAATGGACAAAAAGACATAAAGTTGACCCTCCTTTAGAGTTAAAGGATATTAATTGTTGGGGTTGTTTATCGCAAGACGGACCATTATACAGACATTGTCTTGTGTGTGAAGTCAGGAAATGTGGATTTAGTAAAGGGATTAAAAACTGTAGAGAATGTAAGGATTATAAATGCGATAAGCTTATAGAATTACAAAGCAATCTTTTTTAAGGAAAGAAACTTTAAACAGGTTTTAATATCGTCCACTAGGGGGAGCAGGCTAGTGAGACTTTTCTCAAGTGACCGAGATGCATAAAAATCGTCAAGAAAGTGGTTTTTTGGTAGAATGAAATATATGAAAAAGAATAATGTTTTTGTTGCGGTAGACATCCAGAATGATTTTGCTTCTGAGGGAGGGAAATTTTATACACCAAAACCCTCAATAGGGTTTTTAAGACAAACTTTATTTCCTTTTATAAGAAAAAGAAACATAAAAGTTAATGAGATTATTTCAGATTATCGGCAACCACGACCAGGTGATCAGGGTGATTGTTGTCATCCTGGTGAATGGGGTTACAAATCTCTTGTTCCAGATAATTTAAAGAAGTCCATATGGGTTAAATGTATGAATTCGCCTATTTGGGTAAGAGAAAATATCGGTAAGGCTGATACCAAGCCTGGGTTACCCTATCCTGACTCTGATGGTTTCGGTAGATGGCTACAGAAGAATATGGGTAAACCCGAAGAAGTAACGCCCGTGGTATTCGGACTTACCATTGATTGTTGTGTACTCTCAGTGCTTCAAGAGTTATCTTGGCGTGGATATTACCCATTGGTTTTAAGAAATGCTGTGGATCACGCTAGTGGAAAAATGGAGGACAGGGATAAGGTATTGGAAACACCAATACCTAATTGGGCTAAAGTTGTGAGTTGGAAAGATATTCAAGGGGAATTGGAGTAGCTCCAAACCAAGCCCTAACAAAGTCCGTCCCTCGGAGCAATAAATTGACAATACTTCATTTTCTGGTATCATTTTATTATTAAGCAAAAGAATAAGTATGGGCAATGTTGAAGGAATGATAGTCATGATATGAAGTCGTAATCTTTAATTTATTATTATAATAATAACTAAAATATAAACATATGGGAGATTTCAAAAAAGGCGGTGGAAAACGTTTTAGTAGCCATGGGGGCGGACTTGATAAACGAGATGGTGGCCGAGGTGGATTAGGCGGTGGTAGAGATCGTGGTCCAGTTACTATGTATCAAGCGATTTGCGACCAATGTGGAAAGCCATGCGAGGTACCTTTTAAGCCAACTAGTGGCAAGCCAGTGTATTGCGACGCTTGTTTTAGGAGTAAAAAAGAAATTGGAGATAATAGAGGAGGAAATAGATTCTCTAAAAGGAAATATGACAGCTATAAAGCTCCCATTAAGCCGGGTTTTGGAAGTGACATCAGTAAAGGAAATAATAATGAAGTGAAGAAGCAGTTAGAAATATTGAATGGAAAAATGGATCTGCTTATTAAGGCAGTAGAAGCTATGGCAAGCACCAAGTCTTTGGTTACAGAAGAAAAAATAAAGAAAGTGGTAAAATCGGTTCCAGTCGCGAAGACTAAAAAATAAGTTAAAAAGGCTTCTAATTATTTTTTTAACAGATTCTAATATTGTCTGTCCCCTGGAGCAAATTTCTGTCTATTCAATTAGGCGGTTTTTTGATAGAATAGCACAATGAATACAAAAATTTTAATTATTTTAATAATTTTAGTTATTTTGGCAGGAATTTGGCTGGGCTTAAGATCTATAATTGACAAATTCGAACCACTAGAGCCCATTGCCTGCACAATGGACGCAAAACTCTGCCCGGACGGTTCTTATGTCGGTAGAATTCCGCCGAAATGCGATTTTGCGTTGTGTCCAGAAACAAAAACAATAAAACTTTATTATTATAATTATGAACTGGACAGAGACGAGTGGGGGAATGTTGCTTGTAGTAGGAATGGATTGGTGCCGGTTGAGAAAAAAATTCCAATAACTAAAACGCCGATTCAAGATACTATCAAACTTTTGCTTTCGGGCAAACTTACAGATGAAGAGCGAGCTCAGGGAATCAGCACAGAATATCCTCTGGAGGGGCTTTCGTTGAAAGGATCCTCATTAAAGGACGGCGTTTTAACGCTCGAATTTGACGATTCCAACAACAAAACCGTTGGTGGCTCCTGCCGGGTGGGCATTCTTTGGTTTCAGATTGAAGCAACAGCAAAACAATTTCCAGAAGTCCAGCAAGTTCGTTTTCTGCCCGAGGAGATTTTTCAGCCGTAAGAAAAACTATGAGTAAATTATGACCAGAAATAAAAAAATCGTAATCGTAAGTGCGATAATATTACTAATAGGAATTCCTGTTGGAATATATTATTTTTTGTTTTCAGGCCCAGAAAGAGAATCAGAAATGGAGAGAATAGTTATTAACCTCGACACAGCCGAAGAAGAACTCATTCCTAAACTAAAAGAGCAGGACTACATAAGAAGCGAGTGGGCCTTCAAGTTTGTTTTAAAAACAAAAGGATGGGAAGGAAGGATAGAGCCGGGAGCATATAAGGTTTCAAAGACTATGAATGTCTGGACTCTGGCAGATACTTTTGTAAGGTTTAAGTACCAGAACTGGGCAGTAGTACCAGAAGGGCTGCGAAAGGAAGAAGTTGCTGAGATACTGCAAGAAAAACTTTATTGGTCGGACAACACGAAAGAAGAATTTCTCGCCAACGCCGAAGAGGGATATTTATTTCCCGATACTTACTTGCTTGACGTGTTGAATATCAGAGATGCAGGTAAGAAAGCGGCTGAAAGAATGGAAAATAATTTCAATGAAAAATGCCAAGAAATCTTTAAAGAATTTGAAGAGAATAACATTCGTAACGATACAGCCATCACCCTGGCTTCCATAATTCAAAGAGAAGCAGCCAACGAAGAAGAGATGCCGTTGATAGCGGGAATTATTTGGAACAGATTGCTCAAGCCAATGCCACTCCAGGTAGACGCAACCATTCAATACATCGTTGGAGAGGAAGGTAATTGGTGGAGACCAGTAACGCCAGAAGAATACAAAATAGAATCGCCATATAATACCTACCTGCACGAAGGTAAATCGCCAGCTTCAATCTGCAATCCGGGATTAGCAGCAATTGAAGCGGTAGTTCACAATCAACCCAGTGATTACTTCTACTACTTACACGACAGTGAGGGGCAAATTCACCTTGCCAAAACCTACGAGGAACACCAAATGAATATAGAGCAATACCTTCTCGAAACCATAACAGGGACAATTGCAGATGTAGCATTAAGTGCTAAAGTTATCACAATACAAGACCAGCAAGGGAAGGAAATAAGTTTGGCACTTACCGAGAAAACGACACTTTTGGATAAAGATGGAAACGAGGTAGAATTAAAAGATTTTCAACCAGGAAAGAGTATTACTGCTGCAGGTAGATGGACGGGCGAAGATACATTTATACCATTAATAATTCGAAAAAAATAGTCAGAAGCAAATATAAAACTCTCAACCGGATCACCAAAATAGTTCCTACCCATTAACTTACATCTTTTACTTACTATTAAAATGGAGAGCAGACTTGAACTTAGTTTTGAGTGACCGAGATGGGTTTGAGTCGCAGCGGGGGAAGTAGGCTAGTGCTCGGTTCGAGCGACCGAGATGCTTAAAAAATCGCCAATCAGGCGGTTTTTTGGTAGAATGAAATTAGCATGAATAACTTTGGATTTTTGAGTAAATACCAACAGCTTCAAAAAGAAATAATGTTTGACAAGATTATTGATCTGGAATTTGCCTTTATTGGTTATTGTAAAGTTGATAAGTCAGCGTTTTGGAATTTTGCTTTAATTAATAAACCACCTTCTGAAGAAGAAATCTCTAAAATTGAAGAAACTTTTAAATCTTTAGATCGCAATCCTACAATTTACTTTGAAAATAGAGAAGATTTTAAACCTTTTATTAATTTATTAAGAGAAAAGGGATACAAAAGAGAATTTGAAGATTCTTGGATGTTTTGGCAAGACAAAGAAATAGATAAAAGTAGATTCAATTTAGTAAAAAAAGTTAATACTGAAGAAGAACTAAAAGTATTTCTTAAAACTTTTGATACTTGTTACCAAAAAGATGACCCTCAAAATGCTTACGGAGAATTAGGAGACTACCTTATAGTTGCTAAAGATGTTTGGTATAAACATCATGGGAGTGATAAACTTGAGTATTTTATAATTTACAAAAATGAAAAACCTGTTACAGTTTCGACACTTACTAATTTTAAAGATATTGGCTATATTTCAAATGTAGGTTCTTTTAGAGAAGTAAGGGGCGAAGGATTTGGAAAGCTTGCAACTTTGTATTGTATAGAGCAATCAAAAAATAATGGAAACAAAATACATTGTCTTGCCACAGAAGAAGGCACCTACGCTAATGAATTTTACAAAAGAATAGGATTTGACACTCTTTTTACTGCAGTAGCTTATACCAAGAAATAGGTTCTAATAAAGTTCGTTCCTCGGAGCAGGTTAGTGCTCGTTTCAAGCGACCGAGTTGCATCAAAAGTCGCCAAAGGTTGATTTTTTTTGATAGAATAGAAGAAGTTTTCGAAAATGAATAATGAATAATGGGGTCAGGAGCCTTTTTATTGGTAGATAAAATCTGTTGAGATTAAATCTGTATAAAATAAAAAAAGAGGTGTCGAGGTTTAACCCGACACTTTTTATAACAAGAAAAATCTATTTTATTGAAAAGAAGGTAGTTTTTTTTAGTTAAAACTACCTTCAAAATCTTTTATGTTTAAGAATAAGTTCTTTGAGTTGCTCTCTTAGATAATCTGGAGAGTGCTTTGTTGAAGGAACATATCCTTGTTCAGAAAATATTTCTTGAGCCCATCCGTCCCAGGGCAGCGTTCTGGAAATCTTGTCGCTTTCCATATTCCATAAACGCCATTTTCTTGACTCTTTGGTTCGGATTAAAACAACTGTCTTAGAATTGCGACGACGTTTTCTATTCCTGCCGTTACTGCGCGAAGTAAATATTACCGCATTAAAGTATTGGAATATGAGATTTTCATTTAATGCTTCTTGTTCGCACCCCTTCCGAAAATAGTAATAGTATTTTTCTTCAGTGCCTTCATCGCCCCATGTCATTATTGTCACCCCCTATCTTTTTGTTAAGTTTACTACAAAAAGATTAGCACATGGTTCTTGATTTTGCAATTTTTATTTTAAAACTAAGGGGAAAAAGTCAGATACCTTTTTCGGAATAGGAGATAAAGATTGTAATACAAAAGAGGTGTCGAGGTTAAATCTTAACCTGTTGACGCCAAGCGTCAACAGGTCCTATAAGGTAAAAGGTTTGTTGACCCTAGGGATCAACAGCTTCTAGACTGGTGGGGGTTTAACCTTCATCAATCGTTTATTGACTTTTTCCAATATGTTTTGTATAACACAAACAGTTTCCAATGAGACTATTTGTTTTAAGATAGATTTGGATATATTTAGAAGTATATTAATAACTCAATAAAAAAAGGAGGTAAAGGTAAAGATGGATATCACTATTATGTGGCTGCAGGAATACGGGAGCGAAATGGAAAATATTATTGAATTTGCTAAGAGGTTTGGAAAGAAAGCTTCGATCAACGATGTTGTTAGTTGGCTAGAGGAAACAGGGAAAGAAGAGCTAGAATCATGGTTACTGTCTCGGGACGTAAACGTAACAAAAGAGATGTTAGAACATGGAGCTAATATCCATGCTAATAAAGACCATGCTTTATTGCTGGGAGTATTGGAAGGCAATCTAGAAATGACTAAATTGTTATTGGAAAATGGAGCTGATCCTTGTGCTCGAGGAGGTCTTGCTCTGTCTATGGCAGCAGGAGAAGGTTGTCTTGAAATGGTAAAGGTGTTGGTGGAGTATGGTGCCGACGCTTATGGAGAAATTATTCCTATAATCATGGCACGAGATAATAAACATGAAGAGATAGCTGACTTTCTAATTGATAATGGGATAAAAAAAGTCGCAGAGAAGTAGGATGTATAAAAAAGTGATCAAAGGGAGGTAAGATAACTCAATTCTTACCCCCTTTATTTTTATAAGTTTTCACAAATAAGTTCTAATTCTTCAATCTTAATCAAAGCAGGCATTGTTCAGTTTCCGAGATAGACTCAGAAGATCATTAATCCGTTCCGCCAGCTGGCGGATTGTGACGGAGGCGGTTTTTTGATAGAATAACAAAATGGCACAAAGAATTGCAGTTATAATGATTAAAGAAGGAAAAATCCTGCTTGTTCATCGTATTAAAAAGAGCAAAGAGTATTATGTCATTCCGGGCGGCGGCATTGAAAAAGATGAAAACATTGAGCAAGCAGCCGTCAGAGAAATTAAAGAAGAAACTGGTTTGGATATTGTTTTGGGTAGAAAGTTGTATGAGAAAGAGGATAGGAGCAGATTAGAAAGTTATTTTTTAGTAAAAAGTTTTAATGGAGAATTAAAATTAGGCAAGCCAGAGATTGACAGACAATCGAAAGATAATGTTTATCTCCTGGAATGGGTATCGCTTAAAGATTTGCGGGAGATAAATTTATTACCAGAGTCAATTAAGAATAAGATTTTTGATACGTTTAGTTATTAAATAAATTCGAACATCATTCAGCCCCGGAGTTCCGATTCTTCGCCTGGGAGCTTTGCCTAGGTTTTTTCATTGACGAATTGTTGTTTATGTGTTAGTCTTCTTTGTAAGATAGTTGCCTAACGAAAATGTAGTCGAGTTTCATCAGGATACTAAACTTTAGGATAAAACCTTAAAATAATTAATTAATTTTATCTTTAACTATGGAAGGAACAATTAAAAGACTCACAGATAAAGGATTCGGATTCATTGCTATTGAAGGCGAAGAGAAAGATTTATTTTTTCACAGTAATGAACTTCAAGGCGTCACTTATGACGAGCTAAAAGAAGGTGATAAGGTATCTTTCGAAAAAGCCGATTCTCCGAAAGGACAAAATGCGGTGAATGTATCTCGAATTTAATCACTGATTTAGATTGCGAGAAATGATCTTGTCCCGCCATTGAATGGCGGGACGATTCATTTAAAAGTAAAAACCTCCGCATTCTACAGAGCCAAGATTTTCACCCGATAAAAAACTGTCGGGTCTTTATTTAGATAGACAAAAACCTTAAAAAATGACAAGATTAAAGTAGTTTCTAATAAAGGACAGGCCTAAATAATATAAGTTTTATTATGAAGAAAAAACATCTTATTTTAATTATTATATTTCTCTTTCTTTTTATTGTTCCCGGTCTGGCTAGTTTGCTGACAGATTGGTTTTGGTTTGGGGAGATTGGTTTTGAAAATATTTTTATTACAATCTTAAGCACTAAAATTATATTGGGCCTTATAATCGGCTTTATTACTTTCGGTTTAATATATCTTAATTTAAGAGTTGCTTCCACACTTACTAAAGACAGGCCGATAATGATTACTTTGGATCAAAATACGGCTCCAATAGATGTTGGGAAGTATGTCCATAAACTTATCCTTTTTCTGTCTTTAATCATTGGATTTTTTACCGGATTAGCCGGAGCTGCCAATTGGAACACTTTGCTCCGATACCTCAACTCCACTTCTTTTGGTATTTTAGAGCCAATATTTAACCGAGACATTTCTTTTTATTTCTTTACCTTGCCTTTTTTAAAGGCATCAATTGGGTTTCTTCTTTGGATAGTAGTGGTTTCTCTGATAGGGTCAGCTTTAATTTATTTTGGCAGAGGAGTATTTTCCTTCTTTGGCCGAAGATCAGGTTTTGTTCGTTTTTCATCTGAGGGAGAACTAACAAGGGACAAAACAGAGAAGAATCCTAAAATTCATCTTTCACTGCTTCTTTGTTTTCTCTTTCTAATATTGGCTGTCGAAACTTATTTTATACAAATTCCGAATTTGCTTTACTCTACAACGGGCTCTTTTATGGGAGCTACCTATACCGATATTCATGCTGCCTTGCCAGTTTTAAAAATATTAACAGGAATCTTGTTAGCCGGAGCAATAATATCCGTTATTAATATCTTTCAGAAAAGAAATCGTCCCTTAATATTAGCGATAGGTGTTTATATAGCAGTTTCTATTTTGGGAGGGTGGTTGTATCCGGTCATTTTACAAAAGTTTATTGTAGCTCCAAACGAACTAGTCAAGGAATCTCCCTACATATCCAATCACATTGCTGCCACTCAAAAAGCTTTTAATCTGGACCAGGTCGAAGAGCATGACTTGAAAGGGGAAACCTCCTTAACTATGGAGGACATTAAGAATAATGAAGCAACTATTAAAAATATTCGGCTTTGGGACAGGGAACCTCTTTTGGACACTTTCGGTCAGATCCAGGAAATCCGTACCTACTATGATTTCACTTCCATAGATAACGACCGTTATTTAATCAATGGAGAATATCGCCAGACTCTGCTTTCCCCTCGAGAATTAAATTCTCAAAATCTGCCTCACCGTACCTTTATCAATGAGCGCCTAACCTTTACTCATGGATTTGGGTTAACCTTAAGCCCGGTCAACGAAGTAACAGAAGAAGGACTACCGGTCCTATTTATTAAAGACCTGCCGCCGGTTTCTATCGCAGATTCTCTTGAAATAACTCGTCCGGAAATCTATTTTGGAGAATTAACGCAGGATTATGTAGTGGTGAATACCAAAGCTAAAGAATTTGATTATCCGGCGGGGGAAGAAAATGTCTTTACCGATTATCAAGGGAAAGGGGGAGTTCCGACTTCTTCGTTCTTTAGAAAAGTCCTGTTTGCTCTCAGATTCAGAGAGTTGAAAATTCTATTATCAAATGACATTACTGCTGAAAGTCAGATTATGTATTATCGAGACATTAAAGAAAGAGTTCAACGGGTCCTTCCTTTTTTAAAGTTAGACCGTGATCCATATTTAGTAATTACTTCAGACGGCAGGTTAAAATGGATTTATGACGCCTACACTGTCAGTAATCTTTATCCCTACTCTCAAGTAATAGGCAGTTCATTAACGGAAAAAGGCATAAATTACATCCGAAACTCGGTGAAGATAGTTGTTGATGCTTATGATGGAGAAATGCAATTCTATATTTCCGATCCGAAAGATCCCTTGATTCAAACCTATGCCAAGATTTTTGAGAATACGTTTTTGCCTTTATCTGACATGCCCGAGGATTTAAGGAGTCATCTCCGCTATCCCGAAGATATTTTTATCTATCAAACCGCTCTTTACACGATTTTTCATATGGAAGAGCCCCAGATCTTTTACAACAAAGAAGATAAATGGCAAATTCCAGTTATATCTGAAGGCAGGGGAGATCCAATGATGCGTCATATCATAATGAAGCTGCCGGGAGAAACCAAAGAAGAATTTATTTTAATGATTCCCTTTACTCCTCAGGGGAAAGACAATTTATCTGCTTGGATGGTGGCCAGGTCAGACGGAGAGAACTACGGCAAGTTGGCCGTATACCGCTTTCCTAAACAAAAATTAGTTTTTGGGCCCAAACAAATCATTAACAGAATTAATCAAGATCCTGAAATATCTCAGCAGATTTCCCTTTGGGATCAGCGAGGTTCTGAAGTCAATCAGGGTCCGCTTTTAGTCATACCCATTGAAGGATCCCTTCTATATGTCAGACCCTTGTATATTCGAGCAGAGGGCGGCAAGATTCCGGAATTGAAAAGAGTAATTGTAGCTTACGAAAAACAGATTGCTATGGAAAAAACCTTGAAAGAATCTCTTGATAAGATTTTTAGTGGAGTTGAAGAAAGATTGCCAGAAGAAGAAACTCCTCTGGAAACCAAAGAAGATCTCATCTTCCAAGCAGAACAACATTATCAACGAGCACTTCAGGCTCAGAGAGAGGGCGATTGGGCTCTTTACGGTCAGGAAATTGAAAAATTGGGTAAGATTTTAGAACAATTAAAGTAATCAAATTTAAGCCATTAAGGACTTGACATCTGTTAAAGAAGTCCTAATGTTAAGGTAGAAGAAAGACAAAGGTCGGTAAGTTTTAATTTAATTAAAACATTAAAATGAAAAAGATAGGTTTAGGAATTTTAATGGGAATAGTAATCTTGAGTCTTTCTGGAATAGTTGGAGCAGGAAAGCTGATTCCAGTAGCTGATCAGGCACAGGAAAAAGCAAAGGCAGACAATTCTCCGGTAATAGAAAAAGTAGACGATTATTTGATTTCAGCAGCGCCCGAAAGGGTTGTTTTTATTCACTACAAGAAGGGATATGGAGGATTTTGCGATAATGACGGAATTTGCGAAAAAGATCTTGGAGAAAATCCAAGTTGTGCAGACTGTAAGAAGGATAAAGAAGAACCAGAAGAGCCTGCAACAGCATGTTATGCTTTTTTGGGGAAGTGGGTAAAATGGAGAGAATTTCCAGTAAATTACGTCATAGATCCGGACAATCCTGATGGGTTGACAGAAAAATTTGTGATTGGTGCTATGTCGGCAGGAGCAGAAGAATGGAACAGTCATACAAGCGAAGATCTTTTTGGAAGTTACACAGTGGAACATGATTCAAGTTGGGATAGTGATGCTCCTGATGGCAGGAATGAAATGTTATTTGGGGACTATCCACGAGATGGAGTGATAGCAGTAGCCATAATCTGGGGATATTTTACAGGACCACCCAGCTCAAGAAAAATTCTTGAATTTGATATTTTGTTTGATACTGACTTTACTTGGGGAGATGCTGTTATAAATCCAGAAGTAATGGATTTACAAAACATAGCAACTCATGAAATTGGGCATGGCGCTGGTTTAGCTGACTTGTATGAAACCGCTTGTTTGGACGAAACAATGTATGGTTATTCTGATTACGGTGAGGTAAAGAAGAGAGATTTAAATGCTGGAGATATTACGGGGATTCAAGAACTCTACGGCGGATTTTAAAATTTTTGGGTGTAAAATATTTAAGCATAGGAGATTGAAACCTCTTAATCTTTTGCGGTTTCATTTTTATGGCATTCTAACTAAAATGCATTGGAAATCCTCAAAAAGAGAGGATTTTTAAATTAATGAACATAAATATTAGAACTTTTGGAGTATATTTGTTAGAATTTAAACATGAAGATACCTAAAGATTTAAAAAAGATATATAGGAAATTTGATAATTGTAAAAGATGTAAACGAGAGAATAATCCTTGTCTACATATCTTAGGGGGTGGCAAATTTAAGAATCCAAAATTTCTTTTTTTATTTATAAATCCTACATATCTTAATATTTCTTCCCATAAAGATTACAAGGGCAACAGAAGATATCCGTTTATAGGTGTTCGTTATTTTTATCGCTTACTTTCAAAAGCAGGTTTCGTAAGCAAGGATATTGTAGAAGATATCTATAAAAATGGCTGGCAAGTTGAACATGAATGTAAGATAGAGGATAGTTTAGTTGCTAACGGAGTTTATCTAACCAACTTAATTAAGTGTACCCAGCTTCACCCGGAAAATCCGGCTAAAGACATTATTCAAGAAGATTTACCGCTTCTGAAAGAGGAAATAAATATAGTTTCACCAAAATATATAGTTACATTTGGCAAATTGCCTTTTAGGTTTATGACCAATCAAGAGGTTCGCCTAAAAGATTGTTTGGATGGCAAATACAGAACTTTTGAATCTGTTGATATACTAGGCAGAAAATATAAAGTGCTGCCATGCTATTTTCCGGTAGGAAGAGGCAATCCTAAGGCTGCGTTGGAGATTTTGAGATATATAAAAACAAAATATTAGACATAAAATCATATCATATGGATCATTTAGCCATAATGAAAAAGTCTTGGGGGTTGCTTCCCAAGGTCCTGACCGGAGAAAAAACAATAGAGTCCCGTTGGTATAAAAACAGATATTCTCCCTGGGATAAAATTAAAAAAGGAGATATTGTTTATTTCAAGAATTCTGGCGAACCAGTTACTGTAAAAGCGGAAGTATCAAATGTTTTGCAGTTTTCAAACTTAAACCCAAATAAGGTCAAAGAAATATTAAACAAATATGGAATAAAAGATGGTTTGGGAATAGATGATATTGATAAATATTATGAAATGTTTAAGGACAAGAATTACTGTTTGTTAGTTTTTCTTGATAATCATGAAAAAATAAAGCGTTTTAATATCAACAAGACTGGTTTCGGAACCATGTCTGCCTGGATCACCATTGATAATATTAATAAAATAAAAAACTAAGTTTCAAAAAGTATGAAGCAGATTGTTAATCTTAATAAAAGTTTTTCAGCTACACTTAAACCAATTTCTCCATATGACTTTGATGCGACGGTACACAAACCCTCGCATTTTCCGTCTTCAGACAATGAGTGGGAAAAAGGAAAATACTGGATAACAATGATTTGGAGAAATGAATTTTTAGGATTGAAGTTAGAGAATAAAGGGACGACAGCTAATCCAAAGATAGAATTGATTGTGTATTCCGAAAAAGCTTTATCAAAAGAGTTTCAGCGAAGTTTAATTCTGGAAATGGAATGGAGATTTAATTTAAAATCGGATATTTCAGAATTTGATAAAATATTAAAGAAAGACAAAACCCTTGGTTCGTTGTTTAAGAAATGGCGGGGGATGAAACCAGTGGCTGCCAATTCCTTTTATGAAACGCTTATTATTTATATTGTTTTGCAAAATGCAACAGTTCGCCGAACGCATCAGATGTTAGAGAATCTTTTTGACAGGTTTGGCAAGAAAGTAAAGTTTGACAATAAAACTCTTTCTACTTTTTGGAAGCCGGAAACAATGAGTAAAGTTTCGGAACAAACCTTGAGAGGTTTGAAATTGGGATACAGAGCTAAATTTTTAAAGAGAATCAGCGAGCAGTTTGCCAAAGGAGAGATAGATGAATTTAAAGCGAGGGAAATGGGTAGGGAAGAATTAGGAAAAGAGGCTTTAAAACTTTATGGCATTGGGCCCGCTTCTGTTGAGTATCTCTTATTTGAGGATTTTTACCATTATGATGCTTTAGAAACCATTCCTCCATGGGAACAGAAAATAATGTCTAGGTTATTGTTTAACAAAAGATTGGTTTCCGACAAGAAAATTCTTAGTTTTTTTAGAAAAAGGTACAAAGGTTGGGAAAAATTAGCTTTTCACTATGTTTGGGAAGATATTTTCTGGAAGAGGAAAACTCAGCATATAGATTGGCTGGAGAAGGAGATAAGGTTGTAAAATTTCACCAAGACATTATTAAAGGAGAGGACCATATATCATTCAGTTTATTAGGTTGACTTTTATTATAAAAGATTATATAACATAAACAGTTATTTTATAAAACTGTTTTTTATTTATTCAAGAACTTTTAAAATTAAAAAAGGAGTTGATGATAAAATGAGATTAGATAATGATTCTTATAAAAAGCTTTGTTGGTTTTTGGCAATTGTAACATATACTGCCTTTGCTATTTTGATTTATTCACTTTCAAAGTAACCAGAATAAAAAAATAAAAGAAAAAGGAGGTTCGGGAAAATGAATAAAGATAAATTTAATTCTTATACTTTTAGTGAGGGAAAGACTGGCATTGGACAAATGGTCGAATTTACCTGCCGTTCAGAAGATGTTGACAAGGTGAAAGAGTTTTTGGAAACTATTCGGACAATTGATATTCCAACTACGGGAAGGGTAAATGTTGGGCATGGCTGTTATGGAAGGTATACCCGGTTTGATATTGTCCAGCATAAATACGCTGGGGGTGGCAATGAAGGTGGCGGAGGATATATTGAAGTTCTGGAGATTAAAAATCCTCCGGACAGAAGATGCGGTATTGTAATTTATGAATACACCACTTACGGTAACTCTGTATTTTATGAATTCTCAAATCTTCAAGATGCCATATTGGCTTTTGAAAAGAATTGTGGAGGTTCAGGATTTCCTAAATGTAAAGGTTTTCTTCGTCGCGTTGTCTGTGACAGACTTAATCCTTGGTTTTATGCCGTTGGCAGCCAGCTTCTTCTTGATGATTTTGTATTCCCCAATGTTATTGATGAAGATCCAATTTTCCGCTACGGTCGTAAATTTGTAGTACGAGACTATTACGGTCTCCCTACAATTAAAACCTGTATGGGTACGCGTTTGATTAAAAAGGAAATCGACCAATACGGCGGGGAGACAGAGAGTTTCCGTTTGACCCTTTGGGATGACGGAACGGTTTGGGATGAGTATAGATGTAGCGAACATCCGCAACCGCTGGATGAAAGTGAGTTGTGGATTCAAGATGCGATTGACCGATTTCGTAAACTCTTAACGGGGAAGATATCAAAATTTACCATTGATTTTATAGACGGTGGTAAGTTCATCGGTAAGCTCAAACCCAAAGACGGTAAATCCCACAGCGCTGGCGGAAGGTATGAAGTTCAACTCACATTTAGAGGTGGTAATGTATTTGAAGGTGTATTTGATTTTGAACCGACTCTTGAGATACCGACAGTTGAAGAAAGCATTTACAGTCAAGCCAAAAAGGCAGGCAAGGAGATTAAAAGTATAGACAGTATGGTTCAGATATTGAAAGGAGAAAGAGAGTGGACAGGTGTTTATAATGCCCCAAAGTAGAATTAATTAAGCTTCTAAAAGACCTTTTCTTAGGAAAAGGTCTTTTTTTGTTGGAAAGATTTAACTTAAAAAATGGTTCAATCCGTTTAATAAACAAAGAGCTTTTTGAAAACTAAGCTCTGATCGTATTGTTCCCAGGGCTCTGTTTAAGTTCAGGTGTTTTAAACCAAGTGTTGAAGTGTTCTATCGCCTCCGCCAGTTGGCGGAGAAGCAATTTCTTGATAGAATAAGGCAATATGGAAAACATAAAAATAGCTTTGGCATCTAAAAATGATAAGAAGCAACTGTTGGATTTCTTTCAACATTACAAAATTAAAACTATTATTCAAAATAGGATTGATTGTTATCTTTCTCATAATTTCACCGTTATGGCTAAAGATAAGGACAAAATTGTAGGAATCCTACAGTGGTACGTGAAAGAAGATCCAAAAGCGGGTGTTGTTGAATTTGAAGAGATTTGCGTTTCTGAAAATTATAGAGGCAGGGGGATTGGTTCCTTGCTGATGGAATATGCAGTTCGATCGGTTAGAAATTATTTCAAGAAAAATAAAATTGAGCCTAGGAAAATCTTTCTTTTTGTAAACGAAGAGAATAAGGCCGGCAGGGGTTTGTATGAAAAATACGGTTTTAAACTTATTTCTGAAGCTGGTAATTTATTTTCCGATACCGAAAAAGAATTGCTTTATTGTTTAAATTTTTATTAAAGCAAGCTTTAATAAAAGAAAGATAAAATTATGCCATTTACACCATTTCATTTAGGACCAAGTTCTTGGATAGGATTAGTTCTATTTAAGGTTTTTGATTTCTCTGCGCTTCTTATATCAAGCGTCATTGTTGATGTTGAACCCTTTTGCGTTTTCTTTTTTAATATAGACTATCCTCTTCATGGATTCTTTCACAGCTTTTTAGGCGGCTCAATATTGGCAGTGTTAACGGCAATAATTTTGTATTCCTTAAGGGATAAGATTAAAAAGGTAATGATTGTTTTTAAATTGAGCCAGGACTCTTCTTTTAAAAAAATCCTCTGGACCTCATTCTTCGGTGTTTATTTTCATATTCTTTTGGATTCATTTCTATACAGAGATGTAAAACCCTTTTATCCTTTAGAAAGCAATCCATTTCTTGGATTGTTTTCGTCTCAACAAATTTACTTTTTTTGCGGTTTATCATTCTTGGTTGGAATATCATTTTATTTGATTAGGCCGAGGATTATTAGAAAACACAGGTTTTAACCGGAGAAGCCTGTAAGAAAATTGCCTATCAGGCGGTTTTTTGGTAGAATAAAGTATATAGAAATTTGTCTTTTGTATAACAATATATTGGCAAATAGATTATTTTAAAATAGGAGTTCTGTAATATAAAAATCATGGAGATAATAACTGATAAAATTTCAGTAATAAAATTCAAAGAAATGACTGCCAAAATGTTTGGTAATTTAGTTAAAGCTGTTGTCGACATAGAGAAAGGAATAATGGCGGTTGATGGCGAGCTTCACGCAGACGAACAGGCGCTATTACTTGAAAATGGTTCAAAGCAGGGAGATATTTGGGGAATTAATATCTATCCAGATAACTCCGGTGAAGATTTTATTGAGTTTGATTCTGTTATTAACATCAGGCCATTTCAGCAAAATCGCAGTCGCGGAGTAGATAATCCCGAAATCAGAAAAAAGATTTTGCAAGTAGTAAATAAATTAGTAGAAAAATGAATTTTCAACATAAAGAACTTAGTCAAGGCAGGTGGAAAAAACTATCTTTTTTTGAGCAAATGGCAAATATCGGTAGCGAGGTAGAGAGAGCGATTAATTGGAAAAACAAAGACAATGAGGAATACAGTCAGCTTGCTTTTGAACGAGCCTTGGAGTTGATTGATCTAACAATAGCGGATAAGAAAAACCTTAAACGTTTACGGGAGATAACAAGGGTGCGGGAAAATCTTGCTGATTATTTTGTCTGCGGTAATAATTATTCTTCATCAGAAAAAAATTGGAAGAATTATTTCTACTCTTTTGCTTTTGCTTCTAAAATACATACTTAACCTTAAAAACAGATTTTAGTTGAATAGAAGAGCAGAACAACCGTCTTCCGATGGAAGCGGTTTTTTAGTTAGGATAAAGATAAAAAGAACATATAAATTGACATTAAAATTTAGTTATAATAAAATAGAGATATAATTAAATAGCTTATCAAGAGTGCAGGGGAGGGACTGGCCCCGTGATCCTGCCGGTAACCCTTTAAGGTGACTCCTTAAAGAAGGTGCCAAATCCAGCCTTTGCTTTAATCAATGATTAAAGTTTTCTCAAAAGGAAAGATAAGGGTCGACTAAAATTAGAATTAGTTTTAGAAAATCTTTCCTTCAATGAGAGAGATTTTTTTATTAACCATTAATTTATTACAAATATGCTTATGTTCAATGATACGAAGACTTATACAGTTGAAAGCGTTACTTCCGGTCATCCCGATAAAATATGCGACCAGGTTTCAGATGCCATCTTAGATGAATGCTTGTCTCAAGATCCAAAAAGCCGTGTAGCAATAGAAAGTTTCGGAGGGCACGGTCTTTTATTGGTAGGGGGTGAAGTTACTACCAAAGCCCAGGTTGATTTTAAAGAAATAGCCAAACGTATTTATCGAGAAATTGGCTATCAAGATGATTTAAAAGTAATGACCAATATTACTTGCCAGTCACCGGATATTGCTCGGGGCGTAGACACCGGGGGAGCCGGTGACCAGGGAATAATGTACGGTTACGCTACTGATGAAACAGAAGAATTTCTTCCTTTAGGAGTTGTTTTGTCCCACAAACTGACTAAGGGATTGGAATTGTTGAGAAAGAATAATCAAGTTTCTTGGCTAAAGTCCGACGGCAAATCCCAGGTGACGATTAAAAACGGAGTTGTCAAATCAATTTTAATCAGCTGCCAGCATGACGAGAATGTTTCTCAAGAAGAAATTCGTGAAACAATCATTGAAAAATTAATTAAGCTTCTTGTTGGTGAAATTAACAATATTGAGATTTTAGTCAATCCTACCGGTAACTTTGTCAGAGGGGGATTTTCAGCCGATACCGGATTGACGGGTCGAAAAATAATGGTTGATACTTACGGTGGACTGATACCGCACGGCGGAGGATGCTTTTCCGGCAAAGACCCAAGCAAGGTTGACAGGTCAGCTGCCTATATGGCTCGCTTTGCTGCAAAGAATATTGTTGCTGATGGATTGGCTAAAGAATGCTTAGTTTCAGCTTCCTATGCCATAGGCAGGACAGAACCTTTAATGGTTGAAGCAGTTAGTGAAACAGGAAAAAACTTAAGCGATCTTGTTAGAAGTAAGTTTGACTTTAGACCCAATGCTATTATTGAAAGGCTCGATTTGCTTAAACCTATTTATCTCAAGACCGCAAGCTACGGCCACTTTGGAAAAGCAGACTTTCCTTGGGAGAAGATAGTAAAGTTGTAAGTTTTGCGAGAAATCTATTCTTTAACCCAATACAAAAACTATCGATTTAACGATGGTTTTTGTTATCAAATCAGGGTTTGACTCTAGCCCCTCTGCTTAGAGAGTAATACGTCTTTTTTTGGTATAATAGGTTTATATGAAATACGATGTTGCAGTGATCGGAGGAGGCCCTGCTGGGATGATTGCAGCAGGAAGAGCAGGGGAACTTGGTTCTCACGTCGTTTTAATTGAGAAGAACAGGGATTTGGGAACTAAACTTTTGATTGCCGGAAAAGGGAGATGCAATATTACAAACAAAAGGGACAAACCCAGGGAAATGATAGAGAAGTTTGGAAAAAATGGAAAGTTTCTTTTCTCATTATTTTCTAGGTTTGGAGTAAAAGAAACGATAGATTTCTTTGAGAATCATGGCGTAAGGACAAAAGTTGAAAGAGGAGGTAGGGTGTTTCCCGTGAGCGATAGGTCGCAGGATGTGTTAGGTGCACTTATCAATTACTTAAAGAAGTCTCAAGTTAAAGTAAGGATGAATTCAAAAGTAAAGGAAATCGTAAAGAAGGGAAATAAGATTGAAAAGATCATACTTGCAAGCGGTGAAGAAGTCGTT
>Ga0268276_1001907_pt1 | contig 18956 bp, 25 predicted proteins | sample saktaG_4_FD_190145 | JGI IMG/M metagenome (GOLD analysis project Ga0268276, IMG submission 190145) | Saline water microbial communities from Sakinaw Lake, British Columbia, Canada - sak_2010_1_5_45m | ecosystem: Environmental > Aquatic > Non-marine Saline and Alkaline > Saline ... | reverse complement strand
AAAGGATCTTGAACTGGCTTAAACTTGACCCAAGTATCAACTCTAGCTCCCGGTTCGTATCTCGAATGGAGATTTTTCATGACAACACCTTCCATGCCGTCTTTCAAGGCTTTTTTATAAAACTCTTTTGCTTTCTTGAGGTCATCTGTTATAATATTCTCAGCAAGTTTGATTTTCCATTTAAATGGCTTAACTATTTTTTCAAGAAGTTTTCTTCTTTCTATTAGGGGCATTTCAATCAAGTCCTTGCCATTATAATCTAAGATGTCAAAAATATTGATTTCTACTGGAAGTTCTTTTTCAAGTTTTTCAATGTCATATTTTCTTCTTATTCTTTGGGAAATATCCTGGAACTGCTTGTATTTCTGGGTTTTAGGATTAAAACCAACTGCTTCTGAATCTAAAATAAATGATTTGCCTTCAACATGCGCTTTTACATATCTTTCAACTTCTGGAAATTGTTTTGTTACATTGTCTAATCTTCTTGTATAGATTATAATCTTTCCTTCAGGAGTTTTATGAATCAGCATACGAAAACCATCATACTTAAGTTCAATATCTGCGGGTTTGCCAACTTTCTCAAACCCTTCTTCAATAGAATCAACTTTTTTGCATAATTCAACTTTAACCGGCCTACCAACTTCAAGTTCAATTTTTTTCAGGGCAGCTTTTCCTTTAAAACCAGATTCTAGGACTATGCCAAAGTCATTTGCTCTGTCATAAGCTTCCTGGACTAATCTAGCATATTCATCATAAATCTTTCTGTGTTCTTCATCTAAATCAATGTCATTTTTTTCAAGATTGTACTTGATGCCAATTTCTTTGCCAAAACAAGCCCAAACAATTGCATCTCTGATGGTTCCTTCTGCTACTCCAATCCTCAATTCTTCTAATAAAGTCCTTACTATATACCTCGCTTCTAAAGGTTCTGCCATTGTTAGTAATTCAGCTACTAAAGCTAATTTTCTTTCAACTGTTCCATGACCTTGAAGTTCAGATGCTTTCTTGAGATTATCCAAGACTTTCTGTGTAGTTAATTTTCCTGATAGAAGTGTGGTTTGTTTCTTTTTTTGAACACTTGATTCAGCGACTTTTCCTAAATCACCGATATTGTGCCATTCTTTGACCAGATGCTCTTCGCTAAGCCCTGTTGCTTTTGCAATTGATTTTATAGCCAGTTGAGAAGAAATCCCAATTTCTCTTTCTTCCCAATCTGGAAAAATTCTTCCTTTTATTAAATAAGCTATTCCTCTTGCTTCTTTTTCTGAAATTTTTTTAAAAAATTCTGAAAGCAATTTTGTTTTTTCAAGCCGCTTTGCTGTTTTTTCTAAACTCTCGTAGAGCTTAGCTAATTCTAGATAATGCATGTTTCTTTAAGAATTGAGGAGTTTTAAAGTTTTTTATCAAAATCTTTCCAACGAGCTGCTTCAGCTTTCCTGTATTGCTGAATAGAACTCTTCAGTATTGGCGCTTTTATTCTAGCCCTGTCTGAAGAATATGAAGGAATTGCTAAAACAACCCCGACTGTTTTACATACAATTTGGCTTATAACCGGAATATTTTCTTTTCCATTATTCCAGAAGAAAAAGAGAGAACCAACGCCTAGTTCAATATTTCTCGTTAACCTATGGCTAGCTCTGCTTAAGGGATTGTATGAAAGATCTAAAAGCCCTTCTTCTGCAACTTGGGAAACTATTGGACCAAGTAAGGCAACTGTGGCCCCAGCAAACATTAGGGGAATTCTATATTTTCCTAGAACTTCCCCATTAGTATCACAAAAAGCATAACTTGTAACAACAGCCCCTACAGCGTCAACATAATCTAAACCAACTTGTGCCAAGTATTTTACTGGATTCTGAGAAAGTTGTTTTATTCCAGCATTAAGATCATCAGATAAATTTTCAATTCTCCTTTGTAATCTGTCTGCAAGATTTATCATTTTTATCTATTAACACCTGGAAGTTCCATTGGCCTTGGTTCATAGGGCTTATCAGTCCAAGCAAATCCTCTTCTTTTTGTTCTTTCTTGTTCAGTTTTTTGTCTTGCAATTCTCCTTTGTTCTCTAGAGATTAAAGAATTATTAGCATAAGATGCTGCGAGCACTGTCAGGTCTCTATCTAGATTCGAGTCTTTTTCTCCTTTACTTAATTTTTTAGAAGAAACATGGCATCTATCTTCTAAATCTTGTAAAAGATTTGTTTTTGCCCTTGGGCTAAGAAAAGCTACATGACCTTCATATTGTGGAAAATATTCCCATAAACCATAAAGCTCTTCGCCAAATACTCTAATCATTGTCTTATCTACAAAATTTGTATAATCTCCCTGTTTAGAATACTCTTTAGAAAACACGTTCTCAGGATTTTTTTCAACATATCTTGTCAAAAGTCCTTCTGTCATTTTATCTTAATAAAATTATTCTTTAAAAAGATTATTGCTCTTTTTCGCAACCTTTTTATACTTAAATTAACAATCATATCCATGGACTTATTGAATGTCTTGAAATTAAGGAGAAGTGTTCGGCATTATTCGTTGAAAAAAATCTCTTTTGCAGATGTTTCGGAGATATGTGAAGCAGGCATGCACACGCCGATGGCTGGCAATATATTCACAGTCAAGTTTATCATTGTTTCTGAAAAAGAAAAGATAAAATTATTAGCAGATGCTGCCCAACAGCCGTTTATTGCTGAAGTCCCTTATGTTGTAGTGGTTTATTCTAAATTAGACCAGATTGTAAGCAGTTATGGTGAAAGAGGCAAAATATATTCAAGACAACAAGCTGGAGCGGCAATAGAGAATATGCTCCTAAGAGCAACTGATCTTGGATTAGGGACCTGCTGGGTTGGATGGTTTGATGAGGGACTTGTCAAAAGAATCTTGAAGATCCCTGATAGTTTTCAAGTTGAAGCTTTATTGCCCCTAGGAAAGCCATTAGAAAAGCCATTTCCAAAAAAGAAACCTGAACTGAACATGGTCGCTAGTTTTGAGATACATGGTCAAGATATGAAAAAACCAAAGAAACAGGCTTTTGATTAAGAATAGATGGTTGTTTTCTACTATAATTAAATATTTAAGTTAATCAAAGATAAAAATCAATGGATATCACAAGCCAATCAAATATTACTAAAGGGTTATCTAGCTTGTATGGAAGGGACGCAGAAATTGGTTCAGAGTATATATCCTATGGCGGGAGGCTTGTTGAAATTACTGGTTTTGATGAAAAAGAGCTCTACGTTCGTATTCTAAGATGTGATCCTGATGCAGACCCATTAGAATATTGTAGTGCAATTGGGGCTAATCGAAAAATTGGTTTTGATGAATTAATGTATGGCCCAATAAATGGAAAAGTTATCGCGAAGATTATTGAAGACAAGACTAATCCCGGATTTATGGAAAAAATTGTAACCGAATTAAAAAAATATCCTACTGAAAAATGGGAAGAAATTTATGATTCTATGACCAAACAAACAAAAAAAGAAGAAACTAGAAAAAGAGGATTTTGGGCGATGCTATTTGGAAACTGATATGTGCCATTAATATTAAATTAAATATTTTTCTAACTTGACCATAGTACAAAAACATAGAAAAATATTTAAACAAACAATAAGATAATAAGAATAACAAAAATTGGTTTAAAGATAATATGACAACAAAAGAAGAACTCTTAAAATCAGTAGCTGCAAAGAGTGATGAAATCAAATTAGAAAATTTTGAAAAAATAGTCAAAAAACCAGAATTTGATGCTGAAACAAGGAAAAACGCTTTTCTTGCAATGGTGGACATTTATATAAAAAAAATGTGGTGGAATAATGTAGCTAGGGCTTACAATAATGCTGCGGATTTGGCAAAAACATTCGGCGAAAAACAAGAATTGTTCTTCAAAGCAGGAACTTATTTTGTTAGAGCAGATGATTATTTTACTGCTGAAGATACTTTCAGAAAATCTATTGTTCTGGCTCCAAAAAATGAAAGAACCAAGGTTCTGAACCAGGTCTACGAGGTTTATATCTCTCTAGCTAGAGAATATGAAAGCAAGAAGATGCAAACCAAGGCGATTGCAGTCTATAACAAGAGTTTGACTCTAAATCTTCCATTAGAAAAAGCAAATGAAATTCGTGATAGAATGGCTATTCTTTATGAAAGAATTGGCAAGCCAAGAGAAGCTACACAAGTAAGACAACAAAAAACCAATGCTACGGAAATGGCAAAGAAAAAACTGATGCCTGAAGTGAAAGACGACGAGGATGAAATTCAAGCGCAGGATTTGATTTAAAAAAGTTAATTTTTTAAGATATACTTCTCTATATATTTATGATAAAAATATTGAGATTTTCTGAACCGCTTCCAGAAATGATTCTAAAAGGCAAGAAAAATTCTACTTTCAGGATAAATGATGAAAAGAACATAAAAGAAGGAGATGAATTATCTTTATGTTACAATAATGATGAAGAATTTGCTAAAGCTAAAGCAACTGAAGTGAATGAAACGACTTTCTCTAAACTTGGAGAAAAAGAATTTTTGGGGCATGAAAAATTCTCGTCTGATAAGGAGATGTATGATTTATACTCTAGATACTACCAAATGAAAGTCGAACCAGAAACTAAAGTTAAAATAATCTGTTTTAAGTTGGTTTAAGATTTAGTTAAAATTTTTTGATATCAAACACCTTTAGACCTAAGAAAATCATCTTCTGTTTTTCGGGCTTGAATATATGCATCTTCTAGATTTATTCTATAATGTCTCGCAATTCTTACCGTTGCATAGATAATATCTGCAAGTTCATCTCCAATCTTTTCCTTACTTGAATCATATTTTTTATCTACCTTGTCCCTATTAGCAAAATAATATTTTTCACAAACCATAACTAATTTAGAAAGCTCCCCTAATTGTTTAGCTAATTCAATTACAGCACCTTCCACGCCCCATTCTCTTTGCTCTATTTTCTCAAATCTTGTTATAATCCTTTCAGAAAGATTTATAGCTTCTTTGAAGGTCATTTCTTTTTCCATTTTTTCTTAATTTTTACCTTTCAAAAAAGGAATCAGGACCTTCTCGAGATTTTTGAGAGTCAAATCTCCGTTCTCATCAAATGACTCTAATCTCTTCCAGAGATCATTAATCTTTTTATTCCCAAATTTTTCTGATGTAAAAGTGTATGAACCAAAATCTCTGAATTTCCTTGCTCTTTCTTCATTGAACTCTGCTCCAATGATGCCGATATAAGGACCATGTCCGCCCTCTTCTGCGCGATAATAAGAAAACATAAATAATTCACCAGGTTCTTTATCTTTCAAAGATAATGTCAGTTTCTTAGGTTCGTACATTTTAATTTTTTTTAAGATAAACTGGCTTTAAAAGAATTATTGTGATAAAAAGCTAAAAAAGACCTAACTTCTTACTCTGACTACTCGTCCAATTTCATGATTATGGGCACAAGAGTATTTGTCTCCTTTTGATCCTGCACAAAAGCTCATATTGTCATATTTCTCTTCACGAGGCATTCCTAAAATGTAACCATCACATATTTTACAGAAGTATGCTGTTTGAGAACAACCCTTGGTAGAACAAGCGTATGTTTTTGGAAGTTCTATCTCCATACCTATTGCATCGAGAAGGTCCTTTTTTCTGAAATTGTGTTTATGCCCTGGTTTTTTCCTGGGAGAAGTATTCAGTGCCTTAAGTGATTTATAAACAGTGATCTCTTCCAAATAATTTTTTGCAATCTTTTTAATCGCTTCAGGGCTTAACATTTTTTATCAAGAGAACTTGCCTTTTAAAAGATTTATGTAATAGAAGATATAATAAAAATAAAAGTGAGGATAAAAAAATAAAATCAAAATTAAAAAAAAACGTTGGCTAGCCTCAGTTTTACGTGAAGCTAGCCAGAACTCAAAAGGCTAAGGGGAAATCATGAACATTGAATTGCATGAATCTTGTAAATTTCTGCAGATAAATTCAGTAAAATGAATTCTTAAATTTATCTGAAGTAGTCTACCCCTAGATCTGACATAGCTGAAGGCATTAAGTTGTCTGCAACTTTGTCTTTTCCAAGGACATAAGGTGATTTAACACCAGTTATGATTGTAATAACTCGAACTTTTCCTTTAAATTCTCTGTTAATTCTTGCTCCTAGGATGACTTGTGCATCTGGACTTAAGTTTTCAGTTACTAAGCCGCCGATGTTGTTAAGCTCTTCAAGTTTCAAATCATCACCGCAGATGACATGAATCAAAGCGCCTGTTGCGCCTTTATAGTCTATGTCAAGTAAAGGATGACTTAATGCTTGTTTGACAGCTTCTTCAACTCTGTTCTGAGTATCTGATTCTCCAATTCCAATACAACTAACGTCTCCGTTCTTCATTATAGAAGCAACATCTGCATAGTCCAGGTTGATTAATGAAGGGATTGTAATTGTTTCTACAATACCTTTAATCATTGTTGAGATCAATTCATTTGCAACTGCGAATGCCTGTTCAACTGGAAGATTTCCTGCAATGTCAACTAATCTGTTATTATCAATAACGATGACAGTGTCTGTTATTTCCCTAAGTTGTTGTAAACCAAATTCAGCTTTGTCTATTCTTGCTCTTTCTGTGTGGAAAGGCATTGTGACTACACCGATTGTGATTGCGCCAATTTCTTTTGCTAATTGGGCTACAACTGGGGCTGCGCCTGTTCCTGTTCCACCACCCTCACCTGCGATGATGAAAACCATATCTGCGCTAGAAACTGCTTTCTTTAGTTCGACCATTGCTTCTTTTGCTGCTTCTCTTCCCTTTTCAGGGTAACCTCCACAGCCTAAACCTCTTGTTAATTCCTTTCCGATAAGAATTTTCTCATCAGCTTTAGAAACGCTCAAGTGTAAAGCATCTGTATTAGTTGCATAGACAGTAGCACCAGTGATTCCTTTGTTGAAAAGCCATGTTGTTGCGTTACAGCCTGCTCCACCACAACCAACTACTTTGATTGTTGCTTTGCCTGCTTTAAGCTCGTCGAAATTGATTCCATACCTCCCTGCGCCTTCAATTGCTTCTTTTGCGAAGTCTAACACCATTTTTTTATACCTCCTGTAAGTTTAGTTGAACACCTTACAAAAACTTTTCATAGAAAAGTTTAAATATAAGGCATCCTATTTTTGTTTAAGAATTTTACACGAAAAAGTTATTCAGCTTTGAAAAAAGCTGGATTTCTTTTTTAATTAACTTGATATTTCTTATAGGGTTTAGTTTAAATATTTAACTAAGTGATAAAACTATCTATTCTAACATATATATTATATTATATAGGTTTATTGAAGTTCAATATTAGTGTTTTTTATAACAATAATGCTTAAAAATGGAGTTTTCATAAAAGGAAAATGCGAAAGTGTATAAGGGAAACTGATTTTTTACATGACTCGAAAGAAGGAATTATAGGAGTTAATCTTGGTTGGGATTTTGTTGCAGAACATGAAAATGGAATTGATGGAATAAAAAGAGATTTTGGACTTGGATTAGAAAAGAGTCTTGGATTTGAAAAAAGAAGGAATACTCAAGTACCAGGAAATTTGACATTTATTGATGAGGGCTCTGCAGCTTTATTTTCTGGGGGCTATCTTGATTATGACTCTATCCGATCATTATTAAAAAATGATTTAAAACTCACAACAAGAGTGATGACAAGAATAAATCCAGCGAGATTAACATCTGTTGATAAAAAATTAGATATAACTGCTGCATGGGATTGGGATAGTTTTGGAGTTGCAGTATCCCAAGAACACCATGGTGTTTTGAAAAATATCTATGATGCAATTTTGAATAAAAATGCGATTATCATGCTTGGAGGAAGCAGCGGTCCTTTTTCAAATCATGGTTTGCTGTTAATAGATTATGCAAAAATAAATCAAGAAGAGAGAGATTCATTTGCTGAAAAAGAAAGAGCATATATTGAAGAACAAAACAAATTTCGTGAAATGGAAAAACAAAGCAGGGTTTTTGATTTGCTAAAAGATAAACAAAAAGGATTCTATTATTTACAAATAGACAGATTAGATGATAAAGGAATCCCAATGTGGTGGTTAAATCCAAGAGAACAGTTGAGGTATAATGCTGGTTGGTATACCACAGAACAGCTTAAACAGTGGGCAGAAGATAAAGGACCTGTGATAAAAAAATCTAATTAAGCTCTTCTCGCTATTTTCCAGAGCAAATCAAAGTATTTTTTCTGGGCTTTTGCTATTTCTGAGCTCTTGATAAGAATTCCAAATGGCTGGGAACCCCACATTATTATATACACCTTGTCGCCGCAGATGTTTGTTGATGAATTAGAGGTAAATTCTTTGGGAAGAACCTTGACTTCAGTATATTTCATCTTACTCAATTTTTTTGCCCTTTCTTCCATATCTTTGCTGAACAGGATTTTCAGAGGGAGTTTATATTTCAATCTGATTTGATGGAATTGCGGAAGATTAAACTGAAGATGATAGGCATAGGCTTCTGCTTTTATGTCTGAAGTAGCAAGTGTCATCATCTCTTTTCTTTCTTCTACCATCTCTGCTAAGAGGTTTCTAATGCCTTTCTTACCTTGATATACTGAAACTTCTTGTTTTTCTGCATAGGTTTCTTTTATTTTTTCCAATTCCTTAAGTTTTTCAATGAATTCTTGTTTTTGTTTTTTTAATTCTTGCTCTTTTTTTTCAAAAACTTCTAAAAAGTTTTTGGGATTTGTGACTTGAAAATGTTTTTTATTGGCTTCTATGACAAAAGAAACAAGAGCTTTTTCAATCAAGGAATCTAGAGCATCATAAACTAGTTGCCTATGCAACATGGTTTTCTCAATAATTGCCTTGCTGGATGTTGTGCCTAGCTTCAACAATGCTAGATAGACTGTTGATTCATTCCTTGTCAGGCCCATCTTTTCCAGATCTTGTTCTTGCATGTTTTTCTGAGTTATGTGTTAACGTTTAATTCTATAAGTATGACCCCGATTATGATTTTGCAACGTTGTAAAATCCGAAGATTTTACCAAAATCACATTGATGGATGTTACACTTATATCTTTTTCCAGAAGATTTCTGACTATTAAAATCTTATGTTTTGTCATCAGAAAAGTGACGACAAATGTTTAATTACGGGTTTATCATATAACTATTATCAAGTGGTGACAAAATAAAAAATCACATTGATACAAAATAAAAACAAAATATGGAGGAAAATAAAATGGCAAATCAAAACAAACCAAATGCAAGAAAAGTATTAGTTGAGATGATAAAAGGAAAAGATTATGAAAAGAAAAAAGAAAAATTTAAGACAAAATATGAAATATCTATAAAACAACTAAAGTATTTCTGCAAGGGATTTCTTGATATAAATAGAATTCCTACATCCGAAAGAATAGCGAAAAACGATTCTGAAAGACTTCATGACCCTTATCTGGATTGTAACACTGGCTCTTACGGAAGCGAGCATGCCGGTGGAATGATTATGGGAGCAATTTGTGAAGTGGGTTCATTTATTTCCGGTTTGGCAGGTATCCTAGCTTATACTGTAAACCATGATAACTCCCCAGAGACAATCGGGGCAATTATTGCGGGAATTCCAGTAGCTGCTTGTGTAATGGGAAATCTAGCTTCTTGTGGTTATGAGGTAGTGAGAAACAAGTATCTCGAAGCTAAAGGCAGATTAGAAACTAAATGTGGCGGAGAAGGAAAATGAGATTATTCAAAAGAAAAGAACAAAAAAATTCGACAACAGAAGCAAAACCAATAAATGAACATGAAAGAGAGATAAAATCGGCAAATGCAAGGATTGAAGAACTTGCAAAAAGAAAGGTCCACTTGCGTGAAGATTTTGCAGAAGTCGAGCAACAAACTCTTTATACTAAGATGCAAAAGTTAAATCCAGATCAACAACTAAAAATATGGAAACAAGTCTACAACATTGGTAAGCAATTGATGGAAGTTTGTACTGAAGAGGAAAAGCAACATTATTCCTTTTATATTGCTAGATCTGCAGAAGCTTTAGGGCATCTTGAAGAAGCAGCCACATTATTTATGCAAGGTAATAACGATGGTAGAGCCTGGGAACCCGCGATAGAATCAGGTAATCCTGAACTTATGGAACAATGCTATCAAAAGTTGAAAAAGAGAAAATTCGCAAATTCTAATCCTAAAGGTGCAATGGAATTAGCTCTTAAAAAAGGATACAGAGACTATGCCAAAAATATCTACATGAATTTTGTTGTTTCTAGAGACAGTTTGGAACAATTAGAACTTGCTTTAATGGTTGGAGATGAAATAAAAGCTAGAGAAGCAAAACAAGATATCACCAGTCGCATTGGAACAAGAGCTCAAGAATGTGAAACTCGTGCAAAATTCTACCAAGAAAGGGCACAAAGATTTAGAGAACAGGCAGTTGCCATACCTAGTGCAACTTCTGTAGAAGATGTTGTTAATGCGGTCTATTTTGCAAAGAAAGGAGAAAAAAGCAAATTGGAACCAAAATACTATGTTTATGATGTACGAAATATTTTATACCTTCAACGCGGGGATTCGGATTAAAATTTAATTTTATTTTATATTAAATAAAAGCAAAACAGGATAAGGAAAATGACTGAACAAAAAAAGAAAAAACATAGTTTAGAGTATTTTTTAAGAGGAGTAATGGATATTTACAGAATGCCAACTGCCGGAAGATTACAAGAAGAATCTAAAAAAGATTATGATTATGAATTCTATCTAGACCCTGATAGTGAAGACAAAAATTCTGAGTTATATTATGGATTAGGTGTGGGTTTTTCAGCAGTACTAAACACCTTGTCTTCATTATCTCTTCTCTTGAATAAACCCCAAATATCTTTTGCTTATCTACCTGCTGGAATCTGTATTATGTCAAACTTTGGTTCTATTGTTCATGAAGGGATTAGATTTACAAGGAATGAATACAATGGATAACAAAAAGCAACTTTTTTATACACTAAATAGCTAATTTTATCATGAAATTAGACATAGAACCCGGCTCAAAAATAAAAATTAAATCTAAAGATGGTGAGTTTGAAGGTCTTTTTATTGAAAGTCCTGATAAAGATGCTATTTTATTGAAAGTGAAAAATGGTTACAACATCGGCTTTAATAAAAATGATGTTGAAATCCAAGTTCTTGAAAAAGCCAAGAAAAAAAATGAAATAAAAGAAGAAATCATCCAAGATAAAAAACTTCCTGAAGTTGCTATAATCGTCACTGGGGGAACAATTGCTTCGAAAGTTGATTATGAGACCGGTGCTGTAAGCCCAAATCCAGAAATTTCTTTCTTGTTAAGGAATATTCCGGGATTAGACAAAATAGCAAGAATAAATTCGATTGAAGTGCCATTTTTAATCCAAAGCGAAGATGTTAATTCAGATGATTGGAAAAAATTAGCTAAAAAAGTTTCTGAACTTGTCAATAAAAAAGAAATCAAGGGCGTAATTATCTTGCATGGAACAGATACTTCACATTATACTTCTGCTGCTTTGTCTTTTATGTTAAAAGATTTAGGAAAACCAGTTGTTCTGACTTATTCGCAGAGAAGCATCGACCGAGGTTCTTCAGACGCTAATTTGAATCTCAAGTGTGCTTTTCATGCTGCTTTAAGCAATCTGTCGGGTGTAATCATTGTAGGACATGCTTCAAGTGAAGATAATTATTGTTTTGCTTTTAGGGGGACTAATTCAAGAAAAATGCATTCTTCAAGAAGAGATGCATTTAAAGCAATTAATTCAGAACCTTTAGCTAGAATATATGAAAATGGCAGTATAGAAAAGATTTCCGAATATAATAAAAGAGATGAAACTAAAAAAACAAAAACTGAAACAGAATTTGAGGAAAAAGTAGCCCTGATAAAATTTTATCCTGGACAAGACCCTGAAATCTTGGATTATTATATCAAGAAAGGATATAAGGGAATTGTAATTGAAGGAACAGGTTTTGGAAATGTTCCTGTTGAAAGCAAGGGCTCTTGGATATCTACTTTAAAAGAAATCTGCAAAAAAGCATTAGTTGTGATGACTACTCAAACAATTTATGGAGAAGTTAATCCAAAAGTTTACAGCAATGGAAGAACAATTGAAAAAACCGGAGTATTATATCTGAACATGACTTCAGAAACTGCATTAGTCAAGCTCGGTTGGGTTCTTGGAAAAGAAAAAGACATTGAATTAGCAAAAATCTTGATGAAAAAGAATATTTGCCATGAAATAAATGAGAGAAGGGTAGAATAAAATGAAAAATATAAACGCTGTTGCACTTTATAAAAAAGTTCTAGAAAGAAACAAATATTGTATTATTTCAACTGCTTCTTTAGAAGGAAAAACAGAGTCGGCAGTTATGAATTATGCTGAAACCAAAGGTGGAGGATTGTATCTATACTGCTTTAATAACATGAGAAAATATCCTCACTTAAAAGAAAATCCAAAAGTCAGTGTTGTTATCTATAATCATCCAGATTACGTCCAGATGGATGGTGCAATAAAATTTCTAAGGGGGAAGGAAGCAAAAAAAGCTAGAGCAGAATTAATAAAAAAACATGATGATAATGTATACTATCATACAGATTCCCGTTGTGTTTATTTTTCATTTAATCCAGAATGGATAAGAATCAGAACAGATGAAAAATTTCCTGCAAAATACGAGGTGATAAAAGATGGAAGTAGAAATCCAGACAAAACTCTCGGGTTTTGACGAAGTCAGAGACAATTTTGCTAAACTTGGGGTTTGGCTTGAAGATAAAGAAACTAAAGTAGAACAAGGATTTGTCCGAGAAAAATATGGTTACAAACAATTCAAAATCTTTCTTGAAGAAAATCAAGGAAGCAAAATTATTTTAATTAAAAAAGAGATTAATTCTGAAAACGATAAGCCCTTTGCTTTAAATTCTTGCAAAGACCTTCTGAATTTTCTAGTGCAGAATACATTTATGGTTTGAGTTTTATGTTAAAAGGGTTTGGTTTCTTCATTCAACCATCTATACATTGTTAATTAGTTCTCCTCTTGCGTTTTTTAAAATTTCTGAAACTTGATTAAAAAATACAACACTTAACAATGCTACGCAAATTCCTAAGTGTATCTAATGTATATAAAATTAAATGGATAATCTATTTTATAATTAGCAACTGCGCTGTCGCTTTTTAAGAGTTATGTGTTTCTCCTTGCAGGGCATCTTTATCTGTTAGTATTTTTTGAAGACTAAACTTGCATTTCAACTAAAAATCAACCATTAACCCATAGATGTGCTCCGCACAAGTTCAATTCTGCGCTGTCGCTTTTTAAGAAGAACATTAAATTATCGCGTTTATGTAAAGCTAGTTCTTCCAAAGACCATGGATATTACAGTAAGCTCTTGCAGAAACTTTAGCATCTTTGGGAATGGTTTCCCAAAACTCTGCTTCGGGTTTCATCCCAGGTTTTAAAAATTTTATAGATATATCCCCATCTATTTCCAACCCAATCCATTCAATGTAGTGTTTTTCTTCCATTGGATGAGGGACTTCACCTACAAGAATCTTAATCTTCTCATGTCCAATTTCTATAACCGGAGCATGTTTCTCTAAACTTGCGTCAACAGAATTTTCTTTAAGCAGTTCCATTGGCTGGCCGCAGCAAACTAAATCTCCTTGTCCAGCATGCACTATAATTACAATATTCCCGCAAATTGGGCATCGATATACTTGTTTAAGCTCAGTCATTTGTGTATAATACACCTTGAGTTTTTATACTTTTTGTTGATTTTTCAAAAAATCCGACGACATATAAAAACCACAAGCTTTATAAACCGAAAGGTTTATAAACCCTTCAGAGATTAGGTTTATAAATCTTACTCTTTAATTAATTCAAAAATGCCTCCAAAATTCGTCAAAAAGTGTCCTGAGTGCGGTTCTGTAAATCTTATTTACGACGAACAGAAAGGGGAGATTATCTGTTCTGACTGTGGATTAGTTGTTGAAGAAAAGATGATTGATTTGGGGCAGGAATGGCAACAATTCAGAGAAGGAGAGAAAAAAACTCGTGGAGGAGCTCCCCTATCTATGCAGAAATTTGATCAGGGCTTGACAACCAATGTTGGGGAGATTTCTGATATCTACCAATTAGGATCTGAAAAGAAAATCAGAAAATTCTTCAGATTAAAAAAATGGCAAGAAAGAGTTTCAACATCGATTGAAAGAAATTTGAGGCTTGCAATGGCTGAACTTAGAAGAGTTGCTAGTTTCTTGAACTTACCTAATTTTGTAAGAGAAGAAGCATCAAGAGTCTACAATCTAGTATTGCAAAGAGGTTTAGTAAGGGGAAGATCAATGGAGTCTGTTGTTTCAGCTTGTATATACGCTGCTTGCAGAACCTACGGAATTCCAAGAACTTTAGATGAGATTTCTGCTGCAAGTGAAGTAGAAAGAAAAGATATAGGAAGAACTTACAGATTCATAACAAGAAAATTATCTCTGAAAATAACCCCCAGTGATCCTAAAAGTTATATCTCCAGATTCGCTTCTATTCTCCATCTATCTCCTAAAACACAAGGAGATGCTCTAAGAATATTGAAAAAAGCCGAAACTTCTGAATTAACTTCAGGAAGAGGACCTGCGGGAATAGCAGCAGCTGCTTTATATGTTGCAGCTTTGTTGAATGATGAAAGAAAAACACAGCGAGAAGTCGCAGATATTGCAGGAATCACCGAAGTTACAATAAGAAACAGATACAAAGAACTCCTAGATAAATTGGGAATTGAAGAAAAGCTCAAGATAAAAGAACTTGAACAAAAAACAGCGAAAGAAAAAGAAAAAAAGAATAAAGAGAAGGGCTAGTTCTACAGATTAATCTTCCGGTCCAACATATATATTAGTTCATAATAAATGTTATATACTGCTTTTTATGTAAATTAAGATGCCAGAAGAAATTATGCCAATAAATGTTTATATGCATCCAGGTGATTTGGGGGTTTTTTTGAATACAACTCCTGGTCCAAAATCAATAATTTATACGCCAATGGGATTTGATTTTGATTTTTTAAGAGATAAGATGAATACCCGTTTCCCAGGTATTTTTAGTGAAACTTTAAGAATTGGAGCAATGCATAAGTCAGTAGAATCTGTTTTGGGGATGGAGGGTAGTGAATCTAAAGAGATAATACAACCATACCATATTCTAACCTTATACACAGATGCTTTGGAATTTATGAAAAAAGCTTTTAAGGAAGGACCTGAAGAATTGATAAGAGACAAAACAACATGTTTAAGAGTAGAGTGTGTTAAATGGTATTCGTCAAATTCTAAGGCATCATATTCTATTGAACTTGACACCAATCCACCAATTATAAGAATGTCTTATCATGGCGCAGAATCTCCACAAATTAGAGATTTTATAAAAATAGCTAAAAAAAGAAAAGTTCCTTTTGTTTTAGAGCACGCACCATTTTATCAAGGATATAACCCCATGCGTTAAATCCAGTTAAGATTAGATTAAGGCTTCTTAGATCTATCGATTACCTTGATTTAGCTTCTTGAATAACTGTTTCTATTGCTGAAAAAAACTCTTCTATCAAATAGGGTTTTTCTAAAGAATAAACATTATCAAAATCTTTTTGTAATGTTCTTTGTTCGTCATCTCTTCTATATCCGCCAGGGGTTATAATCAAACCAACATGGGGATAGCTATGATGAAAGTCTAATATGGCCTGGGTCTTTGGATTTTTAAAATCAGGATGAACCAAAACACAGTCTTGTTTAGAAAATAGTTCTTCGGTCATGTTGTCTAAACCAAAACATAATGTCACTTTATGCCCCCGCGCTTCTAAAAACTTTGATTCCATCTCTGCTAAGTTTTTTCGGTCATTATACTTTTCTTCTCGTTTTGGGTCCTGAACCCAATATTCTTCAAGACTTTTATCTAATATCAAGAGATTATATGCCATTTAATTGAAAAAATGTTCTCTTTTTAAAAATATAGGTTATGAAAATTATATTTCGAGTTTCATAAAATCTTTCGCTAACTCAGAATTCTTAAAAATCTTTTTTGCTTCGTCAAGGATAATCTTCTCTCTTCGATCATATCTTTGAGAAATGTGCATCAAGAACAATTTTTTGACTTTTGATTTTTTTGCAACATCTGCAATCTGTTCTGCTGTTAAATGCTCTCGTTCTTTAGCTAAATTCTCTTCTAATTTTGAAAAACATGCTTCTGCAATCAAGACATCAGAATTTTCTGCTATTTTGTAACAATTTTCATTGATTGCAGTGTCTAAAATAAAAGAAATTTTCTTTCCTAAAACCTCTTTGGTGAATTTTTTTGCATCTATTTTTTTGCCTTGGAAATCAATATTTTTCCCTTGCTGGAGTTCTTTTAAAATTGGACCTGGTTTTATCCCAATTTTATTTAATTTTGTCATATCTATTCTATATCTTGTTTTTTCTGTAAAATTATAAGCTAAACAAGGGGCAGGATGCCTCATCTTTAATGCTTCTAATCTGAATTCCTTAGTCTCAAAAAATATTCCATTAGAGAGTTCATGAATCTCAACTTTCAGCTTTTCTCTGAAAATAAATAGTTCCATCATCTTCTTCATGTAGTATTTTGTTCCTATTGGGCCATAAATCTCCAGAGTTCTAGAATAGTTACTTAATGCTAAAGTCTGAAGCAAGCCAGGGAGGCCAAGAATATGGTCCCCGTGCCAATGTGTAATCAAGATTTTAGTTATTTTGCAGGCATTTAATCCTAGAATCCTGAATTGTCTCTGAGTGCCTTCACCACAATCAATTAGTATGTTCTCAGCACCATATTTAAGCAAGATTGAAGCTTGATTCTTTTCCTTAGTTGGAATTGCTTGACTTGTTCCTAAAAATGTTATTTCTACCATGCTTTTTTTAGGCAATTGTGGTTTTTATGCCTTTTCATGGGTTTAGCTTCTGGAAAGCCGGGAAGATGTGTAATAAACTGTTTTTATATGGGACGATTTTATCATCAACTTATAGACGGGTTTTTTGAATCATGGATAAATAACATTTAAATACAATTCCTTCTTCAATTAAGCATGGCAAGAAACAAGGAAAAAATTGATTTAGAAAAACAATTAATTAGCAAGACAACTCTTGAAATTGGACCTGAAATAAAAGAAATCAAGATTAGAGAAAAAGATAAAGAGAAAAAAGAAAAAATAAAAGCTTTCAAAACAGTTCTTTCTGGCGAACATATCCTCGCTAAAGACAAAAAAGCTCTTGATTTGCAAGGCATGAGCAGATTCGGCGAAGTCAAAGACAAAAAAGTCTATTATTCTTTCATAGAAGCACTTTATTTATTAGAAAGGGGCAAGATAACTGTTTATCACAAAGGAAAAAAATTGAATTTTGACAAATTATTAGAACTAGCCTCAAATGCAGAACCAAATTTCTTTACAAGATATTGTGTTTTTAAAGATATGAGAAACCGTGGTTATATAATAAAAACAGCTTTGAAGTTTGGAGCTGATTTTAGAGTGTATGACCGAGGGATTAAACCTGGAGAGGATCACGCTAAATGGGTCTTATTTCCAGTTTACGAAACTTCTAGTTTGACATGGCATGAATTTGCAGCAAAGAACAGAGTAGCACATTCAACCAATAAAAATTTGCTGATTGCAATAGTTGATGAAGAAGGAGATGTCACCTATTATGAAATTAAGTGGCTTAGGCCTTAATTGCAATTTTGTTTTTTAACTTAACTTTGCCAAATGTGAGGTAGATTGTAATTGATTATGCTTCCAATTTCCTAACCTTTTTCAAAAATTCTCTAAAGACAAAAGCTAAGAACCAAATTAAGATAATTTACACTTATACCTGGCAAAGTCAAGTAAAAGAATTAAATTCGTCAAATGCGAGGTAGGTTGTAATTTATTATCCTCAGGGTATTTTAAATTTCCAAGAGATTTCTTCGAAGACATAAGATAAACTTAACTTCGCCAGAGATATGTTGTAAAATAGTTTTATTTGATTCTTGCTTTTTTTTCAAAGAATTCTTCAGGAAAATCAGGAAGCATGAAAAAGGGTTGCTTATCACTTAACCTGCATTGGCGAAGTTAAGTTTTTAAGTGTAGTCCGAATATTCTATCATCTGTTCATCTTTTGTTTTTGATTCTGCTCGTGGATTGTCTTCTCGATAGATTTTAGGATCTGGGATAATGATATTCAATATTTCTATAACTAAATAGAATATTGGGAAGAATAGGAAGATACAGAAAAAAGTCTCGAAATCAACTGAAATTGCATTATAAATCAAAGGAGAAAACATGACTATAATATAAGTTATGTTCCTTGATCTTCCAATAAATTTAATTGCCTTATGACCTTTTGCTCCCCAGATTATAACAAATAATCCGTATAAAACAACTACTGCTGCTAAAGAATACTTGAAAATTATTATCCCCAAAGTGTCTGCATTAAGAAGATTTGTTGTTGTTCTTGTCCAATCAACTCCAACCCATAATAAAACAGCCCCATTTGAAATCGCATTTCCAAAAGAGGTCCCAGCTTTTTCCTGATAAAATTCATTAAATACCCAACTGATTAAAGCAGGAACAATAATCCACAAAAGTTCTAGATTTTTATACGGAGATATGAGAATGCTCCCCCCACGTATTACTAAATCCAAAAGATATGTTAATGCTTCTAAAACCATTTTTGCCTCTTTTTTTTACTTTTTTTATCTAATGGGTGTAGTAAATTTGGGTATAATAACTTTTTTATACTCTTTTCTCATGTAATCTTCATGTCTCTGAACATAACTGAAAAAAAACCGAAGGTGGTAGAAATTCTTAAGGAAAAAGGGCCTTGCCTGCCTAGTCAAATCTCTGGCGGAATAGGACTATCTCTTTTATTTACTTCTGCTTTATTATCTGAGATGGCCTCGGACAAGACTGTAAGGATAAGCTATTTGAAGATTGGGGGTTCGCCATTATACTTACTGCCTGGCCAGGAGAACATGT
>Ga0268276_1001906_pt1 | contig 18975 bp, 25 predicted proteins | sample saktaG_4_FD_190145 | JGI IMG/M metagenome (GOLD analysis project Ga0268276, IMG submission 190145) | Saline water microbial communities from Sakinaw Lake, British Columbia, Canada - sak_2010_1_5_45m | ecosystem: Environmental > Aquatic > Non-marine Saline and Alkaline > Saline ... | reverse complement strand
CGGGTTTAGGAAAAACTGTTTCTTCATTAGCTCCTGCAATAGCGTATGCGAGAGAGAACGGGAAAAAAATATTTTTTCTAACCCCGAAAAGCTCACAACACAAAATTGTTTTTGAAACAATAAATCTGATTAATGAAAAATTTGGTTTAGATATTAAAGCGGTTGACCTTGTGGGAAAAAAACAAATGTGTCTGGATCCATTTATTTCGCACGCAGGTTATGGTTTTTATGAAGCGTGCAACAAGAAAAAAAAAGAATCAAAGTGCACTTTTTATAATAATTCGAAAGGAAAAACGCCGAAACAAAAATCAATTGCGGCAAGAAACAGGGCTCCTTTAATGGATAAATACAACAAAGATTTTTCTTACATAAAAGAAATTTGTTCTATGCACTCTTTATGTCCTTATGAAATAACGTTGGAACTTGCAAAAAAAGCGGATGTAATCGTGTGTGATTATGCGCATTTATTTAATTCTGATATTAGGGAAAACTTGCTGACGCCCATAGGACTTACTCTTGAAGAAATAATTGTAATAATTGATGAAGCACACAATTTGCCTTCAAGGATAAGAGATATTGTTTCGTCAAATATTTCGCTTGATGCGGTTGAAAAATCAATTAAAGAAGCAAAAACTGCTGGTTCTTTTGAAGTCGAATTTATGTTAAATGATGTGAGGAAAGAGATTGTTTCCTTTGGAAAGAAACTTTCTTTTGGAAAAAATGAAGCTGTTTTAGCGCCCGAAGATTTTGATTTGTTGAAGCGCGCGGTTAAAGGAAAAGAAGAAGCGGTTCTTGAAACCGCTGATAAGTTTATGGCAAAAGCAAAAGTAGAGAATTGTTTTCTTTTAGCGGTTTGGGAATTTTTGCACGAATTATTAAGGGAAAAAGAAAACACGATGCACGTAATTGAACAGAAAAACGGGTTGAGAGTATCAATTTATCCGCTTGATATTGAACAAACTGCAGGGGAAGTTCTCAACTATTCTTGGACAGCTGTGTTAATGTCAGGTACATTAGTTCCATTAGAAATGTACAAAGATGTTTTGGGGATAAAAAATTCTTTGTTGAAAGAATATGAAAGTCCTTTTCCTAAAGAAAACAGATTAAATTTATTTGTTGACGGGGTGACAACAAAATATACTTCTCGTGGAACAGAACAATATGCTTTGATAGGAAGAAAAGTAAGCAATATTATTTCAAAAGTGCCGGGCAATTCAATAGTTTTTTTTCCGTCCTTTGAAATGCTTGAAAATATTGCTCCTTATGTAAAAACATCAAAGAAAATTCTAATCCAAAAACAAGAAATGAGTAATGCTGAAAAAAACAAAATGATTACCGAGTTTAAGTCTTTTGGAAGTATTTTTGGAGGGGTAATGTTTGCGGTAAGCGGAGGAAGCATTGCTGAAGGGGTGGATTTTCCAGGAGAAAACTTGCTTTGCGCGATAGTTATTGGGATTCCTTTTGCAAAAGCAAATATTTACAGCGAAGCACTCATAAGATTTTATAACCAAAAACTTGGCAAAGGATTTGATTATGGATACATAGCTCCTGCAATGAATAAAGCGTTACAAGCGGCAGGAAGGGTAATAAGAGCGGAAACGGATAAAGGGATTTGTGTTTTCCTTGACGAAAGATTTGCTGACGAAAAGTACAAAAAGTTTTTTCCAAAAAACTTTGCTTTTACAAAAACCAGCGAACCGGAAAAAGAAATACTGGGATTCTTTTAGGTAAAATTGATTAAACCCCTCTTTTTAATTCTCTGGCAAAAGCCTCAAGATTCATTTCTCTGGCAATTTTTTCGCCAGTTATTCGCGCTTCTTCAATGTATTTGTCAAATGAATTTATTCCGTGATCTGAAGGGTCAAGAGTTTCTTTCCACAAACCTTGTTTTTTCAATTTGGCGATTTTTGCGCTTATTTCTTCAGCAGTTATAAGAGTTTTTCCGCGTCTTCCAATAAAAGATGAGCCCAAAAAAGAATAACCTTGTTTGAAAGGATCAGCAACGTACTCTTTTCCGTCAACTTTGAATGTGACTATTGTGTGGGGCATTCCAATTACATTGCCATTGTTGTCAAAACCGCGTGGTGACACTGTTCTCACAGCTCGCACTGAGGATATTTTTCCAGAACTTGGGGTTGCGGCTCTAAGCAAAGCAATTGCTGTTGCAACAAAAGTTTGGCAACCTAAAAGTCCGCTTCGTGGTGCGCGAAAAGTCGGTATTGACTTTCCAGAAACTATGTCATCTGCGGTTTGCGTATTATAAAAATTAACAGCAATTCTGTCACTAACTTCGATAAATTTTATATTGTTAACACAATAATGAATTATACTTTCTGCAGCTTGAAGAGAGGGTTTTTTGTGAGTTAGTTGGAATGCTTTTAGTTTAACTGCGGGGGTTCTTATTGCTGTTTCTTTTAGTAATCTACTGCCCCTTCCTAATCGTTGGATGTTTCTTAAAAGCCAACTTCTACCTTCTTGATTAAAATAAGCTCTCTCTTGGAGTACTCGTTCTTCATTTGACTTAGGTCGATTTACTGGTAAAATCGGTTTTCTAACTGGGCTCATAATAAACACTTGTTTCCATTGAATAAAAAGTTAATCGATTGAGTTATTTTAGTGTCTCATTGGGCGCTTTGTTCCTTTTGCTCCTATTCGGACTGGTTTTAGTTGAGGAACTAATCTTCTTCTAGGATTTCGTTTTCTTAAAACTTTCATAAACTCTCTTTTTATTATTGGTTTTCCAGTTGGATTGAAATAATAATAATCTGCCAATTCGTTTGAGCGTCTTGCAAATAAACCGCTGTGCTTTGCTAACTCGCTCATTAATGGTTCGTTTTTGATTGCCCTAAAGCTTGCTCTTTCTAGTCCTCTTTTTTTCATATGTTGTGTTAATTCAAACAGTAATTTTCTTGCAGAAATAACAAAAGCGGTTGAATTATTTGGGAAGTCGAAAAACATAACAACTGCTGATGGGGGCGCCTCACTATGCAGTCTGTTAATGTCTATGGTGCACTTCCCTGCCAAAAAACCGTCTATTGATGCGGTTAGGTTTATTTTATGTCTTCCTATTGGGATGTGTTCTTTAGAAGCAGCTAATTCGGGCGACTCTTGAATCTTGATAGAAACATTTTTTATCATAAATACATTTTATGCCAAAACAGATATAAATTGCTTTCCTAAAAGCCTTTTTTTGGAAATTGCTTAATTCTCTTGGGGCTTGCGCTTTAGAGCGTTTTTTAGTATCTTTTTGATGTGCTTGTTTTTGTATTTGCGGTACTCCTTTGGGCTATGCGAGTGCTTTTTTGCAGCGATTTTTTTTATTTTTATGTAATTTGCTCTATCTTTTTTATTTGATTTTAAATGGTCACGAAAAGCGAGGGCAAGCTCTTTTTCTCCTGAGCCAAAAAAAGTTAAATGCAAATGAACTAATCGTGGTTTTCCTTTTCTATCGATTTTGTACTTGGTGAAAAAAGCTCTCTTTTTTTCAAAAGTGTGATCATATAAAAAACCTGATTGTTCAAGAAGTCTCCTCGCCCTATTTAGCGCACTTTCTTGGACAACTATTATAATGTCAATAATTCCCTTCCCCCCAAGCCCCAGAACTGCAGTGCTCCCTATGTGATGCACTTCTTTATCTTTTATTTTTTTCAATGCATGCAGAATTTTTCTTTTCTCGGAAATAAAAATTGTCTTGAAACTTTTTGAGTAAGGCTTGTACTTGTACTTTTCTTGCAAAGCCTTTTTGAGAGAAGTCATAACTAAAATTAAGAGTTATTTGTTTTTAACTTATTCTTTTACAAAAATGATTCTTTGGGGGGATCTTTGGCTATTTGTTGTTGATTCATCATAAAATTTCATTGAATGAGGACTTCCAATCATTCTGGCTGGGTCGAATGGGACTTCTGTTACTGGTTTTAAACCGAGCAATTTACAGGCTGTTTTTACTTGTTCGCTTCTTTCTTTTCTCATTGTAAAAATAAGCTTTGTTCCGGGAGTTAGTTTTTTTACAAGCATTGAAAATTCTTGGAAAGCGTAATTTGAGATAATGTCGACATGGTTAAACCAAAGTGTGTGTATTCTTTCAGGGTGTTTTAAATCCATAGCAAACTCAGCAATGTTTCTTTTTATTACTGCTTTTGAACCAGGTTCGCGATCAAAACCTATGACTTTCATTCCGGGGCTTTTTGCTTTTAGTACTTTGAGGAATTCTCCTGAACCTGTCCCAACATCAACAACCAAACGTCTCTTTGGAATAGCTCTTTTTATTGGAGGCATAAACAATACTTCGCTTGCAGGGAATAAAAACTTAATTGGCACTCTAAAATATCTCTTGTTCTGACATAAACAATTTTATTCACAAGGCGAGTTTATTGTTTATGCAAGTAAATCGGTCAGCTAAGGGTAATGCGAAAAGAGCGGAACGTATTCGAAGAAGGAAAATAAAAGAAGAACTGTGGGATGGAATTAGGTATGTGGCGAAATCGAAAAATACGCGCCAAGTAATTGTTAGTCGTGCGGTTCTTGATAGAGAGCTGGCTCTAGTTAAAAAGATGAATCGATTTTGTTTACCGGGGGATGATCTTGATCTTTTTCGTGGAGTTTACACTGAAATGCGCGCTCAACTCGGGACGTTAAAGGGAAAAAACATTTTAACTGTTTCAGAAAAACCAGGGCTTGTAAAGTTTTTAAGAGACGGCGAAGGGGCAAAAGTTACTCTTCTTTATGCTTTGCCTGAAGGGGGGGTTGGAAGAAGAAGTGCGATTAACCATGCTGTTTCTTTGCTTTTTGCAGAAATGCGTGGGGAAGGGGTTTTGCCTGGAAAAGAACGATTTCAAACAGGAAATTTCCAGCACCTTGCTGGACAATTTGATTGTGTTTTATCAAACGGGGTTTTTGAGAAACACGCTTTTGAATATTCTGATGGAAGACATAGGCTAGCTAAGCCTCCTCAAACACTTGAAGAAAAACAAGACGTTTCAATACTTTCGACTAATTTAAGAAATGCATTTGATGTCTCTGAAAATGAAGTTCGGCCAATTAAAGAAAGAATTGATGCGTTAAGAAATTTTAATCTAGTTTTAAAAAAAGGAGGAAAAGTAATTATTGCAACCACCTCAAGTAGCACTGTTTTTAAGCCGAGAGAAATTACCTCGACTGGATTTAGGATACTTAAATTAAATCACCCTGATATTCTTGGTTATAGAAGACTAACTGTTTTGGAAAAAATTAGGTAAACAGAAAAAAGCGCAGGAAAGACTCTTTTTCTTTCGGAAATTGTCTTTTGATGTGCTTTTTGTTACACTTTTGTTGTGATTTTTCTTATTAAGGCTGAATTCGAAACTAATTTATGAAAAAAAGCCGTTCAAAGAAAGTCATTTCGACGCAAATTCTTGGACAACTTCTATTTGTTTTCTTGGATTTAAATAATAATTAGTGCCTTCCAAGGGGCTAAATGATAAATTCCTTGGTTGAAAATGTTTCTCTCACTCTAACATTTATTAATGAGTGAATTATATTATTGGAGTTGATGTTGATGGTTGAAAAGAAAATTGTGGTTAAAGAAAAAGAAGCGAAATATGATTCGGAAACAAAAGAAGGGAAATGCATTTTTTGTGAAATAGCTTCTCACAAAACCTCTCCTCTTGGCAATTCTTTAATTTTGGAAACAGAAAAGTACATGGCTTGGCTCTCTCCTTTTCCCAGTGCTGAAGGAAATGCTGTTGTTGTGCCAAAAAAACACTTTGGAAGTGATGTTTTAGCAATGCCTGATGAGGAACTAAAAGAGTTCATTATTGTGGCAAAAAAAGTGGCAAAGCTTCTTGAAAAAAATCTTGAAGATGTTGGCAGAGTTGGTTTGATAATGGAAGGTACGGGGGTAAACCATGCTCACATAAAACTAGTTCCCATGCACGGAACTGAGTGGATGAAAAAAGGGGAGTGGCGCCAATGCCCAAGCGGAAAAAATGATTATTATGAAAAATACCCTGGGTACTTGGTTTCGCACGATGGGCCAAAAGCGGATTTTGCAAAACTAGAAAAACTTGCGAAAAAGATAAGGGAAAATCTTTGAGGGGGCTTTTTTACCCCCCCACAAAGAACGCAATTTGTTGGACATTTTTGGTTGGGCAAATGGTTTTATTTGATTAAGTTGAATGTTTGTTATGGTTCGTTTAAGATCTTCTCGAAGGGCGCTTCTTAGGCGACAAAAACCGGTTCCAAAAAAGAAAAATCCTTTGGTTTGGATTAAAGCAAATAGAAAAAAAGCTATTGCTGTTGGGGTTGGGGGGGCTTTGCTTTTGGGCGGGCTAAGATACCACGCGGATTTGCCTTACCTTGTTGGGGCAAAAAAACAATATCACTTAGGGTTACTTTTTTCTCCTCATCAAAACAGGGCAGATATTGCTACTGTGGAAAAAATACTTGCTACTGCAAGAGAAAAAGGAAAACCTTATCACATAATGCTTGTTGAGGCAAGCGGACTTCGCAAAGAAGAAATGCAATCTTCAATAAAAGAGTGGAATAAAAGAGCAACATTAATGAGAAATGATTTTGAAAATCTTGCGCGGCAAGGGGTGAGGGGGGAAGATGCGATGCAAAGGTTAAGGGGGCATTATGGAAAATATATGCCTCAAGGGTTTGCTCTTGATATTTGTCTTTTACTTGCACGTGAAGGGGTTAGAATTGCTCCTGCTGAAAGGTATGACGCTGAAACCATAAAAAGACTTAAAATCTTGGACAGCGAGGCTACTGCAAAAGATAAGTTATTGAGTTCTGCACTTGCATCAAATGCCCCTATGGCACAATTACAAGTTGGATTTGATGCTGCTAATAAATGTTTTCGAAAACTTGCGGATGTTAGAGAGGGGCCAACAATAGATGCTATGAAAGAAACTATTAGGGATGCGCGAAAGTTATTCCCTGATCTAAAAAATGAACGCGAAATTAGGGTGTTTAGTCAATTTGGGACTTTTCATAGGGATAAAATGACTCCTGAGGTGTTTAACACTAGGTCGCTTGAAGCGCATGAAGTTTTTCCTCAAGCAAGATATTCAATAAGAAACTTTGCCGCATTGCAAAGAAACAAAAATGCAGCATTTGGGGAATTTGAAGCAAGGATGCAAGTTTTGGATTATTACTTGGGGGAAGTGGTACAAACGATGCCTGTTGGGGATCCTAAAAGAGGGATCCCAAAAAATCCTGAATATGCCAAAAGAATATTTGAGGGGGTTACAAAAGTGACTCAACAAGAATTTGAACAGTTAAGTGAAAGAACAAAAAAAATGAGTTACGTTGATAGAGTGAACTTTCTAATAAATTATCTTCTAGGGAAATAAAATCTTTCTTTTGCCGAAAAGTTCTTTTTTAGCAGAAGGTTTAAGTATTTCTTCGTTTATTCTTTTTCTAGATTTGGTATATGGAGGATTTTTTATGCCACGAATAAATAATAGAAATACAGCTGCTGCGAGGAAAAGAAGAAGTGCTATGGTTTTAGGTTTGCCTCTTAGGGCGACAGGGAAAGCGAGGAGAATTATGCCTGATCAAGTTGCTAAAAGAAAAGCTGTCGTGGCATTAGGGAGAAAGGCTAGTGCAACTGGGGGATTTAGAATAAAAGAGCGTATTCCTGCAGTGAGTGCGCAAGAAGCAAGAGTTGTAAAAAGACCGTTTTCTGAAAGAGTGGTTGCGAAAGATTCGATGGGGTATCCTAAGGATCGATACAACCCACGAACGATGACATTTGAGCCGGTAGTTGAAACAAAAACAGTTATGAGGGATGTTGTTGTTCAAGAAGCTAGGGCGGGTAGTCCTGCGCGAACTGTTATTGAAAAAATAAAGGTTCGTCATAGCGGTCCGAGGAGTGCTTCAAAAGGCGGGGGCAAAACTTTTGGAAACCTTGCGGTAACTGGGCGAGGGAGTTTTAGAAGTCGAAGATCTAAAAGAAGAGGCGGAACTGCGTAAGTTTAGTTACTGTTCTTTTGAAGAATAATTGTATTTGTGGCCCTTTTATTTAAAGGGCGATATTTTTTTTGGAAAAACTTTGTTTCCTAAAGAAAAAGATTTTGTTATGTCGCATTTCGCTACATAACCTAAATAGCCCCCTTCTTTTCGGACACTTCCATTACTAGTTCACTTTGTTCCACTAATGGTTTGCTTTGTTCCGCTAATACCCTCTGTTGTTCCTCTAGTGCGGGTGTTAATTAAAATTAGTTAATTTTGTTGTTTTCCTATTCCTTTTACTGGCATAGCTTGTTTAGTTCCTTCTTTGAGTAGCCTGACTTGTAGGGTTCTGGCCATCCTTAGTACTGCTGCTTGTTCTTCAGGAGTTCTTTTTGGGCTTTTACTTTTCCTTCGCATTTCAATAAAAGATATTCTTCTTAGTTCAGCAGCACGTCTTTTCCTTAATTCAGCTTCCCTGGCCATTCTGGCTTCTCTTGCTGTTGGTTTTTCAGGATATTTTATCCCCATACTTATTTTACGCAGTTCTTGTTTATTTATCTTTCTATGCGACCCGGTCTTATACATAACATTTTTAAGGGGTTTGTGCCCCTTTTGTTTTTGTGCCGTCCTAGGGCACTTCCCCTATTAAATTATTGCGGGTCATTTTTTCAAAAAGAGGGAATTTCCCTAAGGAATTTCGCAGGATAATCAACGTTATATTGAATCTCGCGCACTGGTCTTAGGGTACTTTTGGGCATATTTGGGCGAGTTTGTGTTCAAATTGACAATTTGAGGCAGTTTAAGCAAGGTTCGTCAAATGCCGTGGTCAAAAGATGGGCTAAATTCAATGGGTGGCACAAACGAACTTATTTGGTTTTGAGTTGCCCTGGTCTTTTGAAAGCCAATTAGGAAAAGAGGGGTTATTGTTATGTAGTAGTTGGGTCTGTTCTGGGTCTTCGTGAGCTGTAAAATGATTAGGTTTTTCTTCTAAAATCTTTTTTATTTCTTCAGCACTCCATTTGTTTTTTGTTGGCCGAAAGTTCATCTGATCCCTTAATGCACAAAGCTCTAAGAGTCCTTCTTTTTGTAAGTGTTTTTTTGATTGTATTATCTCAAGTCCTTGGCACCAGAGAGCAAAGTCCTTGCCTTTAGTTGTTCTAAAAGTGAGCCCAGAAAAGAACTCTTTTGCCATTAAGCACTCAGCAATGCTCTTAGTGTAAAAATAAGCCACAGTTTGACTTCTATTGTTATTTCTTTCTTGAGTGTAAATTTGACCAAAGCCGAGCGTGTCTTTAATCTCTTCCAAAACCTTAATGTTAGATACTGAATTTGTTATTCGAAAGCTCGGCCGCACAGTAAATAAGTAAGGGTTCTTGATGTTATTCTTCTTGCCAGAAGGTCTAGATCTTCGGTCAATGTTCTTCCCGATGGCAATAGAAAAACACCCCTCGCCCTCAACAAAACCTAAAATATAATCCTTTGAAAGCATGAAAAGAACTTTTCTTTTTTAGAATAAAAACGCTTCGGGAGTGCGATGCCGGCGGTCAAAAGTGAGAGTTAAAAATAATTTTTCTTGATGAGAGTCAAATATGTCCTAGAAAATGAGAAATTAACTATTCAGTTAGTTAAACAGCTAAGAAGCCCTAATTGAATTTAGAACTTTCCACAATTTGAAGAAGATAATCCACATACCCTACAATTTGCAAGGCACGATTCTTGTCCATGCGACCCTCATTATGCCCCTTATCATTTCGATGGAACTGAATAATTCCTCTAAGGATAAAATAAAACCCCTCTGCTTCAGCCAAGTCTTTGCAAACTGTTGGAGTTAGTATGCCTCCCTTTACCTTGAAACACTTATCAACAACAGCTATACCGTGAACACTTGAAGGCAAATTTGCTTTTTCTCTTAACCTAGTCTCCAAATGACGTCCAGCTAATAGAACCATGTCCCAATAATCCTTTTCTTTTCCAGCAATAAACAAGCTTTCACAAGCAGACACTAAGCGAACATCAGTTATGAAATTTGCAAGAGTTTCAAGCTTTTTCACAAAAGCAGTAGATTGCAAATTGAATTTTTTGTCAAAGTCCCGAAGTGAATCTTCCTCTCCACCCCCATCTTCCTTTTTCCCCTTTTACTTTCTTCTTATTATCCCTAAAGGTATTCCTCTTTTTATTCTTTCTGCTCTGATTTTTCTTGCTTTTTCTGTTCTTGCTTCAAAGACTGATCTAACAAGGCTTCGAGCGCCTGTTTGTTGAAGTTTGCTGTTTTTTTGTCTATACGCGTGAGATGTTGCAATTACTGCTGAAAGTTTCGCTACTTTGTTTGAGGGAATTAACATGTCTAATGCGTACTCAAGCCCCCATCTGTGCTCTCCTTCAATTAGGCCGGGGTATTTTTTGTGTTCTTTTGCAAGCAATACTTCCTGCCATTTTTCTTTTCCTCTAAATAACGGTTCAAGTGCTTTCATATTAATTGCTCTTTGAGCATTAGAGTGAATGTTTTTCACTCTGGATTGTTCACTCAATTCATCAAGAGCATAAATCTCATGCTGTTGAGCAATACTCATTAACTTCTTTCCTGAAGCAACAGCTTCAACCATTTGGGTCAAGGTTTCTCTTGGGAAGCGCTTAATGTCCGCGTCTAAGGTGAGCATAACTTCTCCGCCTAGTCTCTTTACTTCCATTGCTCCGCTAACAAACCCTCTTCGTTTACCTAAATTTTCATTATGGTTAATTACGATTGCGCCTGCTCGTTCAGCAACATCTCTAGTCTTATCCGTACTCCCATCATTAATTACTACAATGTGTTGAATTCGTCCTTCTTGCTTAAACTTGTTAAGAAAATATAGCGTGGTGTCAAGAGGCACTTCTTCATTATGAGCAAAAACAACCGCAACAACATTAGCCATTCAAGAAATAATCATTCAATCTAAATAAATCTTGCGTAAAGGTATTTTCCCTTTCCCCTATTAACCTTTTCTCCCCTTATTTTCTTTATGTCTTTTTATTGTCGTGTTGCTGCTATAATTGTTCAGGATGGTAAGTTTCTTCTTGTTGGGCATGATGGTGGTCCGGCTGAGTATTGGACTCCTGGCGGAAAGGTTGAGGAAGGAGAAACAGAAATTGAAGCCATTATAAGAGAAGTGAGAGAAGAAACAGGGCTTGTTGTTACAAAAGCAGAGTTCTTTAACGAGTACAAAACCCCTTCGCCTTTCTCAAAAAAAGTAACTGACATAACAAGAGCCTATCTAGTAAAAACAACAGGCAAAGTAAAACCGGGAATGGAAATAACCAGAACAAAATGGGCAACAAAAAAAGAAATCCTCAAAAACAAAAACACAGACAAAGCAACAGAACTAATAACAAAAGAAGTTGAAAAATAATATAAAAAGTTGTCCAATAAATAGTGTTATTTGTATGCTTCGTCGTGGTGTCTTATTTTTTGGAAGAAAATGTGTTTCTTTTCTTTGTCCACACTAAAAAACAGGACGTAGTGTTTTAGTACGTGGACTCGTTTAAAATTACTTAAGTCATTTCGAAGATTCTTGTAGTAATCAATGGTTTGATGGTCGCGAGAGATTATTTCATCCATTTTTTTCAAAGTTGCTTCATATAATGGTTTGTGTTTTTTTTGGATCTTATTTAACGTTTCTCCAAAATCTTTTGAATAGTCGTAAGAGAAAGTCATTTTGACCACTATTCCTCTATTTCTTTTCTAAGTTCTTCAATAGTGCGAAGTCTTCTTTGAGGGCCTTTCTTATATTCTTCAGCTTCCTTCACTAAATCTTCTATAAGTTCATCCTTTACTTTTGGAGCATAATCCATTAATCTAGTTAGAACCTCATCAAAACTTTCTCGCTTGTGCTCTTTTAAAGCTTCAAGCTTATTTTTTGTTGTATTAGCGACCCTCATAGTACTATACATATACTCACCTATATACATATATACAAGTGTATATATAAAACTTCTGTATATATAAAACTTCTTTTTGGGAACATTAAGGAACTCTTCTTCGGGAAAATAAAAACGCTTCGGGAGTGTGATGCCGAAGGGGTTTTTTGTTACCCCTCAGCAGTTTTTTACATTCCAAAAAACTTTAACGCACCGTACGCTAGAACGCCCGGCCAAAAGATTGCTTTTATTACGCCGATTACTGCTGCCCAAAAGTCTGGGGCGGTTGTAATAAAGTAAACTAATGCTCCTAAGAATCCAAGTCCGTATATTGCTCCTCCGCTTCCTGTTGCTGAAGAACAGCAATTACTAAACCAAGGTTTTTTTTCGCCGTCGCACTCCTTCTCAATTTTGCTTCCAATCGCTTTTCCGATCTCATCCCATGTTGCTTCTTTCTTGCTTTTTCCCTTCAAAAAAAACACCTCACAAGAAAACAATCCATTCAACAATAAAAACTTAACCTGCAACTATTTTTCTTTTCACTCAAGTTTTTATTCTTCTTTTGAGTTTGTTTTGTATGCCTTTTAGGAAAACTAGTGCTGAGGCGATACGCAGACTTTTAGAACATCATTTACCAAAAAATAGGATTCGTGGTGTTCGGGTTGCTGCTGCCCAAAAAGATTCAAGAAGTGTTGCATTGTTAAAATCAGCATTGTTTGATTCACATATTAGTGTTAGGGAGCACGCCTCTCTTGCTTTGGCTAAAAGAATTGGAATTAAAGCTACTGCAGAATTTATTTTGAAAAGATACCCTGGTTCTTCTCTTTCAAAAGTTCCTGTGGAGTTTTTTATTTCCCCTTTCCAGTTTCAAAAAGTAAGGTCCGTGCGAAAAAGAGGAAACCTTCCTATTGGGGAAGATGCAAAGAAAGCACGAGGCTTAGTGCCCGATTACATATATTCAACTCACACTTCTCACGGAACCACAAAAGTTAAGAACCTTCCAGTTTTAGGTACTCATCGTGGTTTTCCCGTACGCCTCATGCCTGGAAGTAGTGGAACTTACAAGGACGGATTTCTCTTTGTAGGCAACAGGCTAAGCCGCAAAGTGCAAGAAGGGATTGCTGAACATGAATATGGTGAAATATGATCGCATGACGTAGGGCTTGCTTTTGAAGTGATTTGGGCAAAAAAACACCATTACCTTGAAGGTTACTTAAGAGACAACCCAAAACACATACCTGAATTCAAGCACTTAGTTTATAAGTACCCGGGCGAATTTAGGGAGCTTGAGAAACTGCTTAGCAAATATTTCTAAATTATTTTTTATTTTTGCCACTAGTAAATTCGGTCCAATAATTAGTGCTTTAATTTTGTTTTGAAGCTGTTGCTTCATTAGATACTTTCTTGCGTTCTGTTATTTCATGCCAATAAAATGGTGCCCAAGTTGCGAACCGGTAGAGGACTGTATAAGGAAGCGGACGGTAACCGTCTTTAATTGAGCTAAGTTTATTTGCCACAACATCTGCATTAAGTACTACCCTGTCTCCGAAGTTTTCACGGTATGCTTTAACCATGTTGCGAAATAGTGCTGGGTTTTGTATGCGATTGTCTCTCATGAACTTTTCTGATGCTTGTTGATACGTTTCGTTCATTCTGGCAGAAACGTCTTGCATTGCGGTGCGCTCTAAAGGAACTGCATTTTTCAAACTCAATCCCTTCGCAACAATGTTTCTTGTCGAGTAATGGGATACTAAATCAATTGTTGGTTTAATCCCGACCGAAAGGCAGGCATTTACTCTTGCAAGAATGGCTGTGATACGAATTTCTTTTGTTTGGATACTATGCATTAACAATCTTGATTTTCTCCATTCAGGAAATAATATATTGAGTTTTTTTAATGAGTGAGCATCCTCTAAAGGGTTAAGGATTTTTCTTTTTAATCCTTTTTTCAAAATATTTAAAGGAAGTCCGATAAATTTCTCGTAAGCTTCTGGAGGAATGCTTGGCGTCCCGAATTTTTTAGGGTCAAGTTTGAAGGACTCAAAAAATCCAATTTTTGCTTGGTAATGTTTCAATCTAACGCTTGGGGTTTTAGCAAGTTTTAAAGCAGTTTCTTCAGAAATTCCTTTGCCTCTCAAAAAAAGATAAACTGATTCTTGCCCCGCAGTAAACTTGTGCGGACCTTTTTGTCTTTTAATAAATGCGTTAAATCTTGACTCTGACATCCCAAGTTTGTTAGTTAACCCCTTAACAGGTACTCCGGCGTCTTGCATAGTTTTTATTCTCAATCGAGCTCTTTCACCAGTCATCCCGTCGTCCTTGGCGAGATTGACCAAAGAGTGCCTCTTAACTCCGTACCTTCCAAGTACCCTCACCAATCCAGGCAATCTTGCACGAACAGTGCGCTTTGAAACTCCGTGGCTGTGCATATTATAAGAACGTAAAAGTGAAATAAAAGCTTAACTTTAGAAGGGTCTCTCTTTAAGAAAAGAAGATAATCTTAAACAAAGCGAATATCTAATTTTTTTAAAAAATTAAAAAAGTCGTCCAACAATTAGCGTTTTAATTAGCAAGTATTAAATTATTCAAGGTCTGTGGCTTTGTATGGTTAGCTTGAGAAGGGGTGTAATTAAATCCCGAAGGAGTTTGACTCGTGCTGTTAAAGAGGTAATGACTCTTCCTGCTCCAGTCTCAAAAGTACCAATAAAAGTTAGGGTTAAATTAGCGGATAAAATTAGGGGTGCGGCAAAAAGACTTTATAGCGCAGAGAAAAGATTACACACGTCAGGAATGCCTAAAGCAAGAGCAAAAGTAGTGATGGCACAAGCTCAATTCAAATCAGAGTCCCTTGGTTTTGAAAAAGGAAGACCCGTTACAAGAACTACTTATTTGCCCATTAGCAAAGGACACGATAGGGCAAGAGCCAAAAGGCAAAAAGAGGAACTTAACTTGTCAAGAAAAAGATTCAGTTAAAAAAACACTAGCCAAATACTCGACAATTATTTTCTCTTTTTTTGTTCAGAATTTTATTCTTTTTTTGTTCAGGTATTGTATATTTATTAGTTTTGCATTTTTAATAATTTATGAATGCTTTTGAAATTGTTGCAAAAATTAAGTCAAAGCAGTGGGATGTGCGCGTGAGCAGAACAGGCTTTTTGCAATCCAAATCCATTTGCATCCAAGCAGAAGTGCTACCAATTTCTTTAACAAAAAACATTGTCGTGCAGTTTCACGATGAGTGTTGGGTTGGGGACTTAAATTTATATGATGAAAAAGCGTGTAATTCGTTTAAACCATTTTTTGGGAAAGCGTTTGAAGAAAACCCTTTATGGCCACTTGACATAATGAAGGTTTTTGATAGCATTACTGAAAGAAAAGAACTATTAGTGAAGCAATTAAATTCTCCTCATTGGGATTTGCGCCCTAAAGAAACAAAAGCGCTGCTCCTCCCAAAATATGTTTCCCTGCTTCATTCAATCCAAAAGTATTACGCGATAGCGGTTACTTTTGCTTCTTTTTGTGAAGAAACAATTATAGATAATAAATTTGAAGAGCTCCTAAAAACACACGCAATTTCTTATCAAAAACTTGATTTGGATTTGTTTTACAAATCAATTAACTCACTTAAATCAATAAAGGACTCAAAAAAACTTGCAGAGGAAAAACAAAAACACCTTGACAGATTTGCTTGGATAAAAAACTCTTACAACAGTATAGAGCCATACACTCTTGAAGAACTAAATTTGGAACTTGCAAGCAAAAAACCCAAAAAAGTTGTGAAAAAAACAAAAACCGCTCCAATCAAAGTTCAATGTTATGTTACAGGTCTTCAAGTAGCTATTTTTATGCGTAACCGAATGAAAGAACTATCTCAACAATTATGGCAAGCTTTTGAACCGCTAGGACAAAGCATAGCAAAAGATTTTTCTCTCACAAGAGAAGATTTTTATCAATTAAGAGTTCCAGAAATAATTGAATCAATTTCGCAAGAGAAATGCATTATCCCTTTAGAAGAAATAAAGAGCCGACAAAAGGGTTTCATTAACTGTATGCTTGATGGAGAAGAAGTTTTATTGACAGGAAGCATTGTAAAAGAATTAGAATCATATTATTCTCCAAAAGTAGAAAAAGGAATTACCCAAGTAAAAGGAACAGTGGCGTGCAAAGGAAAGGTAAATGGAACTGCTCAAATAATTCTAAAACCGGCTGACCTTAAACACTTCAAAGAAGGAAATATTCTAATTACTGCAATGACAACTCCTGATTTTGTTGTAGTGATGAAAAAAGCAATTGCCGTTGTTACCGATGAAGGAGGACTAACTTCGCACGCAGCAATAGTTTCACGAGAACTAAACATTCCTTGCGTAATTGGAACAAAAACCGCGACAAAAGTATTCCAAAACGAAGACAAAATAGAAGTAGATGCGATTAATGGAATTGTGAAAAAAATATAAATCTTTGATTAAAAAGTTGTTTTGCAAGTTGTCCTGTTGCAAGGTCACTAAGTCGAATGCTTTTTGCTCCCTTTATTTTAGCCATTTTTTCAGCAAAAGCCATTAGTTCTGTTTTCAAGTTACTGTTATTTGCGCTTGGATCGACAAGCATCCAATTTATATAAATTGGAGAACTATCTTTCATCCCTCACTCCGCCCCTATGTAAGCCAGATTCTTATTAGACACTGTAATTGCTCCAAGTATTTTTCCCTTATGGATTGCAACAAATTCCTCTCCATTACTTATCCTATTAAGTATTTTTTTCTCACCGGCAAGTTCCATAAATCATGAGTGTTAGTATTTTTCTGGGAAAGAAGTTCTCGCCTAGCGTTGATTAGCGCTATTAGTTGTTCAGCATCATTAATAGTTGCTTTTCGCATTTCCATAAAACCAGTTTATCCTTAAGCTATAAATGCAACTCCTTTTAACGCCCTCATAATTTTGGGTAATTAATAGCTTTTCTAAGTTGATTTGAAAAAGTGAGGGCTAAACTGGGGAGTGAATTTTTTCTAATTTTTTTAGATGCGCGCCGGTTCTGTTGCTAAGTGATTAAGTAAAAGATAGTATTCATACTCTTTGCCGAGGAGTTGTTTCACTAATTGGTTATTAACATATTTGAGCAAATCAATTGCGCTTGCGGGGACAGTTACATCTCCCTTTGCTTCTGACTCAATTAGGTCTACTATTTGTAAAATTCTCCCTTTGTTTTCTAGAATTATTGGGTATTCTTTTAATGTGCTTTTTGGAAGAAGATTAATTTCTGCTATTCCTGTCTTAAGCAAGTCAACGATTTCTTCTTTTGGGATAAATTCTTTGTTTGCAAACATTAAATGCGCATAATAAAGGTTGGAGTCATGATCCAGCATTTTTTTGAGGGTTGCTTTTATTGTGGGTCCAATTATAAGTTCGTCCAAAACAAAAGCGGCTAATTTTCTTGATTCCTTTACTCTATATTCCAAAAGATCAAATCTTTTTCCTTGGAGGGCTTTCTCTCTTTCAAAATCGGCCCGAGAAGTAGTTCCATATTTACGCGCCCGCGCTATACCTGTTTTTCTTCTTTCTGCGGAAGCTTTTTGAAAAGCTACTTTTTGTGAATGCAAAAGACCTCTCCTAACTGATTCAGCGAGATCTTTCACAGGCCTAATTCTTTCTTTCTGAGGGGGCGTATTAAAAGAAATCATAATACAAAATCACTTTATAAAAATATAAATCTTTGGTTAAAAAGTTGTTTTGCAAGTTGTCCTGTTTGTGATTTATCTGGCGAGATATAACCAAAGTCTTCTCCTTTTTGCTCCTTTTGCGCCCATTGAATATAATGTGTTTTCGATGAATGCTAATCTATCAAGCATGTATCTAAAGTTCCACCGAGCTGAGTCAGTTTTTGGAGCGGTTCTCGCAATATTAATTATTTTTCTTCTCTCAGAATGAATTACTTGCAAGTATTGTTCCGGGTTTAATTGGTTGCTTATCCCTGCGCGAACAAGTCTTTTTCTTAATTCAGCATCCACTGCACCAAGTCCCCTTATATGGGTTATTTCTTTTTCGCCTTCTTCTTCCGCGATCCTTCTTTCTTCCTCTATTGATACACTTTTTCTTTTTACATTTCCAAAATCCCCAAGCCACACTTTTATTTGGTTAGTTTTTGGGTCCATAGTGTACATCCAAGCGTCTCTTTCAATTTCATAACCATACAAGTCAAGTATTCTGGCTATTTTTAATTTTTCAGAGGATATTTCTTGGGCTTGTTTTCCTATAACACTATCAGGAATCATATTCTTTTCTAATGCGTATTGCGGTTTTCCTTTAACAAGTATTCCTGTTTCTTTTTTTGTTTCTTTATAAAATACAAGTCTTCCACTAGGGCGAAGTTCTGCGGTAATAACATTCTCAAGCAAGGTGAGATACAATTTTTTCTCACCCGTTTTTAACTTCCTTAATCTAAAAGTAGGAAGCAAAGGTAATCCAAGTTTATGCCTTCTGTTTAACTCGCTTAATTCTCTTACGATTTCGTATTGCGCTTGAGGGTTTCTAAAACTGGGTTGATTAGCACGACTATAGGGTGGTAAAGTTCTTCTTTGGTAAAAATGTTTCTCCGCAAGCGCCAATTTTTTTCTTCTAACACTTAAAACAACTTTTCTTACTGTTCCTTCACTGTTTCCGCCAAGTACTTCGCCCTGCTTGACTTTTGAAACAACATTATTTCTTCTTCCTCCCTCAAGTACAGGCATAAAAAATTCCTTCCAAATTAAAAAAGTCACTGCGAAAGAATGGTTTCCAGTCTAGTTCGCAGTTTTGCGAGGAGTTTTATTCTCGCTTCAGCAACTTTTGCCAACCCTCTGAACCTTACTGGGTACAAATATTTATTTCCGTTTCTTTCGAAAATAGCAGTGTCTACGTTAACGTCAAGTCCTCTTCTTCTCGCATCATCTACTATTCCTCTGTGTTCTTGCATATTTTCAGGAATCACAAGCTCTATACGTAAAAGATTTACTAACTCTGTTGCTTCTCTGTCCCCCTTAACAGCTCTACTAATTACTCCTGTTAGTTCTTCTTGTCTTTCAGGGGAGGTAGTAACTATTCTAGTTGCTTCTTCAAAGGTTTTAGCAGATTGTAGTCGAGAATAAAGTCCTTCAAAATGTTTTGTTGCATTAG
>Ga0268276_1001905_pt1 | contig 18980 bp, 14 predicted proteins | sample saktaG_4_FD_190145 | JGI IMG/M metagenome (GOLD analysis project Ga0268276, IMG submission 190145) | Saline water microbial communities from Sakinaw Lake, British Columbia, Canada - sak_2010_1_5_45m | ecosystem: Environmental > Aquatic > Non-marine Saline and Alkaline > Saline ... | reverse complement strand
CATATTTGGTCATCCCAGTACTTAGCAGTTTCATTTTATCATTTTGAATATTGTATCGATACGCTAACACATCAATTTGAATGGCATTTCCTGGAAGTTCAAGTTGGGTTATAGAATCTTGGACCACGCGATCAAGAAATTTGCTTGCATCTTCTAATTCTTCACTATGTTCTAACTTAATTTTTTTTGACCTTTCATACAGCATAATGGTTAGCCATATGACAAAAGCGATAGGAAAAATATAAAACAGGTAAGGTGCATTTTCGTATATATTTTGAACCATTAAGTGTCCACCGAATGCTTTTAAGACTCCAATTAAGACACTAATCCATACAACTAGTGTAATGAACTTGATAATCAATAGCCAAACAGGTAAAGATGCACTCTTCACTAGTTGAGTTGTAGAATTGTAGCAATTATCAATTTGTTGTTTCAGGGCGTCATCGACTTCTGAAGTAAGAAAATCTAGTTCATCACCATCTACTTTTTTATCGTCGACAGTATTGTTTAAACCATATAAGTATTTCATATTCTGTTCTCCTGTAATTGTTTTTTTTGTTATAGTTATATTCATGCTGCTTCATAGCCTAACTGAGATAAAGAATGACAGGAATGAATTATTTGTTTTTTAGTAATTTTGTCTTGTTGATTTTCGATTTCAAGAATTCTCTGACGTCTCCAATTTTGTCTTCTCCAAATCCAGTTTTATCAACAATATAAGCCATTACCGGGTTCAGAAAAAGATAAAAATTATAATGATCTTCAGCGCACATATAGACATCAGAATAGATGACTTTACTCGTGGATACCGTTTCATCCAATCTCTCAAAATTGAAGTAATCCTCTTCAAATACAAATTTAAGAGTTGGCTGTCTTTGTACAGAAGGATAATTTTTGTATAATTTTTTCTGCTTTATCCTGTGTGACACCATCAAAGCAATCGGTGTCAAAACAGTGACCCCAATCCCAATTTCGAGCAAAAACGGGTTTGTAAAATAGCCAACAATGGTTACGAAAATGAATAATATTTCAACTTTAATCATATAAGGAACAAGTTTCATTTTGAAAACAAGAACCGAAAGTTGTTTGTGTTTTTCGACTGAATAGGTCGTTTGCGTGCTATACATGTTTCCCTCCATTAATTATAAAAAGTCTATGAATGATGTTATCTTAATAAGCTTATGCACTTATCTCAAGATAATACACATTCTAGCTTGGCAAATTCACTAATAACATTATAACATCACAGCAATCAAAAATAAATGTTGTTTTTTGTATCTATATCTATTTTCAAAGAAACGACGCAGGAAATTAAATGTATCTTGCCTAATTAAAGCACTGCTTTCTACTTAGGCAGTAACACTTATTGATTGATATGATATACTAAAAGTAACTATAATATTCTTTTTTGAAAGAAGGACTGGCGATATGACTTCAACCTTTTTTAAAGATCATTTACGTTTTAGTAATTCTCCGATCGCAAGGGATAAGGCGACGATTATTATCAATGATTATCGGATTACTATTTTCACAAGCAGGTTATTTAGAATAGAGTATAACACTTCAAGAAAGTTTGAAAACAGACCAACGCAAACCTTCTGGCATCGAAATCTTATGTCTGCATTTATGTTAGATTCCATTGGTGATATCCACACCATAACTACAACGGATTGTGTGATTACATTGGATTCTTCTAAAGAAAGCTTGTTTGGATTGTCAGTTGTAAATTTAAATCAATCTACAAGTTATCATTATGGAAGTAAAGATTTACAAAACCTGAAAGGAACGTATCGAACCTTAGATTCTATCAATGGCGCTGTAGCGCTTGAAGAAGGGTTGATATCTAAAAGAGGAATCACCGTATTTGACGATGCGTCCAGCGTTACCTTTGAAGATGGACAAATATCTTCTGTAAACGTTGATGAGATTGATTTATACGTCTTTGCCTATGGCCATGATTACGAACAATGTATCAAAGATTATTACCTTTTAAGTGGTAAAACACCACTCATTCCTAAATACGTATTTGGTAACTGGTGGAGTCGTTATTGGAATTATACCGATGAGGAATTGAAAGAAGTTATTCTTCATTTTGAATCCCGTGATATTCCACTATCCGTATGCATCATTGACATGGATTGGCATATTACCGATGTCCCACAAGAATTAAGAGGCGGCTGGACTGGATACACCTGGAATAAAGACTATTTTAAACATCCAGAGTCGTTTATGAATTGGCTGAAAGAACATCACTTGAAAATCTCAATGAACCTTCATCCTGCCGATGGTATTCGTCCATTTGACGATTGTTACGAAGCTGTTTGTAAACGAATGGGTATTAACCCGCTATCAAAACAAATCATTGACTTTGATTTAACGAATCCACAATTTGTAGAAGCGTATTTCAAAGACGTACATCATATATTAGAACAACAGGGTGTTGATTTTTGGTGGATTGATTGGCAGCAAGGTACCCTCTCCAAAATGAAAAATCTAGATCCTTTATTTGCATTAAACCACTATCATTTTTATGATGGTTTAAATCGGGGGAAACAGCAGTATTTCATCTTTTCTCGATGGAGTAAGCTCGGTAGCCATCGTTACCCGATTGGCTTCAGTGGAGACACTTTCTCAACTTGGAAGTCTCTTGATTTCCAACCCTATTTCACGACGACTGCAACAAACGTAGGATATGGATGGTGGAGCCACGATATTGGCGGGCACCAAGGTGGATTACAAGATGATGAGCTCTATACTCGTTGGGTACAACTTGGCGTGTTCAGTCCAGTTATGAGACTCCACAGCACAAAATCCTTTTATCAAAGACGAGAACCATGGAGATGGAATAACGAAGTTGAAACAACAGTAAAACACTTTATGCAATTACGTCACAAGTTGATTCCATATATTCATACTTTCAACCACCTTCATTCCCAGGGAGAATTGCCCTTGATTCGTCCTCTTTATTACATTTGGCCAGAAGATAAAAATGCTTATGCATATAAGAATCAATACTTCTTTGGAACTGAGTTCATGGTTCGTCCGTTCACATCAAAAACAAAACACAAATTACAGTTGGCTTCAGAAAAAGTATGGTTCAAAGAAGGCGGTTGGTTCCACTTCTTCAGTGGTGAATACATTAAAACCCCTGGAACATATACATTCTATGGTTGTCTTCGTGATATTAACTTATTTGCCAAACAAGGTTCAATCATCCCACTCGCTACGAATCCACTAGAGGGTACTTCTGATTTGCCGAAAGAACTAGATGTTCATGTTTTTCCAGGAAAAAACAATGCATTCACGTTCATTGAAGACTCTGATGGTGTTCAATATAATACAACCTTCACATTACAATCGGATGACACAACTATATCTTTACAAATATCGTCTAATCTTAATGTTTCAATAGAGAGAATACTACATATTCATCTACGTTCTGTTGATTTAGATAGTATAGTTCGTTGTTCAAAAGAGTTTGAATTTACAAAAAATAGCGAAACGAATTCAATTGTTCTCACAGTACCATTCCGTATGAATGAAGACATAACGATTAAAGCCACTTCAACAGCACAAATCATTGTCAATCCATATTCCTTTACGAAAGATATTATGAATTCCATTGATATTTCAAATCTTGATACAGAAGAAAAAAATGACATCGGATTTATCAATTTTAACAACATTCATGAAAGTCGAGGGTGGCTTGCAAAAAATAATACTTTACAAGAAAAACTAGATGACATAAACCGTCTAAACATCCCTAAAAATGCTAAAGACTTTCTATATCATACAACATTTAAAGCAATCAAAAACGACGACTAATCATCGTCGTTTTTATATTATCCACTCAAGTTGATCTATATGACATTCAAAAATTGTAAAACATTATAAGCTGGGGATTGTTCCTAACCTACGCCAATAAATATGAATACTCATTTAATACCGCTGTAATAATGATCTCAAATTCATGAGAAACTGTTTTGTCGCCAATTGTATAATGAAATACTTTTCCGTTTTCATCGCGCACCATAAATTGGTTTTCGGTTAGATGAAGGAATCCTACATTGGAAGAATCTGCAAAATCGTTTTGATTCCAGAACAAGGTAATTTTATCCTTATAAGGTCTTCCTGCATGTGGGCAGAATGTACCACAGTTCCCACATTCGTTACACATACCGTCAATATGAATAATCTGTTGGTTTTGATTGAATAAATCTGATTCAACTTTAATACTTATATTCGCTCTATTCGGGCAAACATCTGCACATATATCACAAACCTGATTACACGTTAAACACCGCAATCCTTCAAGTTTTGCTTCTAATCTTTCTTGCAAAGTACCTTTCTTTTCGTATAATACATCTTGGTTTTCAAGAACTTTAGTTTTAACAAAATCATGATCAAGTCCGACTTTATTTAATATATCAATCGCAATTAGTTTAGCGTCCGCAACCGCTTTAACAATCGTTTTAGCTCCTGCCTTACCGTCACCAGCTACATACACATTTTCCACTGAAGTTTCATTTTTATCATTGATTTCTGGATAACCCCAGCTGTTTAGTGCGATGTTATTTCTTTCATAAGCGGCTTTATCTACTTTCGTTCCAATCGCATTAATGATTGTGTCACATTTCATGGTAAATGTTTCATCTGTTGGTGTGGCTACATTATTAACTAGTTCATTTTTCACACAAGTTAAAGTTTTTCCATCAAAATCTTTCGGTGATGTTAAAAACTGAATCATTACGCCATCTTTCATCGCTAAATTGATTTCTTCAACTGTAGCGGGCATAACTCTTCTAGTTCGGCGATAAATCAATGTAACATTTTCAACACCAGCAGTACGTTTTGCACTTCTGGCACAGTCCATAGAAACATCTCCACCACCAACTACGACAACATCTTTACCAAGATTTAAAGTTAAATTACTATCTTTAGATTTTTCTAAGAAGTCCAATGCTTCAAAAGCTAACTCTTTACCTGTTGTTAATGGGTTGAACCCTTTTAGCCAAGACCCAATCGCAATAACTACAAAATCATATTCTTTTTTTAACTTCAAAACATTAAAATCAGCAGATACTCCAAAGTTGAAATGAACGCCAGCTGCTACAGCCAGATTATAATCCTTGGCAATCATTTCCGTCGAAATACGGAATTCAGGGATGACATAAGTTACTGCACCCATCGGTTTGTCACGTTTTTCAAAGACATCCACATGTACTCCGTTACGTCTTAAGAATAAAGCAGTTGAAATTCCTCCGCATCCAGCACCAATAACGGCTACTTTTTTTGCGGTTCTAAGCTTTGTGATTTCTGTTTCTTCAATAAAACGATCCTGAGCAGCCAAGACTGCTACTTTCTTGACATCTCGAATAGATAGACTTTCTTCATAATCCACTCTAGTACAAGTGCTTTGACACTGATGATCGCAAATCGAACCAGTAATCGCAGGCACTGCATTGTCAATCGAAATGATTTCAAAGGCCTCTTTATATTTTCCCTCAGAAACTAGTTTTAAATATTCTGGGATTTGTTGTTCTATCGGACAACCAACATCATCTGCATTACAAGGTGATTTAAAACAATCGAATAAAGGTAACTTCGATCCAGACTTTCTTGATCCAATTTCACGAAAATACTTTTGATTATATTTACTACTTGTTAGCCCTTCAACGATGGTCGTTAGTTTACTACTACTGATCTTCTTAATTCTAATATCTAATAGTGGCTCACAAATTTCAGCCATTTGTTTCAGTCTTTCATATCCACCTGGTTTTAGTATTGAAGTGCACATTGTAATTGGACGAATCCCTGTTTCAAAAATAGTCTCAATATTTAAAGCATCAGCACCACCCGAATAGGATAACGGCATCTCACCATTAAAAGCTTTTGTTAGTTGTTGAGCCAAACTAATACTTAGCGGGAATAATGCGCGTCCAGACATGTACATTTCCTCACCAGCAAGTTCTGAACTTTTTATTTCTACAGGAAAAGTATTGGTTAGTTTTAATCCAAAAATTAACCCTTTTTCTTTTGCTAATTTCTGTAAATGTGTAAACATGGGGATTGCATCTTCCCATTGTAAATCATCTTTAAAATGATGTTCATCAAATGATAAATAGTCATAGCCCAATTGATCTAAGGTTTTTCTTGCATAATCATAGCCTAGTAAGGTCGGATTACATTTAACATAAGTATGCATTCCTTTGACATCAATTAAACGTTCAACAATTGAATTGATTTCCTCAGGAGGACATCCATGCATTGTTGATATCGTTATACTTGGAGAAATGCATCCTTGAATGCTCTCAATGTCTTTGACAGTAACATTGTCAAAAATATCAATATTTTCTAGCAAGTATTGAATAGATTCCTTCCAAATTGTGGTATTTGTTGCATCAAGCATATCATTGATATAAGAATCTATTTTCGGTGTTTTAATTCCTTCTAAAGTATATCCTACGGAGATATTAAAGATAAAGTCCTTAACATTAGAAATACCTAATTCTTTTGCGACTACATGAATTGCAAGCCATGCTTTGATGTACTCATCACGAGCTTCTTCAACTTTCAACTCTGTAGACCATTCAACATTGTAGCCTTCATCTTCAACGTTAATACAGGGTCTGGGGATGCACGCTGCCAATTCTTCGCCATCCATAATTTGTACAGTCTTTAACTCTATGAATCTAGAGCCAGCTAAATAAGCTGCGATAATATTTTGAGCTAACTGAGAGTTCGGTCCCGCTGCCGGACCAACTGGTGAACTAATGCCTTCACCAAACATCTCCATCATTGAACCGGTTTTATTTTTATAAAATTTATTTGTGTGAATTCCAAATATAGAATGTGAGTTTTGATATTCGGTTTTCATCCAAATAATCAGTTTGTCAAACGAAATAGGTCTCATTTCTGCGCTCATAATCATGCATCCTCTTTCTTGATATTTTCCCAAAGCTTATCTGCGTATTTTTTTGCTTCTCTATATTTTTTCGTTAATTCATTTCTAATTTTATAATCACCAACAACTTTTACACCTCGACAAAATACGTTATTGGGTTTAAAACTATTGAACAATCCAAAGAATAGATGACCCAGGGCATTTCCTTCGTTTAAAGCCGTTGGGGCAATATATGGAATCGTTAATAAATCCCCATTATATCCAACCTCTACTCTACCAAGTTTAGCGCCCAAATTCCGATTAACGTAATCATATGTATTATTAATAATGTCAAGCAAATCTCCAAGCCCAAATTCAAGTGGTGACCCATCCTTTAAATGCATCGAATAATATAACGTTAAATACTCGCTCGTAATTGAGGAAGAAATTCCATCATTACCTATAATCACAGGAATACCTTTTTCTTTAAATCTAATGTATTCCGGCAATCCAACACTGTTATTCATATTACTATTCACATTTAAAGCAATCACACATTTTCTTTTCTTAATAATATCTAATTCTTCGTCGTTAACATATAATGCATGAGTAATTATTGAATCTTCATTTAATAGACCGTGTCGATCTAATCTTTCAATGACTCTTTCGTTATATTTTTTTAAACTATCTTCTTGATCCATTAAACTTTCAGCTACGTGAATATGAATTGGATGATTTTTAATCACTTTACTTATCTTACGTAATGTTTCTTCACTCAATGATAGAGATGCATGCATTCCAAATAACCCTCTGGCAACGTTTGAATGATTATTCTCGATAAAAGATAGGTTCTCTTTTATGCATGCATCCACATCAAATCGATCACTGGTTTCAAAACAGAATAACCCACGTAATCCAGCATCTTTTGTAACTGCTTTTTTTAGCATTTCAAGTGAACCTTTGATGTCTTTCCCACTTGCGTGATGGTCGATTACTGAAGTTACACCATTTTTCATAAAATCAGTTGCGCTGACGATACCACTATAATAATTCATTTCATTATCTAAATGACGATCCATTTTCCACCATAATTGATCTAAAATTTCTTGAAAATTAGTGGGGTGAAACGGAACACTCATTCCCCTAGCGAAAGTTGAATAGATATGTGTGTGCCCTACAACGAAACTAGGAAGTACTAGATGATCTTTACAATCAATGATTTCGTAATTTTCATCAATAAATTCACTCATATTTCCAACTTCTAAAATCGATTCGTCAAATATAACGTATTGGTCTTCACGAAACTGATTGAAATCATATACCTTTGCATTTATAAAAGCGTATTTCATGTTTATATCCTCCTTTTTTTCCATTATTAGAACAGTTACATGTTATTTTTATAAAAAAAACAGTTTCATCAAAGCGAGTTTTTGTAGGCTGTAAACTAAGCAACAAATTAAACTGTTTTCGCATTTGTACGTTTAATAAATGATATCATATTATGAGCTTTATTTCTACCATTTTCGTGATAATGACCAAGTGTAACTATAAGTCTTCAATATAAACTGGTATATCAATACGTTGTATGAATCAGACCTTTTTTATCGCTGTTTCCTTACAATTTCATATTTTCATTTACACTTTTTTATCTGTTCCAACAAATAAGTAATTTTATTTACAACAATATCGTATATAATCTCAAGCTTAATACCTTCATACTCATGAGAGATCATGTTGCGTAACCCAATAATACTTAACCAATTTATGTTAGGGTAAATACTCTTTGTTATATCACTGAGTTTTTTTGCCGTTTCTCCAATCTGTTCTAAGTTTAGGATTACTGCATCAACTTTTTCAGGATTTGAAGAAAATTCTTCAAATGATTTAACTTCTTTCATATACGATAATATTCGTTCACTGTATTTAATTAACCTAATAATGTAATCATTATCTTTCATAGATCAGCACTCCTGTAGAGTTGACTTCATGCTCGATAACTGAATTTACTTGTATTGTCTTATTACTTAGTAATCCTATTTTCTTATTTAGCTTCTGACGTAAAACTTCAGCAAAACCAAAATAATCTAAACCAAATAAGTCAGATTCCATATAAAGATCAATATCACTATCTTCATTTGCAATCCCTTTAACGTATGAGCCAAACAAGAATATTTTTTTTACGTCAAAATTTATAGCGACTTCGCTCACATTTTCTTTAATTGTTAAAAAGGAAAGAATCCCTTTTGACTCAGTAATTAATGAATATTCTTCCATCTTAACTCTTAAGAGTCTATCCATCACTAAATCAATCGTCCATTCACTAGGTTTTCTTACTTCTTGTTCCCAATTTCTTAGTGTTTTTACAGGAACACCAGTTAATGAAGATACTTGTTCTTGAGTTAGATCCAAATTATCTCTTACTATTTTAATGTTTGTTGACATGCTATCACCTCGTTTTTATTATATACCTCAATGGGGTACTTGTCAATATGTTTTATGCCTCATTGAGGCATGAATAATGAAATTGAATATGTCCTCTGCTATGTAAAAGCACAATTACAATAATTGTACTTATTCGCAATATTCTTGACTTGTTTGTCACTGTGTATAAATATGACACAGTGACCCTCTATTCAATTCCTATATCTATCCAATTAAAAAAACGCCAGATCCAGGATAAATCCTAGAAATGGCGTTTTATATTGCTTATTGTCTTGTCAGTCGCAAGTTTATCATGAAAATATGCAAATCCATGCAAGTTGCTCTATATGACATTATCAAGTTGCTTTTTCGGAAGCAACTCGTATGTATATTGTATCAAAATCCTCAGTTCATTTTCCATACCAATCCAACCCGTACGGTACCCTCGCTCTATCTTCTTGGATAAATTGAGTGGTATCCATTCAATTGTTTTGATTAATAAGATTGATAAGTATTTTAATGATTGATGTCTTCTCTTCGGGCTTTGATAAAGCAATCATCATCACCATTGCAACCAGTGCGTTATCCTCAACAATTCTTGTTCCATTGTTTTTTTGCAACACTTTATTGATGTCAAGAAACCAAAGAAAGATAGATGCCGCTATGCGCTTATTACCATCAATAAAAGCATGGTCTTTAACAATAAAGTAAAGCAGATTTGCTGCTTTCTCTTCGACAGATGGATATGCATCTTCGCCACCAACAGATTGATAAATCGCATTCAATGCACCATGAAATGAATTGTCTTTTTCTCTTCCAAATAGAGTGTTTTTTCCATAGGAAGGCATCTTTTTAATCTCATTTATGGCGTCTTCATATTCTAGTTTGACTTGTTTATTGTCCTTCGTGATGTTCGAGATGGTAAGTGTTTGATGATCATACTTATCTAAGGTGTCAAGGGCATAAGCATATTTTGCTATAACCTCCAACGGACCCTTTGATTCTTCGTTCGTTAGTTCCTTGCGATAAACCATATCTGCTATCATTTTAACTGTTTCATTAAATTGTCTGTAATTTATTTTGTCCATCATCAAGCGGTTCTGATTGATTGTATATCCTTTTAGTAGATATTCTTTCAACACCTTGTTTGCCCAACGACGAAAAGCGACGCCTCTTTTTGAATTGACTCTGTATCCAATAGAGGTGATCATTTCAAGATTGTATTGCTTTTTTATATACTCTTGAACATTCAATGACCCCATATGTGCAATTTCTGCACAGGTGCTCTCAACATCGAGTTCCTCTGATTTGTAGATATTATTGATATGTCTTAGAATGGATGTTCGGTCAACTTCAAAAAGTTCGCCAATTTGTTCTTGAGTTAGCCAAACGGTATCTTCTGAAGGACTGACTTCAACATCAATCATAACATTCCCTTCTTTAAAAACTATTATGTCGTGTTTTAATTCGTTCAATTTCGTCACCTCATTATCTAATATTATAACATGTAGTGCTCATTTCGCCGATGCATTTTCAGTATTTATTAGGTTCCATTCCTAGTCAAATCGCATATTTTTGCTCTTGTGTTAATCTCAAAAAAATAGTTCCCAACATCAGAGTGTTATAGTAGTATACTGTCTCTACATACCCAAGTTGCTGTTTTTATTAAATAGTAGCTTCCAGATAAATAAAATATGTTAATGCATATTTCATTAGAAATCTCAACTTTTATTCATTCCTAGAAAAAACTGGAATTTTAGAAATTCCAGTTTTTGTGTTTGAGTATGAATAATTATTAGTTAAGACGACGGTGAAATTGATAAATATGTTTCCACACACCAGCTGTGTCGAGTGGTGCCAAGTGCTATACAAAAGTGCCTCGACTTCTCCGAAGTAACATATTTTTAGCCCTATTTATGTTTACACACACGAGACTTGCTTATGCTTAATTGTTTCGAAGAAACATATTTCGTCACAAATTCAATGCTTATTAACTTCATATCGCATTGTCCGTACAGACTCTATATAGCCTCAATGCTTCTTCCGAATCCAATTCGTATTCATATTATGAAATTTCCCTCTGTTCAATTTCCTTACCTATCCAACTCAATATGTTATGTCATATTTAACTTTCAAGTAATCAAGATTGGACAAGACGCTATTTAAACAATTACTATATAAATATTGAGAAGTTACCTATTATATATAATGTTGACCAATTCAGTTTTGGAAAATTTAACAATTGGTTCAATGATAGCAATGATATTACTTCCTATGCTGATTAGTAAAGATATTATTATTGGCAAGGGTGAATAAGAAATAATACTGCTTAATAATCCTGCTTGGTTTATCAAAAACGAATTCATTGAGAATATCAACAGATAAAATAGAGGAATAGATATTAGAAACGAGACCAAGAGCATTCTCAAAGATTGGATTGCAACAAGGGTGGTTATATCTGACCTCGACATTCCAATACTCATCAAAATTCCCAGTTGACGACGATTTTGTATAACTAAATTGTTGGAGAAAAAAAACATTAAAGTAACTAATACAACTAGAGATACGGCGGAAATAATGAATACAACAGATGTTAATGATTTTATAGTATCGAGAATGAAAAACAGTTCATTTGTATATGAAGAATAATAAAAGGCGTCATTGTCTTGAAGATAATCAAGAAAAGAGGTAGATAGATTCGAAATAGAACCTAGAATAACAGTGCCCAATTCATAACCTTCTAAATTATCTATCATTAACTGAGCTAAAATTTGGTCAAAAACAATATCATTAATAAACACCTCTGATCCAACAGAATAAGTAATTCCGGTAATTTCCATATTTGCCGAATATTCATGGTTATTTGCAATCAATACAAGAGAAATGTCTTGTCCGAGAAAATCACTTATATTTTCTTCAGACACGTATTCTCCTAAAACAATAGAGAGAAATACCATACTAACAACTACCTCGGTATCTGTTTCCGGAAAAACCCCAATCATTCCTTCAGGAGTAATTGATTCCAACTGGTTACCTCTATTTATCCCAACTGAATGTTCGTTCATATAACAAGAAAAGCTTATTCTCGAAGTTGATATTTCATTAAAGGTCGTTGGATTGACATAAATTGAGACATATTCATTTTGTCTTTCGCTAAGAAAGTGCGTGTTAGTCTCAAAATCACATGATAAATCGCTAGATAAAGAAAAACAATCCGTATAAAAATAATAAGAAAAATCGGTATTTAGAACACTCGATATTGTCAAATCGATCCCATCTATTTCCAACACATGACCAACCACACTATTATCAAAACCTAGATCAAGAATACCATAGTCTTTAAGCATTTGGGCAGTGAAATCTGTAATAACAACGCCCCCATCGGGTACAGATATTGAGTTTACTTGGTCAGTGACTACAATATATCGAAATAAATAATCATCAAAAAATGCCTTAGTAAAATCAGATGGGACAGGGCTTAATTCGTTTCTAAAATTCTCAATCGGATATGAATTTCCTACATTGTAATAATCACCTACTTCAATATCAAGAAATTGACTTCGTTCATCTTCGGGAATGAAATAAGGAGAATCCGTTCCCGAAATCAATTGTTGCGTTTTTACTAGTTTAATGTGTGAAATGTTATTTTCATTAATAGCATTTCCTATTACAGAATTACCATTTACAAAATACAGTGACAAACTCAACATCATGAAAACTAAAGAAAAAGTCCAAAAGAATACAGTGAAGATGAACTTTTTTCTTTTTTCAAAAACAATTTTATTTGATAAACTAAACAAAGTAATTGCATCTACTTTATCGCGCACAGGGTAGAATTCTTGTGTACAAAAATCAGCATTAGTGTGGACTTCACAACGAGTAATTTTTCCGGCTTCAAGAAGTATAATGCTATCAGCGAATTTCTGAGCGCTCTCTCTATCATGTGTAATCAAAATAACAAGAATATCACGAGATAATTCTTTTAATGTTGACAAGACGATGTCGGCGGTTATTTCATCCAGTGATCCAGTTGGTTCATCAGCTACAATAACTTTTGAGCCTTTTGCAATTGCCCTAGCGATGGCAACTCGTTGCTTTTCTCCTCCTGAAAGCGTTTCAACGCAACGATCTTTCATCCCTTCCAAATTCAAGATTGCTAAAGAATGGCTGATAATCTTATCCATACCATTTTTTTCAATTCCTTGAAGGGATAAAACATATGCAATATTCTCCTCTATAGTAAGTTTTTCAAAGAGATTAAAATCTTGGAAAACGAATCCAAAATAGCGATTTCTATATGCGTTTATTTCTTCCTCAGATAATGAAGATAGTTTAATCCCATCAATAACGACTTCTCCAGAAGAAGGCTTTAGAAAACCAGAAATAATATTAATTAGAGTTGTTTTCCCGCTCCCGCTCTTCCCAACAATTGCTACTAGTCCTTTATTTGGAAAAGTAACTTCAATATCTGACAACGCATTGATTTGAGAAGCATTTTTTTTATAGAATGTTTTAAATATATGAATGAGTTTAATCATTTGTTTCCTCCAGAAAAATGTTCAATTCATTGCACTAATTCTAGCATAGCCTTTAAATAAATGCAAATATTAACTTGTGAATTTATGACGATATAATTAATTACAGAAAGGAATCAAAAACATCGTTAAAGATTAGCAAATAAGTTAATAATATACTACTCCTGTATATTTGTAATCGTTATATACATACCTTGATCCATTCCAAGTATATTTGTATAGACCAGTCGCTGCTGTGTCAGGAACAAACCCATATAACACATATTGTTGTGACAATACATATTTTGATACAGAATAAACCCAAGTATCATATCCAAGGATTCCGGGGAGCCCATGATGCGTTTTAACAGAAGTATACTCAATATCAAGCACTTGAACAACATATGGAATGAACATTCCTCTTGTTTCAAACATATAATAGGAAGATGTGGATGGGGTAACTTGATAAGATTCAGTAACGGTGGAAGTATATGTCATTACGTGTGAATACGATACAGTTGCAGATACAGTAGACTCTACTCCTATTGATACTTCTTCTCCAACACTAGCATAATCAAGTCCGTTAACATTGAGAGTAGTCGTATTCTCATAACTAGTAGTTAATGACACTGTTGCTGACTGCTCATACGAAAAAGTTTCTCCCGCTGTGTGGGTAACAGAATAAGTGTAAGTAACACCAGTACTAAGATATCTAAATGATGATAAAAGCCTTGCAATTGTCATATTGACGGTTTTTGGGAATTGATATACAATTACATACTCTGTCGGATATTCATCGTAGTTTGTTGAATGAGTCCAAAAAATATTGTTACTTACTTGGAACTCCTGATAAGAGGTGTTCGCACTAGCAATTTTCGAAGGGGTTCCCAATGTGGAATTCACCGGTGCAGGAACATTGCTAACAGAAGTGTATTCACTTCCAATAGATGGTGTAGAAGCATAAACTTCCATCATTCCCCCATTGAAAGATAAGAACACTGTAAATAATAAAAATAACATTGAAATAATCGTAATTTTCTTAAGTGAAGCCATTTTTTCTCCTTTGTAGTTTAATTTATGCTTTTGATCCCTTTCTTTATAATAAATGATTATGATTTTCTGTTGCATTTTTCAAGTGTGAATTACAACAAAATGAAACAAATCTAGTTGACCTGTTTATAAGCAATCTTTATAACTGGATATACTATATTCATATGTGAAAAAAATAATTAAGAATAAACTAAACAAAAAATGTAATTACTTGTTATGTTTTGTTCAATGATTTACTCTCATAGATTTACTATCATAAGAAATGTTTGATAAATGTATTACTTATTACATATCTTCATTTCGATCAGCTCAGATAATTCGAGTATGATTTCATAGCTTTTTCTGTGTATGTCTTTGTGTTGGACATACTGACTTTGCTGAATTACATCAATATTTTTTTCATACCACTTTTTTATACGATCAACCAAAGATTTCAAGAATACAGGATTGTTCTTGAATTCATTTTTACACAGTTTTTCTGCATAACTTGTAATGAATTGATCTGTAGAATATTCCAAGATTGTTCTTGAAATTCCTTCCAATTCTATATTTATTATTTCCTCTAATCTATTGTTATTTTGCATTGTTTTGTAAATGATAAGAAATCACATATACGAAAATGTAGATTATTTATCTACCATTTTCGCCTACTCTATGTATCTAGCTCTGACTCTGTTATATAATAATCTTGAGGAAAGTTATAATGGCAGTACTTGCGCAGGAACATCTTCAGGTCCATCCATCATCATTGATGAATGAATATCAAGTGAAGAGCTTGTAAAAAGTGTGCCAGTTAAACAGAACAAAGACAATGCTATTACGAGTAGTAATGCGATTATCTTTTTCATTTTTATCTCCTTTCCAACATCATAATATACTGAAGAAGGAGGACTATAAAGGGCCTGAGAGGCCCGTTTTATAAAAATATGGAAGAAAACACAAGAAATTACATTGAATTGATTGACGAATTGCGCAGAGAATATAAGATAAAAGTTGAAGATTTCTGTGATGAAATTTGCAACCCAAGAACTTATCGTCGAATGCTATCTGGAGAAAGAATTATTACTCACGAACGGATATTCCAGTTTTGTGAGAAACTAAAGCTATCTCCTAGTGATTTCTATTACACTGCAAGCAAACGTGACAGGTTCGAACTTCAAAAAATATTAACTCTTTATCAAATGATTTATTCTCATGATTATTCCGTATTTACTGAAATGCTGTCCAAAATCAATAGAAAAAAACTCATTTCTAAACAGAATGAGAAGTTTCTTGATTATTGTATAATTAAGTCAAATTACGTTCGTAAGATTGATAATGATGATTCGATTATAAAAAGTTTATATTCTCTCTCTGGTTATCCTTCTTGCCTTGAAAAGAAGACTTTTGACTTTGTGGATGTCAATATCCTCATGCTTATAGCTGAAATACAAATCAAATACAATGAGTATGCTGGTTTGGATAAATTGAAAGATATTCTAAACAATAAAAAGAATATTATTACTAGATCAGATACGAGCCGGATGTTTCCCACCATTTATAGTAATGTTTGCTTGTTTTTGTGCCGATTAAAAAGATATAAAGATACCCTTGATGTCTCCACAAACGGAATTGAATATTCAATTGAATTTAATAATATGTCTTCCCTTGCACATTTGCATTATTTAAGATCACATTCTTCGCTTCAACTTGGTTTTAAGAAGGAGTCAGAAATTGAAGCTGCCAAATGTATTGCTTGCGCAATAGCAAAAGGGAATAAAGAAGAAATTAAGGTTTTTTTTAAAGAACTTGAATTCGATCATAAGATTAATCCAATTGATTTATTGAAACGTCATCAAGACTCTATATAGATAATAAAAATGCAGGCAAAATGAATTGAACCTGCATTTTTTTTACATTGACAGAATTGATTTTTGAGGTAAAGAATACTTAAATTGAGTATCATCTTCATCATTACAACTATCATTTATTGCTTTTTTGAAGAACTCTTTATAATATGTGTCTCTACATACCCAAGTTGCTGCTAGTTTTCGTTATCAGATACCCAAGTTGCTGTAGGTTTACATACCCAAGTTGCTGTTTTTATTATATAGTAGTATTCAGATAAATAAAATAGGTTAATGTATTTTTCATTAGAAATTTCACTTTGATTCATTCATAAAAAAAACTGGAATTATAGAAATTCCAGTTTTTGTGTTTGAGTAAGAACAATTCTTATTTATAACGCCGGTTAAAGTGATGAATATGTTTCCACACACCAACTGTGTCGAGTGGTGCCAAGTGCTATACAAAAGTGCCTCGACTTTCCCGAAGTAACATATTTTTAGCCCTATTTATGTTTACTCACACGAGACTCTTTAGTGGTAAATTGTTCCGAAGTAACATATTTCGTCGTAAAATCAATGCTTTTCAACATCATATCGCATTGTTCGTACAGACTCAAGATAACCTCTTTCTTCTTTCGAAAATAATCCGTATGCATATGATGAAATTACCCTCTGTTCAATTTCCATACCAATTCACTCTCGGCTAGATACATTTTGAACGAAGGGATGAATCTTCATGCACTGGAAAGTGCTAAGATTTTTTACGAGGTCGAGCCCCAAGGATTTAAGCATCCCTTCAACCTCGATTATATCCGATTTCTTCTATAAATCAATATCGCCTAAAGTTTTCAGTGAAACTCCCAGCTTTATAATACGAATACCATACCAATCTAAGAATCCATAAACAAAGTCAACGCAGACTGAATTCGGTCTGCGATATTCTGCCTTTCTATTAAACTCATATTCAGCATTAAGTAAATTAGATCAATTTAGTAAAAACCAAACCAATTTCTTTGGAATAACTAACTAATCTTCAAGAACAAAAGTCGTTTCACTATTCACACCTATATGAATTTAGTACAGCAGTGTACTTTGCATAAACATTTTTCAACTGTCGCTTCATCCGTAGTCCTATTGCAACAAAAAGAGCCAATCCAACGCACCTAGCAATCCAAGAAAATAGAGGAGAGCCAAGAAAAGAAATAGACAGAAATATTCCAAATATAAATAGGTCCAATAAAGCGAATTGAATAATTGCACTATAGTGCCACACTCTTAAGGCCCTTTTATTTGTTCGCAAGATACCTTTAAGCGAGAAAACAGTCTTTTCAAGAGAGTCGGGGTTGATATGAAGAATTGAATTGCATCCAAATGGAGCATAACTCTCTTCCATAATCCCCCCCCATGGGAGAAATAATGTAGAAATTATGAACAAGAGAAAAATAATTAACAAATTCTTTTCATCCCATGGGTTTTGACGAAAAATTGAAAAGAAGGGATTCATTTCATCAATTTGAATCTCAAAATTACCGCCTTGCGAAGGTGAATATTCCGGTTTTTTTCTTTTTCCTACGAAAATATGGACAAGTACTTTGAAATCTATATCATTTATTATGGAAATTTCATGTTTTATGACCATCGGATCCACCCATCCCATTTTCTGTCTTGTCAGTCGCAAGTTTATCATGAAAATAGGAAAATCCACTCAAGTTGCTCTATATGACATTATCAAGTTGCTCTGTATGACATTATCATGTTGCTATATATGACATTCGCAAGTATATTTCTTGGTTAATTTCTTTCATATCTATTGTATATCAAATTCTACTGAAATAAAACTCGCTAATGGTATTTTCATTAAATTTTCTATGATCAATCAATTCATAAAAAATCTGGAATATTAGAAATTCCAGATTTTTTGTTTTGCACCTATTTATTTTTCATACAGTTATATAACAGAAACTAAAATGTTTACCCACACCAACTGTGTCGAGTGGTGCCAAGTGCTATACAAAAGTGCCTCGACTTCTCCGAAGTAACATATTTTTAGCCCTATTTATGTTTACCCACACGAGACTTTCTTATGCTTAATTGTTGCAAAGTAACATATTTTACAATAAAATAGCAAATTTTTAGGGTTCGAATCCCATTGACCGCACTGGATTGTGTAACCTATTTTAATACAATTGCGCACCCTTTAGGTGATTTTAGCACCCTTAGCAAAATTTACGCACCCCTAGCCTATTTTTACGCACCCTTAAAAAAGTGGCTTAACATAGGGAACTC
>Ga0268276_1001903_pt1 | contig 18981 bp, 18 predicted proteins | sample saktaG_4_FD_190145 | JGI IMG/M metagenome (GOLD analysis project Ga0268276, IMG submission 190145) | Saline water microbial communities from Sakinaw Lake, British Columbia, Canada - sak_2010_1_5_45m | ecosystem: Environmental > Aquatic > Non-marine Saline and Alkaline > Saline ... | reverse complement strand
CTTGTAAAAGAGTCCAATCTCGCGATGTCGGTAGTTGAAGATATAATCAAAAAGATAGATGAGCTTCTCAGTGAACATGCGAAGGTCGAAGCCTCGCTTTCGCGCGCAAGAAAATCAAAGGATAGAGACGAGATAAAGATCCTGAACAAGCACAAGAAGCGAGTAGAGCGCTCTCTCGGTGAGCCGGTTGACTTTATGAAGGAGCATTATAAATTTATAAAGTCGTGCGACGTCAAGCTTAACAAGAATAAGAAAGAGCTGGTGGCTGCCAACCTGAGGCTGGTAGTGAGCATCGCGAAGAAGTATACCAATAGGGGCCTCTCGTTTCTCGACCTGATACAGGAAGGCAACATCGGCCTCATGAAGGCTGTAGATAAATTCGAATATAAACGCGGGTATAAATTTTCGACATATGCTACATGGTGGATACGCCAGGCCATAACGCGGTCGATCGCCGATCAGTCCAGGACTATAAGGATCCCCGTCCACATGACGGAGACTATAAACAAGCTTATAAGGGTGTCGAGAGTGCTTGTGCAGGAGAACGGAAAAGAGCCGACGCCCGAAGAGATAGCGCACAAGATGAGGATGCCTGTCGATAAGGTGAGGGGCATATTGAAGATCGCACAGGAGCCGATATCGCTCCAGACGCCTATAGGAGAAGAGGGTGATACACATTTCGGAGATTTTATAGAAGATAAGCGCGCGGTATCTCCGGCCAACGCCACTGCTTACTCGATGCTAAAAGAAGAGATGGACGATGTCTTAGGCACGCTGACAGAGCGGGAGAAGAAGGTCCTGCGCCTGAGGTTCGGTATCGGAGACGGTTATCCTAGAACACTAGAAGAGGTCGGCGCTATATTTAAAGTCACGAGGGAGCGCGTGAGGCAGATCGAAGCAAAGGCGCTCAGAAAACTGCGGCATCCTACAAGATCAAGAAGATTGAAAAATTTTCTCGCTATGGGTATGGGCGAATAGAGAATAATAGCCTTTACATGGAATAGCGTATTGAGTATAATATTCTCTAAAATTTCGTGGGCCTGTAGCTCAGTTTGGTAGAGCAGGAGACTCATAATCTCTTGGTCCAAGGTTCAAGTCCTTGCGGGCCCACCATATCAAGTAAGTTTTACGGTTGTATTATAAGGTCCTTATAGGGACTTGAAGACAATTTGCGCCGACCGATCAGGGAGGAAAAGGCCACCGGCCGTCAGCAAATTGGCTGGCCAGAAGGCGAGCTCTGCGAGCCGGATGGCCAAGTCCTTGCGGGCCCACCACTTAATAAAACGGACACGTGGCTCAGCTGGTTAGAGCGTTGCGTTCACATCGCAGAGGTCACAGGTTCGAATCCTGTCGTGTCCACCATGAACCATTTGAAGTGAAAATATCTTATGGAAAATCTCGAAGAACAGCTTAAATTATTAGTAGAGCTACAGGGGCTAGACACCCAGATATTGAAGATCAGACGCGATCTCGAATCCATACCCCAGGAGCTTAAGAAGATGGACTACGCTTTTGAAGATAAGAAGAGCGACCTGAAAAAATTGGAAGAGGCTCTCATAGCGCTTCAGATGAAGCGCAAAGAGAAAGAGATGGACCTTGAGTCGAAAGAAGGCTCGATAAAAAAGTTCCAATCACAGCTTAATCAGATCAAGACGAATAAAGAGTATGCGGCACTTAACGGTGAGATAGGCAGGACGAGGGCCGATAACTCATTAATCGAAGAAGATATACTGAAGATATTCGACCAGATGGATGTCGAGAATCGGAAGATCGCCAAAGAAAAAGAATTTCTAAAGACGGAAGAAGTCAAGCTGAGCGAACAGAAGAAGAAGTTCGACGAAGAGGTCAGCCGCATAAAGGCGGCAGCGGAGGGGCTCTGCGCCCAGAGGGCCGTTCTTGTCGTGAAGATAGATAAGGCCGCGCTTGCCAAGTACGACAGGATAGTTAAGAGCAAAGACGGCTTGGCTGTTGTCCCGGTAGCGGGCGATTCCTGTCAGGGTTGTTTTAGGATATTGCCTTCTCAGATGATACACGAGATAAGAACCAAGAAAGAGCTTGTCTGCTGCGGAAGCTGTGCGCGGATACTTTACCTTGAAGAATAAGCGGATAGAAATTTATGTAGATGGCGGCTCAAGAGGCAATCCCGGCCCGTCCGGAGTGGGCGTCGTGATACTGGATGCTAACGGGAAGAGGTTGAAAGATGTCTCAAAGTATATCGGAGAAGCTACAAATAATATAGCCGAATACAGCGCGCTTCTTTACGGATTGGAAGAAGCGCTGATCTTAAGAGCAGACGAAATAGTTGTAAATCTGGATAGCGAACTTGTTGCAAAACAGCTGACGGGCGATTACCGCGTTAAAGATCCAGGGCTGAAGCCGCTCTTTGAGAGAGCGATAAATATGTTGAAGAGTTTCAAGGATTTTGAGATCAGGCATATCGAGCGTGAAAAGAATAAGGAAGCGGACAAGCTGGTGAATAGGGCAATAAACTTAGCGAGTCTGATATAGATATATAGATTTTAGCAGGCCGGATGGTCGCCTCGCCGGTTTTTATGGCGGGGAGGAAAGTCCGAGCTCCAAAGAGCAGCGTAACGGTTAATGGCCGTCCGTCGAAAGACGAGGATCAGAGGACAGAGACGAGCCCAGCCCTTTTGGCATATTAACTGGTAATCATGTAAAAATGGTTAATGGTTGATATTTAGGTATCAAATTTAAAAAGGTTTACGCCAAAAGGGCTGGGGTGAGACGACCAATCTCTACGCGGAGCAAGATCAAATAGGTCCCGATCTAAGGGTTGCTCGCCTTTACTGTGAATACGTCAGTATCGGGACGGGTAAGGTCGCTCGATCGCCGGAGCAATCCGGCGGCTAGATAGATGACCATCTCGTCGCGCGTCGAAAGATGCGGGGCAAGACAAAACTCGGCTTACAGGTCTGCTAAACAAAAGAGGCGCTTCAATCGAAGCGCCTCTTTTGTCTTTCCATCACCCCCCCCAGGCAGGCTGTAGACCTTGCGGAGTACCCCAGCACTCAGGCGGAACTCCCGAACTCCACCTTTCGCTGACACAAATCGGCATTAGGCATGCCGATTTGTTATGTAAAAATTCTGACAAAATTTTAACTTCCTTCGGGAAATTAAAATTTTTCTATACCGCCATAATGTGTCAGAATTTTTTACATCAGCTTCAGGCTGGGAGTCCGGAAGTTCCGCCTTCTACTGAGTGGCCCGCAAGGTCTTCGCCTGCCCAGGTGCCAGGCCTACCCCTAAAAGGCGCCTGACCCCTTTTGACGCGCTGAAGAAGGGTTGACTAAAACTTTTCTGTTCCCGGGGATATCATATGCGGGTGACATTGGATGGGACCCAAATTTCGAAATGGGGGATGGGGGGATAAGAATAATAAGGGTCTATTGAAGTCCTATTTTATTAACCCCCCATTAAGAAATTTGGGAGATCCAATGGCAGGACCCGCGATCAATTAACTGTAGAAACAGAAAAGTTTTTCATGCCCAATACGCTTGACAAGGGTGGAGGTGTAGTGTATACTTTGAACTGTATAGTGGTGAGAAGTGGTGTAAAGTGGAGGATTAAAAGTCATGTTCTACGGTGAGCATGAACATACTATAGATAAAAAGGGACGCATCATAGTCCCGTCGAGATTCCGTGAGTTTTTCAAGGAATACGACATAAAAAGATGCTATATAACCAGAGGCCTGGATAAGTGCCTCTTTCTTTTTACAGAGGACGAGTGGAAGGCTCAGGAATCCAAATTCAAATCGATGCCTTTTACAAACTCGGAATCCAGAAAATTTAACAGACTCTATTTCTCAGGCGCCGCTCAGGTTGAGTGTGATGCGCAGGGCAGGATACTGCTGCCGAAGTACCTGAAGGATTTTGCCGAAATTAAAAGAGATATCATGATCATAGGTGTTTCAAACAGGATCGAGATATGGGCCAAGGAGATGTGGAAGGATTATTACGAGGGTTCGAAAGGTTCTTTTGAGGAGATAGCCGAAAAGTTAACGGCACGGGAAGAGTCATAAGGGAGGTGGTCTTCATGAGTCCCAGGTATGGTAGATCCGTAAAGAAGGTTAAGCTCTATAGCGCAGGCATGGATTGTTTTATAGAGAGAATGAGGAAGGTCAGGGCGCTCAATGGTGATCCGGCGCTCTGCGGCATGGATAGTGACGTCTTAAAGAAATTTTCTTTTCATAGGGTGGAGTTGCAGACGAAGCTCTTATAATATCGGAGTCATATTAAGCTGTGCATCAAAGCGTATTGTTGGATAAGGCTATAAGTTATTTGAATCTTCAAAGAGACGCCGTTGTGGTTGACGCTACGGTCGGCGGCGGAGGGCATTCGGAAGAGATACTTAAGAAGATACTCCCCGGAGGCAGGCTCATAGGTATAGATGCCGATCCGGAGGCGCTCGCCATAGCAAGGGAGAGGCTAAAGAACTTTAGCGGCTCTTTCACGCTGGTCAATGATAATTTCAGGAATATCGACAGGATCCTCAAGGTACAGAATATAAAGAGCGTAGATGCCGTGCTATTGGATATCGGGATCTCCTCTTATCAGCTGGATGATGCGTCGAGAGGCTTCAGTATAATGTCGGATGCCTCGCTCGATATGAGGATGGACCGGAGCTCCGGCATCACAGCATATGATGTGGTCAATAAATATAAAGAAGATAAGCTCTCCGAGATAATAGAGAAATTCGGGGAGGAGCGCTTCCATAACAGGGTCGCGAGGTTTATAAAAGATGCGCGTGAACGTAAGCGCATAGAGACCACCGGAGAGCTCGCCGGGATAGTGAAGAGGGCCGTCGGTTATAAGTACAGGAACCTCAAGATACATCCGGCAACACGCACCTTTCAGGCTATAAGGATATTTGTAAATGACGAACTTGGCGCGCTCGAAGAGGCATTGAAGAGCGCGATATTCTGGTTAAAGCCCGGCGGGAGGATAGTTGTGATATCTTTTCACTCGCTTGAGGACAGAATAGTAAAAAATATGTTTAAGGGGTATGCGAAGTTAGGAGTCTTGAAAATTATAACAAAAAAACCCTTGATTCCGGAGCGTGAGGAGATAGTAAATAACCCCCGCTCGAGAAGCGCCAAATTGAGGGTTGCGGAAAGGATAGAACAGGTATCATGAGGCTTTTTAGGCACATTATACTCTTAGGAATAATTACTTTGGCCTCTTTGGTATATGTTCATCAACAGGTTGAGCTGGTAAAGTTAAGTTACGAAATAGATTGTAAAGAGAAGAAGCTTAAAGAGGTACTTGACCGTAAAGGCATACTTCGCTATAATATATCGAACTTGGAATCACCCTCCCGCTTAGAGAAGGTTCTTTTGGCAAGGAAAGTATCGGTATCCTATCCTAAGAAGGGCCAGGTAGTAAGGCTTGCAAGAAGCTCTTCTTATGTGCCGAGCGGACAATTCTTGAGAGTTTCGGGCCTCGAAGAGAGGGCAGGGATATTTAAATTATTTGATTTTCTTGGCGGCAGGCCGGACGCCCACGCTAGAGAAAAATAATACCTCGGCAAAGACTCGAGGCTTTATGGCTTGAGCGAAGTCGAAGGATAGACGGATATACATTTTGTGCATAGCGGAACCTTTCGTGCTCGCCAGATCTTTATATTTCTTTTCTTTCTCCTCTCCTTAGCCGTTCTGATAATACGCCTATTTTACCTGCAGGGAATAAAGCACTCTTTCTATTACAAGATAGCCAATGAAGAACATATAGTATCGGTCGAGCTTCAGCCGAAGCGCGGCACTATATTTGACAGAAATATGCGCGTCCTCGCGGTTAACCTGAATAGGATATCCATATATGCAAATCCACGCGAGATAAAAGATAAGGCAAAGGCCGTAAAGATAATCTCCGCGGTATTGGGCCTTAGCGGCGATTTTGTCACTGAGAGACTGGCTCGCGACAAAGGCTTCATCTGGATAAAGCGGAAGGTCATGAATAAAGAAGCGGCCGCGCTAAAAAAATTTAATATAAAGGGGATCGGCTTCGTAGATGAATCAAAGAGATTCTATCCTAACGCAGATTCGGCATGCCACCTGATAGGGTCGGTGAATATTGACAATAAAGGGCAGGAGGGGCTCGAAGCGCTTTACGACTCATCTCTTAAGGGCCAGGAAGGTTTTCTTGTGGCTACCCAGGATGCCAAAAGAAAGCTGCTCCATTCCTACGAAGAGGATTTTCTCGCTCCAAAGAACGGATATAATCTTATCCTTACCATTGATGAGGTGATCCAGAATATAGCCGAGCGCGAACTTTATAAGATGTACGATAAATATAATGCCGCGGGCGCAACGATCGTAGTTATGGACCCTAAGAATGGCGATATACTCGCGCTGGCCAACTTTCCGGGATTTGATCTTAATACCCCCGCCAAGAGGCAGGCCGATTCAGTGAGGAATAGAGCGATCAATGATTTCTTTGAGCCCGGGAGCGTATTCAAAGTAGTGACGGCGAGCGCCATACTGGAGGAGAATGCGGTTGGGCTCAATGACAAATTCGATTGCGAAAATGGCGCATGGAAAGTGGGGAAGAGGACTCTTCATGACCACAGGCCGCACGGAGTAATGACATTCAGGGAAGTCATAGAGATGTCGAGCAATATAGGGACTGTGAAGGCGGCCATGATATTAGGTCCTGAAAAGATGAATAAGTATATGAAGTTATTCGGTTTTTACGAAAGGACCGGCATAGACCTTCCTGGAGAAGTGCTCGGTATGAACAGGCCCTTATCCCGATGGACCCCTACAAGCATGCTCGCCATACCTATGGGCCAGGAGGTTACGGCGACTGCGATCCAGCTCGCTTCTGCTATCTCCGTTATAGCGGACAATGGGTTCCTGGTAAGGCCGCGCATAGTGAAGAGAATAGAAAACGATCAGGGAGAAGTGATAAAAGAATTTCCGCCCCAGGTTAAAAGGAGAGTTATATCCCCGATGACCGCTTACCGTATGAGAAAACTGCTGATGGGGGTCGTGGAGTCCGGTACCGGGAAAAAGGCTAAGACCGAAGATTTTAGCACAGGCGGTAAGACAGGAACGGCGCAGAAGGTTGAGTCGGGTGGAAGATATTCGAGTGATAAGTTCGTGGCATCATTCATAGGTTTTGCGCCGGTAGAAAAACCGGTTATCGCCGTGGTGGTCTGTGTCGATGAGCCTCATCCGGTATACTTTGGCGGGGATGTCTCCGCGCCGGTATTTAAAAATGTTGTGGACGAATCGCTTAAGTATCTTAATGTGAAAGATGCCAAGACAGGTGTGGTAAAATAGACTCCATGATCAGATTAAAAGATATCTTAAACCAAGTGCCGTACAAGACGAAGAGAGGTATCTCGGGCATCACCGTCAAAAGGATAACGGACGATTCCAGGAAGGTTGCTCCCGGCGACCTCTTCATAGCACTGCCCGGATATAACGTTGACGGATATAAGTTCATAGGGGTTGCCATTAAAAATGGGGCTCGCGTAATAGTATCTGAGAAGGACTTTGAGGCACCCAAAAATGTGATAAAGGTAATAGTAAAAGATGCCCGCGCTGCTTCAGGGCTGATAGCCGCTAACTTCTACGGAAGGCCATCCAAAAAACTGAGGATCGTAGGCGTCACCGGAACTAACGGCAAGACTACAATAACGTATATAATCGAAAATATATTTAAAGAAGCAGGTATCCCCGCAGGTGTCATCGGCACGATAAATTACAGAATAGGCGCCAGACGGCTGCCCGCAGCCAATACAACACCGGGACCGATCGAGCTGCAGGCTCTCTTCGGCAAGATGCTAAAGAGCGGCGTTAAAGATGTTGTGATGGAGGTATCCAGCCATTCGCTCGATCAGGGCAGGGTGGACCGCGTCTTATTCGACGTAGGGATATTCACAAACATCACCAAAGAGCACCTCGACTATCATAAGACGATAAAAAAGTATTTTGCCGCCAAAGTAAAATTATTCGATAAGTTGACCGACGGCGCAGTTGCGGTATTAAATAACGATGACCGCATGGTGTCGGGTTTAAAGAAGCGCATAAAAAACAGGTCGCTTACCTATGGGCTAACTAATAGATCCGATGTCATGGCTTGCTCTATAAAGCTTTCACTCGATAAGACGTCCTTCAGTGTCAAGACGCCTGTGGGGTCGTTCGCGGTTTCAACGAGGCTCATAGGCAGGCACAATGTTTCAAATATTTTAGCGAGTGTGGCAGCCGGGATAGCTTTAAAGATACCGCTCGGGCTGATAAAAAAAGGTATCGAGTCTTTTAAAGCGGTTCCCGGGCGCCTTGAGCTCGTAGATGAGGGCCAGCCATTCAAAGTATTTGTAGATTTTGCGCATACCGAAAACGCGCTCTATAATATATTGAGCCTCTTAAGAGAGGTGGTGCCGAATAGAAATATAATAACCGTATTCGGATGCGGTGGAAACAGAGATAGGGCGAAGCGGCCGTTGATGGGTAATGTGGCTTGTAAGTTTTCAGATAATGTTATCATAACTTCCGATAACCCCAGATTTGAGGATCCGTCCGCGATAATCTCACAAATAGAGTCCGGAATACGCGGCGAATTTTCGAATTATGATATAGTTGAGGATAGGCGGGACGCTATCGACAAGGCGCTATCTATGGCTTCAAAAGGCGATGTGGTGGTGATAGCGGGTAAGGGGCATGAAAAATGCCAGATAATAAGAGAGGTCTCGAAGCCTTTTGACGATTGCGCCGTAGTCAGATCCGTGCTAAGGAAGATGATATGAACCCCGCCCCTCCTTTAATTGGGTAGACAGTAATACGGTTATAGAGGTAGCGCGAGGGTAAATGATTTAAAATATATCTTAAAGATAAATCGTGTAATTTTAATGGAGGGGCGGGGTGAAGATAAAAGAGATAATTAAGATAACCAAGGGAAAAATAATTTCCGGATCCTCTGAAGCCGAAATAGACCCCTCGGGCATTTCGATCGATTCAAGGACCATAGGGAAGGGGCAATTCTTTCTCCCGCTGAAAGGCAACAATTTCGACGGTGAGGAGTTTATTGAAGAGGCCTTTAAGAGAGGCGCAATAGGCGCTCTGTTATGCCAGCGGAAACGGGCATCTATAGAGGCGCTGGATTCCCGCTTGCGCGGGAATGACAACGAAGAGAAGATATTAATTCAAGTCAGCGACACGACGAAGGCACTACAGGATATAGCCGCTTATCACCGAAAAAAATTCAAGATCCCCGTAGTAGGAGTTACAGGGTCTAACGGCAAGACTACCGTAAAAGATATGATAGCCAAGGTTCTCTCGCAAAAATACAATGTGCTGAAGAATGAAGGGACTAAGAATAATCATATCGGAGTTCCGTTAACTCTTTTGAAGCTGAATGATTCCCATGATATGTGCGTCGTAGAGATGGGCACAAACCATCGCGGCGAAATACGTCTTCTTGCGGATATAGCATCTCCGACCGTTGCCGTCATCACCAATATCGGGCCGTCTCATCTGGAGTTCCTGAGGGATCTTAAAGGTGTCTTCGCGGCCAAGAGAGAGATACTGGAAGGATTGGAAAAGGGCTCTATCGCTATAGTTAACGGAGATGATGAATATCTATCTACGATAAAGAGTAAGGCATTCAAGGTCATGAAGTTCGGTTTTAATGCCGCGAACGATTTTCATGCCTCCGGCCTTTCGACATATGGAGCCACTATAAAGTTCATTTTAAACGACAGGTCGCCTTTTGCGCTGAATCTCGTAGGCGCGCACAATGTGTCGAACGCTCTCGCGGCAATAGCGGTCGCTTATAATTTTGAGATCAGTTATCCGGATACAAAAAGAGCTTTATCGGAATACTCGCCTGCCAATATGAGGCTTAATACCAGGCACGTGGGAGACGTTACCGTGATAGACGATGCGTATAATTCCAACCCTTCATCTATGAGATCCGCTATAGAGACGCTTGCCGGATATCCGGCGAAAGGCAGATGGGTAGTGAGCGCGGACATGCTTGAGCTGGGCCAGGGAGAAGAAGAGTTCCATAGATCGATCGGAGAGGCGATAGCGGGATCGGGGTTTAGCGGCCTCATAACTTTTGGCGATCTCTCCAGGCATACGTCATCGCGCGCGTTGGAGTGCGGTATGGATAAGAACAGGGTATGGCATTGTTCGGATCGCGTAAAGATAGTCGATATTCTGAAGAAATTTATGGATAAAGGCGACGCCGTTCTTGTGAAGGGTTCGCGGGCAATGAAGATGGAAGAGGTTGTTGAAAAATTAAGCTGTAAGGTAAAATAGATGCTATATTACATATTTTATTCACTCAGAGATTACTGGGCCGGATTTAACGTATTCAAATACCTGACTGTTAGAACTGCCATGGCGAGCCTGACGGCGCTGCTCATATCACTCATATTCGGCCCGGCGATAATAAGATGGCTGAAGAAGCTCAATTTTGGACAATATATAAGAAAAGAGCATGTCGAGAGCCTGTATGATATAACCAAACATAAGCAGGGGACTCCCACAATGGGCGGAGTTCTCATAATCATATCGATCGCGGCCTCTACTATTCTTTGGGCGGATATACTGAATCCCTATGTCTTAATGACGCTCGGAGCGTTTATATTTTTAGGCATAGTAGGATTCGCCGATGACTATATAAAGGTGGTGAAGAAGAGAAACCTCGGCCTAACGGTGCCTGCGAAATTTTTGAGCCAGGTATTTCTGGCGCTTATCGTCGCGACCTTCGTGATAGTCTTTACGCCCATACCTACCACTCTGAATGTCCCATTCCTGAAATTCTTTTCGCTGGAATTGGGAGTCCTATACCTGGTATTTGTGATCGTAGTGATAACCGGCTCAAGCAACGCGGTTAATCTTACGGATGGCCTTGACGGCCTAGCAATAGGCTGTACTATCATAGCGGCTATATCTTACTCTGCTCTCACATATATGACCGGAAATTTTAATTTCGCCGATTATTTAAATATATTCTATCTTCCTGGCGCTGGGGAGCTATCTGTATTCTGCGCGGCGATGGTCGGTGCCGGGCTCGGTTTCTTATGGTTTAATTCACCTCCGGCTACGATCTTTATGGGCGATACCGGAAGCCTGGCATTGGGAGGCGGCCTCGGGGTGGTGGCCGTGTTCATAAAAAAAGAGCTTCTTCTTTTTCTGGTTGGCGGGATATTCGTTATTGAGGCCGTATCCGTGCTTTTACAGATCTTCTGGTTCAAGACTACCGGAAAGAGACTATTCCTGATGTCACCGATACATCATCATTTTCAGCTTATCGGCTGGCCCGAATCAAAGATCACGGTGCGCTTCTGGATAGTAGCGATAATATTAATGCTGCTAAGTTTGGCTACGCTAAAATTACAATGAAGAACAAAAGAGTTACAGTTATAGGGCTGGGCAATAGCGGGCTCAATGCCGCGCTTCTTCTTAAAGATACCGGAGCCCTGGTCAGAGTTACCGAGGCCGGCGATAGCCGGGCGGTGAGAAAGAATGCCGCTATCCTAGACGATAAAAAAATAGTTTACGAGATCGGCCGGCACACAAAAGATTTTATTAAGAGTAGTGAGCTTGTGGTCGCTTCGCCCGGAGTGGAGGACTCTTCGATAGCCATAAGGTGGGCGGATGAGCTGAATGTGCCGATAATAAGCGAGATGGAACTCGGTTACAGATATTGCAAAGGAAAGATAATAGCTATAACCGGAACCAACGGTAAGAGCACGGTCACTACGCTTATCGGGCAGATCCTGAAGGACGGTAATAAAGATACCGTCGTCTGTGGCAATATCGGTAATTCCCTTTGCGGTGAAATAGGCCGCATAAATGAAGGGACATGGGTAGTCCTGGAGGTAAGTTCGTTCCAGCTCGAGAGGATAGTAAATTTCAAACCCGCCATCGCCATCATATTGAATATCACCGATGACCATATGGATAGATATGATAAATTCGGTGACTACTTCGATGAGAAGCTTAAAGTCTTCAAAAACCAGGATGAGAGGGATATCCTCATATTAAACCGCGACGCCGGAGAGTTGAGCGGATTAGGTAAGGTGGCGAGATCTAAAATCATCTATTATTCGAGACTCTCTAATACCAACGGCTCTTTTTTAAGAGGGACCAGGGTGGTCTCTGTTGCCGGCGCAGTACCAGAAGAAGATGTCTGTGAATTAAATGATATAAGGCTTAAGGGCCTGCATAATATTGAAAATGTTCTGGTCTCCGTACTTGCCGGATCCTTAGCAGGTATTAAACCGGCTTATATGAAAAATACGATAAAGAATTTTACCGGATTAAGGCACAGGTTTGAAACCATCTCTATAATAGACGGAGTTGAGTATATAGATGACTCGAAGGGGACGACCGTAGACTCAACTCTAAGGGCTCTTGAGTCATGCGCCAGGCCGGTGATATTGATAGCCGGAGGGAAAGACAAAAATAGCGACTATTCGCTTGTCAAAGATATTGTCAGGGAGAAGGTCAAATGCCTTGTACTGATAGGAGAGGCCAAGAACAGGATGAGGGAGCTCCTGGGGGAGGTTGTCCAGACTTGTGAGGCCTCTACCATGCAGGAGGCGGTAGAGCTAGCCAGGAGCCTGGCAAAGGCCGACGACCTTGTCCTTCTTTCGCCCATGTGTTCGAGCTTCGATATGTTCAAAGATTATAAAGAACGCGGAGATATATTTAAAAAAGCCGTATTGGGATTGGGGATGAAATGAGCCCCGCGCGTTCTTCGCTATTCATGATAACAGTCGTTCTGGTGGCGGTCGGAATCGTGATGATATACTCCACGAGCGCGATCTATGCCAATGATAGAATGGGCGACAGCCTTTATTTTCTGAAGAGGCATCTTTTATATCTTCTGGTAGGGCTCTTTATGATGCTCTGTGCCATGGGCATAAAGATACAGACGCTGAAAAAATATTCAAAAGCTATAATGGCATTTTCGATAATATTATTGGTGCTCGTTCTTATACCGCATATCGGCAGGGAGACGGCAGGGGCCAGGAGATGGTTCAAGATAGGCCCGCTGAATTTTCAGCCGTCCGAATTCGCGAAGATCGCCATATTCATATATCTCGCGGATCTATTAGCGAGAAAAGAGAAGTCCGTGAAGAGCTTTATTCACGGCTATCTTCCGCCGGTACTGGTGCTCGGTTTTGTTATAGCTCTCATACTTCTGGAGCCGGACCTTGGAACCGCGATAGCCATATCGGCTGTGAGCGTCATCATGCTTTTTGTGAGCGGGATCAAGGTAAGGTATATCTTAGGATCGGTCCTGGCCAGCATTCCGGCGCTATATGTTCTTTTATTCAGAGTTCCGTACAGAAGAAAGAGGATGCTGATATTCCTGAATCCGTGGTCCGACAGAAGGGGGGCCGGCTTCCAAATAATCCAATCATTCGTGGCGCTAGGATCCGGAGGATTGCTGGGTGTGGGACTGGGTCAGTCCAGGCAGAAGCTATTCTATCTGCCGGCGTCGCATACCGATTTTATATTTTCAATAATAGGCGAGGAGCTCGGTTTCTTAGGCTCGGCCGCGGTCGTAATTCTATTCATACTCTTCGTCTGGGAGGGGATGAAGATAACATTCGCAGCAGAGGGCAGATTTGAAAAATTATTAAGCATGGCGCTTGTGTCGCTGATAGCCCTGGAGGCCATCATCAATATCGGAGTTACGTCCGGGGTGCTGCCGACTAAGGGCCTGCCGCTGCCTTTTATAAGCTATGGCGGCACGTCGCTGATCTTCCATTTAACGGCGGTCGGACTGCTCTTGAACATAGCCAGGTCAAGTGAGGCATATAGATAATGAAGCCCCGCCCTTTTGACATAAAATATTTTTTAGCAAGATTAGGTGTTATGATCGGTAAGGTAATAAAAATATATGCGAGATAACAGATTAATCTGTCAAAAGGGCGGGGTGAAGATATTAATAGCATCCGGAGGCTCAGGGGGTCATATATTTCCGGCGATCGCTCTTGCCGAAGAACTTAGGCTCAAGGAATCCTCTGCGGATATAATGTTCGTCGGAAGCGATAAAGCCCTGGATAGAAGGATATTTGAAAAAGAGGGCTTTAAATATCGCCTGTTGTCGGCCAATAAGCTGCCATATAAAGCCTCTTTTAATACTCTGCTCTTCGCGTTGAAGTTATCGATCGATATTTTAAAGTCGCTCACTATTATTATAAATTACAAACCCGATGCGGTCGTGGGTTTCGGCGGTTATATATCGAGCCCGGTGATAGTAGCGGCTTATATCCTTGGCGTTCCGAGGATGGTGCATGAACAGAACGTCGTGCCCGGCAGGGCCAACGCCATGTTGTTCCGGTTCGCGGATAGGATAGCCGTAAGTTTTAATGAGACAAAAGACCATCTCGGTATTTACGCCAAGAAGGCCGTCTTCACCGGCAACCCCATAAGGGCCTCTCTTTTAAAAGATGACAAGCCCGGAAATATAAAAAAATTAGGCCTCGATCCGAAAAAATTCACGATACTTGTGATAGGGGGCAGCCAGGGCGCGCATAATTTGAATAAGGCTTTCCTCGAATCGTTATCGAAGATGGGTGAAGATATCAGGCACACTCTGCAGATAATACATATAACAGGCGTTGCCGATTACGGATGGGCGAACTCTGCTTACAAGGAGCTATCCATCGAGCATCGCGTCTATTCATTTTTGGACAGGATAGAGGAGGCTTACAGCGCCTCCGATCTTGTTGTGACGAGGAGCGGTGCGTCGGCGATATTTGAGATAGCGTATTTTGGCAGGCCCATGATACTTATCCCGTACCCTTTTGCGCTAAGCCACCAGTCGGAGAATGCGAGGATCTTCTCCGCCAGAGGCGCAGCCCTCAAGATAGACGAGAAGGATCTCTCAGGGGATATTATGCAGGATAGGATAGAGGGGCTGTTAAAGGACAGGAATAAGTTGTCCGAAATGGGAGGATCCGCAAGGCGCATGAGCGCGCCGAATTCATCGCGCAGTTTGGCCGAGGCGGTCTTAAGCATTAGAAAGAGAGATAATAGTGATATTAGAAAAGAATAATATGCACTTCATAGGGATCGGCGGCATAGGTATGAGCGGTATTGCGCATGTCCTTTTGAAGATGGGCTATAAAATATCGGGCTCGGACATGGGGTCGAGCAATCTGACTGAGAAATTGACTGGAGAGGGAGCCATGATACGCCTTGGCCATGCCCATGATAATATTCCTATGGAGACCGAGATTGTAGTCTATTCTTCATCGATAAATGATTCGAATCCGGAGATCCGCGAGGCGCGTAAGCGGGATCTCCTGATCGTGAAGAGGGCCGAGGTGCTTGCGGAGTTGTTGAATGACAAGAAAGGGATAGCCGTTACCGGTACGCACGGGAAGACGACCACAAGTTCGCTCATATCCGTGATGCTCGAGAAATGCGGCATGGATCCCACCGTAATGATAGGCGGCGAGGTGGAGATATTTAAAGGGAACTCTAGCCACGGTAACGGCGAATACGTAGTCGCTGAAGCCGATGAGAGCGACGGATCGTTCCTGTACTTGAAGCCGCTCTACTCAGTGATAACGAATGTAGAGATGGAACATATAGACTACTATAAAAGGCTTGAAGATGCCATAGATGCCTATGCCGCTTTTGCCAATAATACAAAAAAGGGCGGAGCGCTCTTCTATAATGCCGAAGATGAAAATATCAAAAAAGTGCTGAAAAGATTCAGCGGCAATAAAGAGAGCTTCGGATTTTCAAGAGACGCCGATATATATCCCGATGAAATAGTAATGAACGAATTTCATACATCATATAACTGCGTCTACAGCGATGAGATGATCGGCAGGGTCTCTCTGCGTATTCCGGGCAGACATAATATATTAAACTCTCTTGCCGCGGTATCGATAGGGCTTAAGCTCGGCCTTTCGTTCGAGAGCATATCCCGCTCCATACAGGATTTTACCGGAACTAAGAGGCGATTTCATCTCAAGGCGGATGTTGGCGGAGTTATGCTGATAGACGATTACGCCCATCATCCGACCGAGATACGCGCCGTTCTGGACGCTTGCAGAAATTGGAAGGATAAAAGGGTGATAGTGGTATTTCAGCCGCATCGTTATACAAGAACCAAGTTTCTCACGGAAGAGTTTGGCAGATGTTTTACCGGCGCCGATAAATTAATACTTACGGATATCTATGCGGCCAGCGAAGAGCCTATAGAGGGCGTTTCAGTAAAAAACATCTATGACAGGGTGAAGCTGAACGGCCTGAATGATGTTACGATGATGAATAAAGAGAGCGTCGCCCGTCATATTATGGATATGAAGAGATCAGGTGATATGATACTAATATTGGGAGCGGGTGATATAAAAGAGGTAAGCGATGAACTTTCCGAAAGACTTAATAAGAGGTAATGTAGTATTAGGTGAGAAGTTGGGACGCCACACATCATTCAGGATAGGCGGCCCCGCGGCCATATGGGTCGAGCCACGTGATGTAAAAGAGCTGAAGAGGGCAGTGATCTTTGCCGGAGAGAATGGCATATCTGCATTTGTCATAGGCGGCGGAACGAATGTCCTGGCAAGCGACGAAGGCTTTAACGGCATAGTGATACATTTAGGATCGAGCGCTTTCAAAAATATCGCTATCAGCGGCACTAAGATAAAGATAGGTCCGGGGTATAGCGTCCCAGCGCTCGTCAGATTATGCTGTAGCGAGGGGCTTAGCGGCTTAGAGAGTCTTGTCGGAATACCCGGTACCGTAGGCGGCGCCGTATGCATGAATGCCGGGGGCTGGTCGAGCCCGTTATATAAAAATATAGGCGACTATGTTACGAGCTTGAAAGTCATGGATGGCAAAGGAAGGATCAAGACGCTCAAAAAAGAAGCCTTGTCGTTCAGTTACAGGTCCTCTAACCTTTCAAAGTATATAATACTGGAAGTATGTCTGGAGCTCTCTAGAGAAGATAGCTCAGCTCTTAAATCGAGATGCTCGAAGTTCCTCAAGATGAAGAGAGGCAAGCAGGTCCTCGATTCCTTAAGTGCCGGATGCGTATTTAAGAACCCGGCAGAGTCTCAGTTCACTACAGGGCAGATGATCGACATGCTGGGGTTGAAGGGTCTGACGTCGGGCGGCGCACAGGTCTCGGAGAAGCATGCTAATTTTATAATTAACAGAGGCCGTGCCAGCTGTAAAGATGTTCTAAAACTAGTCGACATAATAAGAAAGAAAGTGATGGATAATTATAATATTTCACTCGAGTTGGAGATAAAGATCATATGAGTCTAACGAGATTCGGCAGGATAGGGGTTTTGGCCGGCGGGCCATCGAGCGAGAGGGAGATAAGTCTGCGCTCAGGAAGAGCGGTCCACGATGCGCTGCTTGGAGAGGGTCTCGACTCTCTCTTCCTCGATGTGAAGAATGATATAGATGAGATCATAAAAAAGAGCTGTATAGATGTCGCCTTTATAGCGCTCCATGGAAGGTTCGGAGAGGACGGCACAGTACAGAGGATGCTTGAAGATGCCGGCATTCCTTATACCGGCTCGGGGGTTAGGGCGTCTCTGTCCGCGTTGGATAAGGCTGCGTCGAAAGATCTATTCATCAGGAATCTCATACCCGTGCCTAGGCATATGGTCTTGGTCAAAGGCCGTCTCCATACGGATGATTACAATAATCTTGGGATGCCGATCGTCGTAAAACCAAACCTTGAAGGCTCCAGTATAGGGCTGTCGATAGTGACAGATAAGAACTTATTGCCCAGCGCCATAGATAAGGCATTTGAATACGGAGATAAGGTTATCCTGGAGGAGTATATCGACGGAAGAGAGCTTACCGTGGGGATACTTAATGATATGGCGCTGCCGGTTATTGAAATAGTGCCCAAAAATAAAGTCTACGACTTTAACGCTAAATATAAAGATTCCGACACCCAATATCTTGTGCCTGCGCCGATAGCGGAAGATGTTTCAGAAGAAGCCCGGCGCATTGGCGTCCTGGCCCACAAGGCTCTGGGCTGCAGGTCATTTTCACGCGTCGATATGATGATGTCTCAGTCAGACAAGATATTTGTGCTGGAGGTCAATACTATACCCGGGATGACCGAGCGTAGCCTCCTGCCGAAAGCGGCACAGGCTACAGGTTTGCGTTTTAGCTCTCTTTGTGTTAAAATCCTTGAAGACGCTGTAAAAAGCCGTACGAGGTAAAGAATGGTAAAACAGAAAAGATTTAAAAAGATCCAGATGCCGAAGGTCCAGAAGATGCAGTGGATCGGCCTTATCGTCTTTATAGTCTTCATAGTATCAGCATGGCTGCTCACTGCGGCATTCCTGCAGAGGTCTGATTACTTTAAGCTGAGATCCGTAGAGTCCAGAGGCGCTGCGGATAGAAGCCTTGTAGCTATAAGAAACGAGATATTGGCAAATTATAAGGATAGAAATATATTCAAAATAGATCTCAAGGCTATAGCCGTGAGCCTTGAGCCTAAATATCCCGACGCTAAAGATATTATAGTGAAGATCTCTCTGCCCGATAAATTATTAATATTCTTGAGCTTCCGCAAGCCCGTGGCGATATTGAGTAATGGACGCAATTTTCCGGTGGACAAGGATGGAGTAATACTTGTTAACAGAGACCTTTCGAGCCTAGGGAATCTTCCCGTCATAACGGGCGTCGATCCCAAGAGAGCCGGCAGATTCAGAAAGAGATGTGAGTCGAGTAACCTCAGGGCGGCCCTCGAGCTCGTAGATATTATAAAGAGGACGAGATTTTTGGATAGATACCGTGTAAAGACGCTCGATGCCAGCGATATGAGGAGTATGTCTTTCGCCCTTGGCGAAGGCGGCCCCATGATAATAATAGGATATGAAAACCTGAAAGAGAGGCTCGAAGCGCTCCATGACACATTAAGGGATCCGCGCCTTGTGCTCGATAGTATAAGCTACATAGATGTCAGATTCAAGGATATAGCCATAAGCCCGAAATGATAAAGAAA
>Ga0268276_1001902_pt1 | contig 18984 bp, 15 predicted proteins | sample saktaG_4_FD_190145 | JGI IMG/M metagenome (GOLD analysis project Ga0268276, IMG submission 190145) | Saline water microbial communities from Sakinaw Lake, British Columbia, Canada - sak_2010_1_5_45m | ecosystem: Environmental > Aquatic > Non-marine Saline and Alkaline > Saline ... | reverse complement strand
GAATAGTCTATACTATGCGGATGTTTACTCCGGGAGAAATAAAAACTTACGCTAAGAATGCAGGTCTTAGACCAGTAGCAGATAAAGAAATTTATCCGGTTGAGAGAGGGGTTGATGAAATGGAATACGCATTAGTACTTAAAAAAGAGTGCTAACAAATCTATTTGTTTGCTTCGATAGAATATCCATACCAATTTCGTTAACCCTGAATTTTATGACAAGAAATTTTACATTGTATAACACTCTGTATAGCGTATTAAAACGCGCCATACACCAAGACCGTTAGCAACTCCATTTCCATATACATTCTGCTTGTATTTCCGGGAATTACGGTAACTAAATATGAGCCCTGTGATTTGACATTTCTTCCACATTGCTTAGGGACTATTATCATTATTTCGGCAATTGTAATATTTATCTATTTCCTATTTCACTTTTTAAAAACCAGGGTCTGTCCACAGGCTCTTTGGTCATATTAACGATCTCTTTTAGAAGGTTTAAAACCTTCACAAGGATATTTTTAATCGTCAGGACTGCGGTCCCCATGCCAGCTGCGTATTGATTGCATCTTCTAGAACTCTGATAACCCGGTCGATCTTATACTTCGTCACATTAATTGCCGGCATCAGGCGCAGGACTGTTTTATGAGTACAATTCAGTAAGACCTTTTTTTTCAGGCAATGCTGCATAATATCTGCGCCCGGGATTGTCAGTTCCATTCCCAGCATCAATCCGATACCGCGGATTTCTTTTATTATAGTATATTTAGTTTTCAGGATTTCCAGTTTTGCTCTCAGGTAGTCACCCATCCTGGTCGCATTTTCCAGCAGGTTTTCATCGGCAATCGCCTTCAATACCGCGACGCCAGCGGAACAGGCAACCGGATTCCCGCCAAAAGTCGATCCGTGACTGCCGGGCTTCAATATGTCGCAATATTTTCGTTTTACCGCAAATGCACCGATCGGAATTCCGCCACCCAGGGATTTTGCCATGGTCAATACATCGGGCTCGACGTCAAAATGCTGATAGGCAAAGAGTTTGCCGGTACGACCAATCCCGGTCTGGACTTCATCCAGAATCAACAGGGCGTCATAGTCGTTACATAAATGACGGGCAGTCATCATGAATTCCGGTGTAATCGGTACAATACCGCCCTCACCAAGAATCGGCTCGAACATAAGCGCGGCAATGCCATCATTCATCATGCTTTTCAGCATTTCGACATTATTTGCTTCGCAATATTCAAAGCCGCCGGGCAGCGGATCGAACCCGTCGTGATATACCGGCTGTCCCGTGGCAGTCACTGCGGCAATAGTACGTCCATGAAAGGAATCCTTTAAAGTGATAATCGTCTTCTTATTCGGATTTCGCTTGCGAACCAGTTTGATGGCCCCTTCATTGGCTTCTGCGCCGCTGTTACAAAAAAACACCTGGCCGTCGAAGGTATTTTCAATAATCAACTTCGCCAGTTCGCCCTGGGCATTATTGTAATAGACATTGGGAACATGAATTATCTCATGAAGCTGTTTCTGCACCGCTTCAACGACTTTCGGATGACAATGTCCCAGGTTACCGGCTCCGAAACCGGGGAAAAAATCCAGATATTCCCGGCCTTTATCATCCCAGACCGCTGATCCCTGACCTTTCACAATCGTGATCGGCTGACGGGTATAGGTATTCAACACGTATTTATCGAATGTTTTCTGATCCATCTTTCAATATCTCCGTTCCTATTCCTTCTCTTGTGAAAATTTCCAGCAATAGCGAGTGATCGATGCGGCCATCCACAATATGCCCCTTGTTGACGCCGAATCTCAAGGCGCTCAGACAGGAGCTGACTTTCGGAATCATCCCGCCGTTTATGACGCCTTCCGCAATCAAGCGCTCGGCTTCTGCGCGGGTAAGTGTACTGATAATACTTTTCTCGTCATTGGGATTCTGAAGAATCCCCGCGGTATCGGTCAGATAAACCAGTTTCCGCGCCCCGATTGACGAGGCTATATCGCCGGCCACGACATCACCGTTCACGTTATATGTCAGATCATTATCACCGATACCAATCGGCGCAATTACCGGGATTTTTCCATGATCGAGAAAGGCATTCAGCAGCGGTGCATTGATATAGCGGATGCTGCCGACATAGCCGATATCCACCTTTTCCCCATCCACTTCAGGCATCATTTTATCGACCCGGATTAATCCGTCATTCATACCGTATAGCCCGACAGCATCACCGTCCATTTTATTCAACAGGTTGACGATTTGAGAATTGATCTTATGGGCTAAAATATCTTCAACGATATCCATGGTTTCACGATCGGTCACACGCAAACCGTTCACAAACTCCGCCTTTGTTCCCCGCCGTTTCATGGCCTCCGTAATGGCCGGTCCGCCGCCATGCACAACTACCGGATGCCAGCCCACATATTTCATAAATACAATATCCATCAAAACTTTGTCCATCAGGGTTTCATCGGTCATGATACTGCCGCCGAACTTGATGACTATTTTTTTGCCCTGAAAGGCCTTGATGTAGGGCAAGGCTTCGATCAGGACGTCCGCTTTTCCGATATATTCATGCATAAACCATACTCCTTATGTATGATATTCAGCGTTAATCTTGACATACTCGTAAGATAAATCCGAAGTATAAACCAGGGCGGATTCCTCCCCGGTGTAAACATCCAAAATTATATCCAATTCGACCGGTAACATAAGTTGCTTCATTACAGTCTTTTCCAATATCACCGGACTACCGTTTTGATATATATAAACACCGTTAATCCGGAGGTCGGCTTTATCGGGATCGAATACCACATCCACCATGCCGGCCGCCGATAAAATCCGGCCCCAGTTGGGGTCCTGACCGAAGATTGCGGTCTTAACCAAGGCCGAATTGGCAATTCCAAAGGCCATTTTTTTTGCATTTTCAAAAATATCGACATTGTCAACGTGAATCGTAACGAACTTGGTTGCACCTTCACCGTCTTTGACGATGGATTTGGCCATTTCCAGGGATAATGTCATTAAGGCGTCATGAAACAGTGCCGCTTCCGGAGTTCCGGGCTGAATAATCGGATTGCCGGCCAGCCCGTTTGCCATTATCAAAGCCGTATCGTTGGTGCTGGTGTGTCCGTCTACGGTAATCATATTAAAGGTTTTTTCGACGCATTCAGTGAATATTTCATCAAGTAACTCATGGTCGATTTCCGCGTCGGTCGTCACAAAGGCCAGCATCGTCGCCATGTTCGGCTGAATCATGCCCGAACCTTTGGTGATGCCACTGATCGTAACTTCAACGCCTTGAATATTAATCTGTACACCAAAACTCTTCTCAACCGTATCGGTCGTCAGAATCGCTTCGGCACAGCCGATACCTCCATCAAACGATAATTGTGAATACAGATTATCGATACCATCTCGCATTTTATGCATATCCAGCAATTCACCGATCACACCGGTACTGGAAACCAGAATCAGGTCTTCCGGCACACCAATTTTTTCCGACAGCAGTGTAATTGTATCGCGGGTGTCTTTCAAGCCCTGCTGACCGGTTCCGGCATTGGCGTTCCCGGAATTAATGATCAACGCCTGCAGCATATTGCCGGATTTCTTCAATGATTCCATTGCCACCAGTAGCGGAGCGGCTTTAACCATATTTTTGGTAAATTTCACCGAGCACTTGGCCGGTACGTCGCTTTTTATAATGCATAAATCTTTCCGTTTCCGTTTAAATCCTGCCCGCATGGCGGCGGCGGTGTATCCTTTCGGATCTGTGATTTTAGGATTCTGTATAAAATTCATTACTACTCCGTTAATTAAGTCCCAATGTTTCATCCAATCCCATCATCACGTTCATATTCTGAACCGCCTGGCCCGAAGCGCCTTTGATCAGATTATCGATAGCGCTCATCAGGATCAGCCGGTTCCCGGAAATTACTATCCCGATATCACAATAATTCGTGTGCGCAACATGCTTAATTTCAGGTACTTTGCCCTTTTCCATTACGCGGATAAAGGGTTCGTTTTTATAGCTATTCTGATATAGTTCCTGTAAATCACCAACGGTCAAAGGTTCGGTCAATTCGGTATAGATCGTGTTATAAATTCCCCGCGTCATCGGGACGAGATGAGGTACAAAAACAATATCAACCGCTTTGCCGGCCATTTTACTGAGTTCCTGTTCGATTTCCGGTTCATGCTGATGGGAAGCGACTTTATAGGCCGCCACATTCTCATTACATTCCGGGAAGTGAAAAGCCGGTTTGGGCGTCTTTCCTCCGCCGGATATGCCGGTCTTGCTGTCCACCAGGATAGAATCGGTTTTAATCAACCCGGACTGCAGCGCCGGCATAAGCGCCAATTCAATTCCGGTCGGGAAGCAGCCCGGATTTGCAACGGTATTCGTCTGACGAATTTTCTCCCGGTTAAATTCGGGCAAACCATATACAAAGCCGGACAGGTTTCCTTTATCTGAATGATTAATGCCGTAAGCTCGCTTATATGTCTCTTCGTTATTCAGTCGGTAATCGGCGCTGAGATCGATGATTTTTTTGCTAAAATCCAGAAATTTCGGAATGATGTCCATGCTGGTTTTGTGGGGTAATCCGAAGAAAATGACATCGCTTTCATCGGCAATTATTGAAACATCGATTGCTGAGCATTTCAGATCGCAGCGTCCTTTCAATGCCGGGAACAATTCCGAAAATGGTCTGCCGCCATCCGAACGGACCGCCAGATTTGTAATTTCCACATGGGGATGTTTCAGCAATATCTTTACCAGTTCAAATCCGGTATATCCGGAGGCGCCCACAACCGAAACTCTGATTTTATTCATAGTAAAGTACTTTCGATGATTCATACTGTTTGCCGATTTCCCGGTAGGCATCGCGGAATGGAACACCCTGCTGAACCAACTGATAGGCTTTTTCAGCGGCATAGAGTTCATCGGTCATGGCGACTTCACAATTCTCTTCGATAACCTTCAGGTTTTGAAAAATCAATCCGGTAACGTGAATAGAATCCAGTACGGTTGAAAACCCGCGGATGACGGCTTCTTTGGTCAACTGGATATCCCGGTGATACCCGGAAATCAGATTGACGGATGTATTTCTAACCTGGATTTCATAGGCAAATATTTCATGATATTTACCACGCAGCAATTCAAGTACATCGGGATTTTTTTTCTGCGGCATAATCGAAGACCCGGTCTGAAACTCTTCCGGCAGAATGAAATAGGCCATGGAGGGCAGCGTAAATAAAACAAGATCCGTTGCCAGTTTATTGATATCCAGCATCACCTGTCCCAATACAGTCAGGATAAACGACTCAAATTTTCCACGGCTGTTTTGAGCATAAATGGGATTCTCCTGGATTTTTGCAAATCCCAACTCATCCGTAGTCATTTGTCGGTCCAGCGGCAATGGAATACCGTAACCGGCGCCGGTTCCAAGTGGATTCTGGTCCACTAGTTTCAGGGCTGTTTTTAACAGATCGAGATCATCGGAGAATGCGTCCTTAAACGCTCCGGCCCACATTCCCACACTGGAAGGCATCGCCTTACGTGTATGGGTATAGCCCGGCATGGGGATTTCACCGAAAGTTTTGACAAAATCATCAATGTGACTTATCGTTACCTCGATCGCATCCAGACAGTTAACCAGCTTTGCCTTACAATAAAGACGCACTGCGGTAAGCACCTGATCATTCCGGCTGCGGCCGGTATGGATTTTTTTTCCGGCGTCACCGACGTGTTCAATTAAATAATTCTCAATAGCCGTGTGGCAATCCTCATCTTCAAGAGCAATTTTGAATTTGCCCTTCTTGTCCAGTTCGATAATTTTATCCAGACCCTGCAGAAGTTCTTTCACCTCCTTGTCGGTCAGGATGCCGATCTTTCCCAACATGCGGGCATGCGCTTTTGATGCAATACAATCGAAATAGACCAGTTCTTTATCAAGGATATAATCCCGCCCAACGGTAAACTTTTCGATTTCTCTATCAAGCAGTTTAGTCTTCTGCCACAGCTTCATGACTTTCCTCCTTTTTCCGCCATTTATAGGGCATTTTGTTTTTCAGAACAATGTGATGGGCTTTGAGACGAATCGCATTAATCTTGATAAATCCCTTACAATCCACGGCATTATATCCGCCCTCCACATCCATGCTGGATAATTCCTGATCATAGAGCGATATCGGCGACTTCCGCCCGATTATATTGACATTCCCTTTGTAAATTGACAGGTATACAGTGCCGTCGATCTTTTCCTGGCTTTTTTCGAATGCATTCATCAGAAAATCCATTTCCGGCGAGAACCAGAAACCATTGTAGATCAGTTCTGAAAATTTCGGCGTCAGCATGTCCCGGATATGCATGACCTCTTTATCCATGGCAATGCCTTCCAGATCACGATGGGCCGCCCAGAGAATCGTGGCCCCCGGCGATTCATAAATTCCCCGGGATTTAATTCCGACAAAACGGTTTTCCACCATATCTACCCGGCCGACACCATTTTTACTGCCGATCTCATTGAGATACATGAACAGCTCCAGTGAATCCGTTTTCTCCACACTTTCGGTCTGATTCGCGACCCGGATTGGAAACCCGTCCTTGAATTCAATTTCCAGAATTGTTTCTTCGTCGGGTGCATATTTAGGGTGAACGGTTTTGCTGAAAATGTCTTCATAGGGCCGGAACTCGGGGTCCTCCAGAATACCGGCTTCGTGGCTGATATGCATCAGGTTATCGTCTTCACTATAGGATTTTCCGATGGATGCCTTCACCGGAATACCGTATTTCTTGGCATAGGCAATCATATCACTGCGCCCCTTGAATTCCGCCAGGAATTCCGGGTCTTTCCAGGGAGAAATGATCTCAACACCCGGATTTAATGCATAAAAGGCAAACTCGAAACGGACCTGATCGTTGCCCTTGCCAGTCGAACCATGGGACACTTTATTGGTCCCTTCAATGGCGGCGATTTCTATATGACGTTTGGCAATCAAAGGCCTGGCCAAAGCGGTTCCCAATAAATACCGTCCTTCGTAAATGGCATTACCCCGCAACGCCGGGTAGATATATTCCATCACAAATTCCTCTTTCAGATCTTCAATGTATACTTTTGAAGCGCCGGTTTTCAGAGCCTTTTCACGAACCGCATTGAAATCCTCTTTCTGGCCGACATCCGCCACATAGCAAATGACATCATAGCCTTTGTTGGACAGCCATTTTAATATTACAGAGGTATCGAGACCACCGCTGTATGCAAGAATAACTTTCTCCTGTTTCATTTCACTCCTTCAGAATATTTGATTGTTTGGGTTTGATAGTGAAGGAGCCCCGGCCTAAATTCGGCCGCGGAGCTCCGGGAGGCGGGTCACGAGCAATTCCCGGAACTGCTCATGGGAAACACCTTCGGCCATAATGATCAAAACCGTGTCGTCACCCGCAATAGTCCCGATGATCTCACCCATTTTTATCCGATCAAGAATGAGTGCTACACTGGGCGCATATGAGGGCAAGCATTTAATTATGGCCAGATTATGAGAAAAGGCGATAGAGCGGCATGAGTGAAGCGGGGAGCTGTCTTCCAGATGAGTGTAGGCAGGTGGTAATTCACTGGACATTGTATAAATATACCCTTTTTCATCATCGGGGATTTTGATGATCTTCAGAGCCGAAAGGTCTCTCGATAATGTGGCCTGGGTTGTTGTAAATCCCCTGCTTTTTAATATCGACCGTAACTCTTCCTGGCTGGAAATTTTGGAGTTTCCCAGTACCTCCCGAATCGCTTGTTGTCTATTATCTCTACTTATCATAATGTATATATATTCATATTTACGCATAAATATACAGTATGTAAAATTTGATGTCAAGCCAATTAATTAAATATTTCTTCGGTGTCGTACAAACTGAACTAACAGTGACTATACTTTCTAAAAATCCATTCTGCCCGAAAGTACTTCAAATTACCATTACCGGATAAGAAAAACGCCGGTTGATTCACCGGCGCTTTCTTTGATAAAAATTTAAGATTCACTTTTTAACGCATCAACAAAATTTTATTTGTGGCGCTAAACTGATCAGCCTGTAGCCGCACAACGTACACTCCCGAAGCAACACCCCGGCCGGCGTCATTTCGCGCATCCCAGACAGCGGTATGATAACCGGAATTTCTGATTTCACTGACAAGTGTTCGGATCAACGAGCCACGATAATCATAAATCCGGAGTATCACCCTGGCGGATTTCGGCAGATCAAACGGAATGTTGGTTGTCGGATTAAAAGGATTCGGGTAGTTGCCTTTCAAGGCAAACTCGGTAGGAATACCGGTCAATTCATAAATTGCGGAAATCGTTGCCGAAATCGCCGCTGAACAATTACTCTCATTTCCATGAAAATCGACAGATACAATACGATAATAATAAACACCAGCCGGCATTGTCTCGGTATCAACAAAGTAGTTCTCTGTTAATTTTACATACGGTTCCATTCCCGAAGGATCAAAATCAGCTGCCATACTTCGGTAAACCATAAAATACTGAAAATCTTCATCTATCGGTTCATCCCAATCCAATTGGACGCTACCATCACCGGCAACCTGAGCAAGCAAACCTGTTGGAACATGCGGCTTGAGATTATCCACTGAATAGCCTTGAACTTCACTGCTGATAAACGTGCCTTCCGCCATTCCGGCAATAATTCTGAACGACAGCAAACCGTTACCGGTTACGGATGAATCGAGCGGCGTATGAGCCAGGATTTCATAGGACTCCGCTCCATAGGCTACCATGGAATTTGCCGCCATCCAGCCGCTGCCGTCATTGATTTCAACGGTATACATCTCAACCGTATCGCCGGACGCGGATGTGGTTTTACCGAGAGGTGTTGCGGTATCATAAAAACTTTTCTGAAATGCGACGGTTACCCAGCCCCCCTGATCGTCAGGGACATCCACTACATCGTTAATAAATGCCTGTCCCAGAGCCAGGGCATCGATAAAGTTTTCAAGTACAAGAGTATCGGATACAATTCCGTTACTCACAATGAGTGTCACTGTATAAAGTCCGTAATTTTCATAAGTGTATAACGGATTTTGAACAGCGCCGGTATTCCCGTCGCCAAAATCCCATTGCCACGACGTAATCAAAACATCTTCACTCCGGGAATTATCGGTGAATTGAACTGTTAGCGGAACAACACCCCGGCGGATATCTGCCCTAAAATCGGCAAGCGGCGCCTGGACAGTTTTCCAGATACTTTTATTGGTCCCAATAATCCAGGTCGTACCATCGCCTGCAATTCCGACGCTGTAGGGATAATATTGGGCTGAAGTTCCCGGCAATGACTGCAATTGCCAGGTATAACCGGCGTCCCTGGTAATATAACAGGCATGAGCGCTATCGCCCCCGACAGCGATTCCCAGATTACTATCCCGGTCGATATAGAAAGAAAACAGCCACGCCGCAGGAACATCAAAGGCGGCTGGAGTCCAGCTAACGCCGCCGTCAACAGTTTTCCAGATACTGGTGACATATTGACTATCAACCATTTTATAATACATGAACAGAAAGGTATTTTCATTTAAAATGTGGATCGAGTTGTCGCTGACGCCCGGATAGGCATTATCCAGGCTGGGAAGATTACCTTTGATGCTTGACCAAATAGCGCCGCCGTCCCGGGTAATAAAGGGTTCATTGGTCCATGGCGGGACATTTAGCTGACCAAGAGCAACACCCACATTTTGATTCAGCCAATCTGCCGCATTAACATGAGGTCTGGAGGTCGGCAACGGCGCAATGGACTGAACGGTATAGGCTTTATTTTGAGGATCCCAGGTAATTTTCTTAAACCAGCGGGTACTGGTCACACCAAGCCTGGCGGTCCCGGAAACGTAAACCAAATTTTCGGTAACCTGCTGCAAATGCTTAATCTGATCGTCATTAACATCAAAACGCTGCGACCAGGTTTGACCGCCGTCACGGGTACACCAGACATATCCAAATACAATATTATAATCGTAATTATTCGTTCCATCATCGAGGGAGAAAGAGACCGTTCCGATATTTTCACTAATAAAACTGACTCGCGGAGTTACACCCAGTCCATCAAAAGTTTGGGGTAATTCTGGTGAAACGTCTGTCCAGCTAAGCCCACCGTCCATAGTTTTATATAAGCGGTTATGACTGGTCACGATATAGGCAATATTTGCTGAGATAAAAGCGCCGTCTATATAATGGGTCAGATCATCACCGGGACCGGTATTTAATTTTGCAAAACCTTCCAGTTGCGGTTGCTGAACGGTTTTTTCCAGAACTTCTACATATCCGGTTTTGCTGATTGTATCTGTTTCAGTAGCATTGCCCGTAATCAACATTACATCGTACACGCCAGGGGTTTCATATTTATGTTGCGGATTCTGAATAGCCGCGCGCGCTCCGTCACCAAATTCCCACTGCCAAAAGGTAGGTGAACCGCTGCTTTTATCTGTAAAATTCACCAGTAATGGTGCCTCTCCACTTGTTACATCCGATGTAAATTCCGCTACAAGCGCTACCGGTTCATGGTGAAAATACAATGCGCCAATATCGACAATCGTGCCATCGGGATCAGGTAGCGATTGTGGATCGCCGGCATCGATACAGGGTGAGTTAGATTGCAAATAATAATCACCAGTGCCGACAAACAGCGGATCACTGGAAATATCGCCGGTTCCGGCAGCTAACCCCTGATAATTGGTCGTATTATTCCAGACACAATTATAGCGCGAGATAACACTCCCATCATTTTCAGCTGCCTTAACGATACCGGTCTCGCTCCCGACAATAATATTATTCACCACAATCGCATCTACAAAACCGGTCAGAATCCCATAGGTTAGATTCCCGACAATGGTATTGTTTATTATTTGCGGGTTGCCCAGCTCATAAACCTGAATACCTTCCCAACTATTATTCAGTATCTGATTAAACCGAATTATCGGCGATGAGCCAACTCCATTACTCCAATTGATGCTTGTACAAATTCCCGATGAGCCATCCCGGATAATACAATACTCGATGGTTGGACTGGCTCCTTCGCACATAATTCCGTAACCGGCGTTGATAATTGAAAATCCACGGATAACGGCCTCGTTGGATTCACCGGCGTCGAAATTGAACGCATTGGCGCCATCGGCATTTATGATACAATTCTGGGCGCCGTTCTGGGAACGCAGTACGATAGATTTTCCACCAAAATTCAGCCATGTATTACCGGCGCCGCTATACGTTCCATCCTGAACCGTAACAATATCACCTGCGGAAGCCATATCAATTCCCTTTTGAATGGTTTGATAGGGACTGGAAGCGGAGCCGTCGCCTGTTTCATCCGAGCCGCCCTCCGTCACAAAGATTTCCGAAGCGACCACTTGCGGAGTTACGGTGATATAATCGGTTTTAATAATCTCATTCATGATTACGCCGTCAGACACGACTAAGGTAACCGTATAACTGCCGGCATTTTCATAGACGTGAGTCGGATTGGTTTCGGCGCTATTCGAACCGTCGCCAAAGTACCACATCCGGGAATTAATAGTCGTATTGGTCGCTGTCGATTGATCGATAAAATTTACACTGAAAGGTGCCACTCCGGAAGATCCCGAACTTACACTAAATGCAGCCGCAATTGTCGCCTGTTTTTCAAAGGCACCCATATCAGGAGCACCGCCGTTATAGTTTCCGGCTGGAATATTGACCAACACATTGCCCTCCAGCTCATAGTAGGCGGCTCCGGCGTCAATACAGGGTGAGCCGGGTTGCAGACGGTAGTCGAGGTCGAAAGCCGGATTATGACCAATTGTATCGGCGCCGATCACATTGTCTAAAAAAGTATATGTTCCGTTGTAAAGCGTCTGGACTCCGGCGGCTCCGCCTTTGATATCGGAGTAGGCTATTTTGAATGTACCATAAGAAAATGAACATATTTCGGGAATTCCCGGGCTGGAATTGTTCCAGACAATTGAGTTAATCAGCACCGGATGCGAAATCGAAGCCGAAACGCCGCCACCGTATTCATTGGCGTGATTATCAACAATTGTCACATTCACAAACACCGGACTACTGCTGAACATACCAACACCGCCTCCGCCATTAGTATATTGCGTTGCCGTGGCGGTATTATTGGCGATCAGAACATTCTCAAAACGGGGACTACTGTAATAGAGATACACACCGGCTGCATTGCCGGCCCGGTTGTTGACAATATTCGAATTTTTCACCAATGGATTGGAATGATCAGAAATCCAAATTCCTGCACCGGCGATGGCAACATTATCCGATATGAGAACATTTTCAATGAGCGGATCGGAATACTTCTCGCAGATGATTCCACTGGCCTGATTATTGGAAACCGTAACATTTCTGATTGTCGGACTTGAATTATCTTTTATATAAAGCCCCTGTCTGGAATTGTTGCTTATTACCAAAAATTCAAGTGTCGCCTGGCAGTTCGTTTCACACCGAATACCCATATAATTCCCGATTACCCGCAGATGACTCAGCGTAGGGCTGGAACCGCTGATGCAACGAATTCCTGTATTGCCGGCATTTTGAATTGTAAACCCAATCAAACAGGCATCCTGATTTTCGCCATTCACGAAGCTGACCGGATACTGAATATCTGTCCCGTTGATAATCGTAGTAGAAATGTAGCTGGTATCCCCGCTTGTCAGATAAAACGATCCCACAACTAGATTTTTCCCGGAAAAATCGATAGCCTCATTATATGTTCCCGGATCAACCACAACAGTATCACCATCAACACCGGCGACAATGGCCGCCTGAATCGTAGGGTAATCGGTGTTGGAAACATAAAGTTGATTTCCCAAAATGAGACTGCTCAACAGCAGAATGCAAATGGTTACATAAGGTATTGATTTCATAAAATGCCTCTTTCCTGCATAAATGTTTTTAGTTATTGATCTCTTCTGCCGGATAAAATTCACTCAGTTATTGTCACTTCTACAAATATACTCCAAGCGGCAACGACAACACTTCAGAGCATACTCCATATAAATTTTAAAGGTATAAATTACTTTACTCCCAATTAACCTTGTATGTAATCTACAGGTCGCCTACGATGAAAACAACGGCATAATCTCATCGGTTTAAAAAGTATGACACAGGTCAAATTACCGACGTATATATTATCCAACTCTATCCCGATTCCGGACGATGTTTTTATTGGAAAATCCCAATAATCCGCTTATTTTCCACCATCAATAAGGAGTCAACCATGTCATTTAATGCCCTGTTTATTGCCCACGCGCCCGATGCGGACAAGACGATTCATCGAGCCACAATCAAGACCGGAATGTATAAATTGATCACAGTCTGTGTAAGAAATCAAAGTGAGGCGCTTGAAATCTGCGATGAATTAGTCGAACAGGAACAAATCGATTCGATCCTGCTCTGTCCCGGTTTTACTCACCAGGATGTGGCCGAGATCGTGAAAGCGACGGATAATAAGGTGGCTGTAGTTGTGGCCAGAGGCGACGGGCCGTCGGGACGCATAGTCCAGTCCGCATTCATACGAGCCGGATATATATCACATGGGAAAAAATGAATAAAATAAAAAATATTCATATAATCGCTTTCGATGGTGATGATACTCTCTGGGTCAACGAAAGCTATTACCAAAAAACCGAAGACTATTTCTGCGAATTATTGTCAGATTTTCTATCAGCAAACAAAGTCTCCGAAGAACTATTCAAAACCGAAATGCAAAACCTGGCACTCTACGGTTACGGCGCCAAAGCATTTACACTGTCATTGATTGAAACAGCCATTCGAATCAGTAACGGTAAAATCAGCGCTATTCAGATTTCTGAAATTATTAAATTTGGAAAACAACTGATCGACAGCCCGATTGAACTACTGGACGGCGTTCCCGAGGTGTTAAGTGAATTGTCACAGTCATATACACTAATCCTGGCAACTAAAGGTGACCTGCTTGACCAGGAACGCAAACTGCAAAAATCCGGGTTGGAATCCTATTTTCATCATATCGAGATCATGAGCGACAAGCAGAAGACAAATTACCAAAAACTCCTTCACCATCTGGATTCCGATCCGTCTCATTTTCTTATGGTGGGTAATTCTTTAAAATCCGATATTTTACCGGTTTTAAATATCGGCGGAGAGGCCGTTTATGTTCCTTTTCATACCACCTGGCTACATGAGCAGATCGGTGCTAAGGAACTCCAAAATCAACACTTCCACCAGATAAGCTCACTCAAAGAACTCCCGGCAGTTTTAACCACATGATCGGATTTTATGGATCGGCCCAATTCAATTATCGAAATTATCATAAAACGCAGCTCCCGGCGCAATTACCGCACCGAACAGCTCAATCGTAACATCCTGAAACAGATATCAAATCTATTGACGAGTCCTCCCGCGGGACCGTTTGGCGGCAAGTCTACTTTTCAGCTGCTTCACAAATCCATTGCAATAGATCAAAAAATCAAACTCGGCACTTACGGTTTCATCAGCGGCGCTCAATATTTTATTGTGGGGAAAACAGTCTCAAGTCCCGAAGCCTTTGTGGATTTCGGATACCGGCTGGAGTGGATTATCCTGCAATTGACCGCATTAGGGCTGGGAAGCTGCTGGCTGGGTGGCAGTTTCAAGCGCAGTGAATTTGCCAAATTGCTCGATCTCAAAGAATCTGAAATTATTCCCGCAGTCACACCGGTCGGATATGCAACCGATAAACGTTCCGTCAGGGACAAACTCATCCGTCTCGGCGCCGGATCGAAAAACCGCAAATTCTGGTCTGAACTCTTCTTCGATAACAACTTTGAACATCCCTTAACAAGTAATGATATTGGAGAATTTGCAACAGTTCTGGAAATGGTCAGGCTGGCGCCATCGGCGTCCAACAAGCAGCCCTGGCGCATTGTGAAAATCGGAAGCATCTATCACTTTTTCCTGCAACGCACACCAGGCTACGGCAAAATCTTTCCCGAAATCGATCTCCAGAAAGTTGATCTGGGCATCGCCATGTGTCATTTTGAGATGACTGCTAAAGAAATGGATTTGAGGGGACACTGGAAATATCTCGATCCCAATATATCGCTACCGGAAAATTCGGAATATATTCACAGCTGGGTTTGAACAAATATTCTTTGGTCTATGCCCAAATAAAAAAACCTCTTGTATGTTTATACCGCACAATTGTACGTTTTCAACATACATAATAGGATTTAGTAGTGAATTTATTCGCTCAAATTTTATCATCGAAAGTTCGATCCGGGATTTTCAGATTTCTTTTGGGAACCGAAACTCCTGTCTGCCCGGCAGCCGCCGGGCACAGGCATGGCAGGAACCAACGCTTTTTCGCCTGGCATTAGCCGCAGAAAAAGAGATTAAACGTAAAAGACCTCAAGTGTATTATGATCTGTTACCAGAGTAGGGATTTATGTTTTTACAGTTAAACTTCAAAGCATGTAAATTTTAATTTTAACTTACTTTATACTTTAACGGCATTGTAAAATATCCTTAAAATTCAAGTGTAAATCCGCCTACCGGGAAAAGGCTGAATTGATAGACGTTTTCTATGCTTCCATCAGCGGCATAGTTGTATCCCCAGATATTTTTGCGACCATAAATATTCATTATATCTATGTAAGCAACAACAGCAGTGCTTTTGTACATCCATCTCCTCAGGATCATCAAATCAAAACGGTGATATTCCGGTAAGCGCTCAGTATTAATATCTGTGCTCCAGCTTGTGTACCAGCGGCGCAGACAGGGATCGTAGGTCTGCGTGGTATATGGTCGTCCCCTGGTGTATCTCCAGCGAACGCTTATTTCAAATTCATCTCCCGGTGAAATTAACCAGGACATTGCTTTCCACAACTTCTTATCTCTTACATTTTGGTACCATTTATATTCATGCATATTCCAGCGGTGCCCTGAAATGAATGTAAATACATCTCTGAAATCATAATCCGCAATATAGTAAGGTTCGTCCGCTCTTCGTACATCTTTTCTTTTTGCGATATAATGCGAGTAAGAAAGAGTGAGATTAAAGTCTTCGCTCAATTTTTTCTGTAAGAAAAATTCGATTCCTCTGGAATAACCTTCACCGATGCTCATCATCTCATTTTTGTAGTAATCCAAAGAATCATGCTCTATCCACGATCTCGGAAGTGAGAGGTTCTGATAATCCTTCTGATAGATTTCGATACTGCCTTTTATGTCTTTGGTAAACAGATGTTCGACGCCAAGGACATATTGATCAGTTGAACGACTTTTTAACTTTCTGTTCTTTTCAAGATTAGCGGTAAAATTAAAATATGCCGGTTCCTGAAAATGCTTTCCGTAACCAACGTTAATTGAAGTTACCGGTGTTAATTTATAAGAAAATCCAAAGCGTGGTGCGAGCATACTGTAGTTTGAATACTCAAATTTCGAATAACGTAATCCTGCAGTCAGTGTGATCTTCGGTATCGGTTTCCATTTGTATTGACCATAAACAGCGTACTTTGTTGTCCTTATATTTTTATCTAAATTCCACTCGTTATAGACCCATGCTATTCCGTGTGTAGCGAATGTATCCGGATTGGCGGCGTAATAATCATCGGCATTATAATAAAATGTCATATCAGTTGGGTCATTATAGGGATGATAATAATATGTCCAGGCTGTATCTCCTTCAAACCAATCTTTATGATTGAACTGGATGTATTTAATATTTGCTCCCACCATGAAATCATGTTGGTTATTAATACGATGAAAGTAATCTCCTTTGAGTGTCCATTCGGTTTCAAGGTCATTCTTGGTAAAAAAGGTGTTCCGGCTGCCATCCGCCATACCTTCTTTCACATTATAATCCCAATAATTGCCGACATTTGATAGTGTTATGAGTGAATACCGGTTTTTCCCAAAGAGTGTTTTTAGAGTTAATCCCGTAGCATATTCATTGCCTTTCACATCCACATACTCTGCTCCTCGCGAAACGCTTTCGTTGCCTTCTTCGATATTAATAGCATCGTTTCCGTAGAGACCATTCCAGATGAGTTTGGTTTTTGGTGAAAGGTACCAGACAAGTTTGCCCTGTAAACTATAGTATTGGGGCACCGCTGTCATACCGAAACTTTTAATTATAAGATCAAGATAGCTTTTATGAAATCCGAGCATGTATGAAACAGCGCCATTGGCAAGAGGACCTTCTGCAAAAAGCCCGATACCGGACATTCCCATATCCATGTCCATGTGGAATTTCTCACGGTTTCCTTCCTTCAAATGAATGTCCATAACGGATGATGCTTTGCCGCCGTATCGGGCCGGGAATGCTCCGGCATAGAAATCCACTTCGCGAATAAACAATGGACTGATTATAGCAATGGGACCGCCACCTGTGCCCTGATAACCGAAATGATTCGGATTTGGAATTTCAATATTGTCCATTAGAAAAAGATTTTCTGCCGGCTCGCCGCCCCGGACTATTATTTCATTCTCCTGGTCAGCTCCGGATACAACCGCAGGCAGCGCCTGCATCATACGCTGAACGTCCATAGCGCTACCGGGATCACGAACCAATTCAGCATAATCAATATTTCGATCCGAAACAACTGCATCACGCGCCTTTACAAAAGCAGTTGCAGTGACAATAACCTCTTCACCTGCAATAGAGCTTATTCCCAATGATACATCCATTTGGGAAATTCTGTCCGGACTGACCGGGATATTGAGTTTTTCAAGCTTCTCATAGCCCATCATTTGAAAGGTAAGATTATAAGTCCCCACAGGAATGTTACGGATGTGATATCGGCCATCAAGATCAGTGGCAGCGCCCCAGTCAGTACCGATAATAACAACATTTACTCCGGTCAACGGGGCCTGGGTTTCTTTATCAATTAGCACTCCAATAATGTCGCCTGTTTGTGCACCTAAACATACCGTTATTAACAAGATAAGAATCAAGATTATCAGTAGTCGAATCCTTGAACCTTTCACTCTTTCTTCTCCTTTACTGAATGGATGGTTGCTGTATTTGGACATTAGCGCGGTGAGTTTCCCATCCATGTTCTTCACGCTCCATTCAGCTATCATTTTCTTCATAATTTCAATGTAAAAAATTTGATAAAATACTAGCTTACTCAAAAATCTCAGAATTTGAAGTATATTAAGAAATATTCGGAAACTATTGAAAAAGTTATTTCATCTGAGATGTTATTATTGATGATTTTGTAAAAAATGATTATATGTGCCATCTGAACGAGGTACAAGTCGGGACTTCGCTCATCAGATGACAGATAGTGTTAGGATAACAATATGGGTTAGAAATGACAAACCAACGTGTCATTCTTGAGGAGCATGCGACGAAGAATCTTGTGATAAAAAGCTTTGGTTTAAAGCGATTCTTCTTCGCTTCGCTCATCAGAATGGCTGTTTTGATACTTTTTCTCTCAAAGATATCCCTATAGGGACGAAACCATCAAAGATAAAAAAACTTCTTGTATGTTTACACCGCACAATTGTATGTTTTCAGCATACATAATAGGATTTAATAGTGAATGTACTCGCTCAAATTTTATCATCGAAAGTTCGTTCCGGGATTTTAAGAATTTTTACGGAACCGAAACTCCTGTCTGTCCGGCAGCCGCCGGACAGGAATTACATTTGAGTGAAATTGAAAGAAAAACAGGATTTGCAATTGGAACAGTCCGGTCCCAAAGGGAATCTTCGATCAACCCGCTCTTGAAGAATCGGATTATATGGGATTAAAAATAGACATGCAAATTTTAAGAAAAGTGTAATTGAAATATATGTTAGGATTTATCGGGAATGATATATTAGACCATGTTTAATAATTAGGGCTTCCTGAAAAAGTATCTAACAGATTGTTTATACAGTTATTTATATCTTACTTTTTAGCATAAAAATGCATACATTTAGGGCGATTTTTATCAAAACCCTTGCATCTATAAAATCAAT
>Ga0268276_1001900_pt1 | contig 19006 bp, 18 predicted proteins | sample saktaG_4_FD_190145 | JGI IMG/M metagenome (GOLD analysis project Ga0268276, IMG submission 190145) | Saline water microbial communities from Sakinaw Lake, British Columbia, Canada - sak_2010_1_5_45m | ecosystem: Environmental > Aquatic > Non-marine Saline and Alkaline > Saline ... | reverse complement strand
TCCTTTTTTATTATGTTGGTCGAAGACTAACATAAAACCACCTGCTATGCGGGTGGACTCAAAAAAGCGGAAGCGTTGAAAAAAAGAATCCCCTTGATTGGTATAATGGTAATAACCAATTGCCTTACACCAATATAATCAAGGAGGATTCTATCACCAATGCCAAAGAGGAATGATGACACTAGTAGTTTATCACATACGAAATGGAACTGCCAGTATCATATCGTATTCACACCAAAGTATCGACGAAAAGCGATCTATGGAAAATTGAAAGCAGATATCGGAAAATATTTGAGACGTCTTTGTGAATACAAAGGGGTCGAAATAGTCGAAGCACACGCAATGAGTGATCACATTCACATGCTCGTCAAGGTACCACCTAAACTTGCAGTGAGTTCATTCATGGGATATCTCAAAGGGAAGAGTAGCTTGATCATTTTTGACGAGCATGCGAATCTCAAGTATAACTATGGATCCAGACACTTCTGGTCAGAAGGGTACTACGTTTCGACCGTAGGTCTAAACAAGAAAGTCATCGAGAATTACATCAGGAACCAAGAACTTGAAGATCAAGTGAAAGACAAGAGAAGCTTGAAAGAGTATAAAGACCCGTTTACGGGTAAGTAAGGGTGACAAAGGCAATTGGGCAAATAAAAAGACCCTCAAATGAGGGTCGCCAGTAGCTAGCCTTGTAGGCGTAGGAGAAAAACCACGTCTTGAAGGCGTGGATTTTTATTTTTGGATTCATAAAATAATATTATGGTCATGAATTTGACATGAGAATGCACTTTACATTCTTACGTGATTAGGTTATAATATTCATTGCCTGCTCATGTGTTTCAATAGCTCAGCTGGATAGAGCAACGGCCTTCTAAGCCGTCGGTCGGGGGTTCGAATCCCTCTTGAAACGCCACTAAATAATTTACCCCGTCTGACGGGGTTTTTATTTTATAAAAAGAGCAACCCAATTTATGGATTACTCTTCATCTTTTAAATTAAAATATTTGATTAAATATTTGGCTATTCCATCTTCATCATGAGAATACTGAGTCATATCCTTACAAACAGCTTTGACTTCATCTACACCATTTATCATAGCAACCCCCAAATGAGCATCTCTAATCATTTCGACATCATTGATGCCATCACCAAAAGCAATCAACTGTTCTTTTTTCATGCTGTAATAATCCAACAGATAGGTTAATGCAGAAGATTTCGAGATGTGTTTTAAATAGATTTCATAAAGAGCATATCCATTATCGACACCCCATAAACGTTGAGAGAGTGTATCTCCAAAAGCTTGATCTACGTAGGTTTCAAGTGTCTTCATATATTTTGAATCTATCAAATAGACCAAACCAGTAGGCTCAACTGTTAAATTAGAAAATTCACATTCAATCACATGCTCACTGTTGATACCATTGAAATATTCTTCTAATTTCTTATCATACTTATAGGCATAGACAATTTCATTGTCGCTAAAAAAAGCTGAAATAATATAGTCTTTTGTATGCTTAAAAAGTTCATGAACAACTGGCAATGGCATGTATGTCTTTTGTCTAGCGAAAGAAGAATCCATCGGATTGGATATAAAACCACCATTATCAGTGATCAAAGGTGTATCAAGTCCGATTTCCATGTATTTAGGAATTGCTCCTTCATAGGGTCTACCAGTTGCTAAAACAACGATATGTCCTTCGTTTCTTAATTGATTTAAGACACGTATGGATTTTTGTATTAATTGCCCTTGTTTGTTAAGTAGTGACCCATCTAGATCACATGCTATTAAATATTTCATAAAATACCTCGAGTCCTATTATCTCACAAAATTGAAGATAATCAAATACTGTCATGCATTGAAAATACAAAAAAAAGAAAAAAAGATATACAAAGTATACCTTTAGTTTAGTTTAGGAGTCGTAAATTTGAATATGCTAGTCCCTGCAGGACCTCCACCACCTTCAATAGTAATTGATGATGGAACAGCATAGCTATAAAATGAATTTGTATTAAGTGGGTCATTTGGGTCTCTTGGTATTACAGAATTTGCAAGAAAGACTGTCCCAGTAGCATAAACACCACCAATGACATAGGTTGAACTCTGATAAGAAGTGAAGTTGGTACTCATAAAATAACCGTATCCAGATATAGAAGAGTTTAATGAAGTATTACTTTCAGTAAAAACAAAACATGGTCTTGAAAGTGTTCCTAAATTTGTATCATTACTTATTGTTACGTCTCCTGAAGCATATACGGTTCCATAAAAGTTTTGGGAGTAATTTTTCTTTGTATTGATTCTAAAATTGCCATCAACAATCACATTGCCAGTTAAAGTACTACCACGATTCATTTTTAAGCTTCCATCTATGACAAGTAATCTGTCATTGGGAATTGTAAGATTTTTGTTATTTGGAATGGAAACATCACCATTGATAAACCAATGTCCTGGTATTGATTGATCCTGACCAGTTTCCAACTCACTATAATCATGAAACTCATAACCAATATCGTCAGATGCTAAAGTTCTAATATACGCAACAATATCACTGATAGTTGAAAATTCGGATGGAGGCGTAATTGATGGAAAATTCGTGTCAAAATATTCAATTAAATAAGCCGTCATAAGGTTTGATGGAGTAATCAAGGAATTTAACTTGAAATCCAGTTCTTGACCAGTATTTTGAAATATTTCCTCATAAGTATCAGCTACTGATGTTAATCCGGTCTCAATAGTAATTGATGATGGAACAGCATAGCTATAAAATAAATTGGGATCAAGTGAGTTATTGGGAATGACGGCATTTTCAAGACTGACTGTCCCAGTTGCATAAACGCCACCAATGACAAAAGTTGAACTTTGATTAGAAGTAAAGTTGGTACTCATAAAATAACCGTATCCAGAAATAGAAGAGTTTAATGAAATATTACTTTCAGTAAAAACAAAACTTGGTCTTGAAATTGTTCCTAAATTTGTATTCTGGTTAATTGTTACATCGCCACCTGAATAGACAGTGCCATATAGATATTGTGTAGTTGATCTTTGATTGATGACAAAAGAACCTTTAACAAGAACATTACCAGTCAAAGTACTACCACGATTCATAGTCAGGCTACCATCAATAACAAGTAATCTGTCATCGGGGATTGTCAAGTTATAATAATTAGGAATTGAAACATTACCATCAATGAACCAATGTCCTGGTATAAATTGATCCTGACTAGATTCTAGCTCACTATCATCATGAAACTCATAACCATTATCGTCAGATGCTAAAGTTCTAATATACGCAACAATATCACTGATACTTGCAAATTCGGTTGGTGGAGTAATTGACGGGAAATTCACAGCAAAATATTCAACCAAATAAGATGACATTAGGCTTGATGGAGTAACAAAAGGGCTCAACTCGAAACTAGGCTCTTGGCCAGTATTTTGAAAGATTTCTTCATAAGAAGCAGCTGCTGATGCTGTTCCAGTTAAATAGCTTGTTATTATCTTTGCTGAAGTAATCATTGAAGTGATGGTATAATATGATTCATTATCACTTTTCACAATGGAAACACCCATATAAGCTTCTAAATCTGTTAAATATGATGGACTAAGATTTTGATCTCTGGCAATGATTTTTACAGTCGCATCAACAGCTTGAACTGCATTAGTATAAGCTTCGGTGCGTTCAAAATTTTTATCAACAAGTTGTGCCTGAAAGATTGCATATGTCATAAGAGATGCCACTATAGCGATGACAAAAGTAACAATACCAAGTACTGTTGGTAAACCTAAACCTCTTTTGTTCAGTTTGAATATCATTATCTCACCCTCTTTATTATGGTGTAGGAACTGCAAGTATGGCAAAACTATAGGAAGTCGTAAATGTATAGACTTTTCCGTTTGATGCGACAAGTTCTATGGTCATTATAAAATATGCTTGAGGTAAGTTTTCTATGAGTTCGATTTGGCTACCAGCACCTAAAGTAAAATTTTCGATGACCAATGGTACATCATTAATTAGAATTTGCCCATTTGATATTTGAACCTTATGAGTAAGTACAGGATTATATACAAATAAAACGATATCAGTCTCATCATCATTTAATACATAAGCGAATTCTTTTTGGAAAGTGATACAATTTGTACCACAACTAGCATATTCTGTTGGTCCTAAATCTAGGATATCATCCTTAATTTCACGATCAAGAAAAAGTCCTTGACTATTTGCCATAGAATTGATTTCTATGCGATTGCTTGCGGAATTAATTAAAGATAGGACAGTGGCAGCCAAAGACATGGCCAATCCAAAAATCACAACAGTTGCTAATAATTCAATTATTGTTACCCCTTTTTTATTCATATATAATACCTTCTAATGTTATAAATCGATGTGGATAGTATTCAATTATAATTTCAAAGTGTACTACTTCATACTGAATAGATTCCATTGTTGGCACCAAAAAAACCAAAGACATTGTAACATCATAGGTGCGGTTATTCGATATATAACTAAATACATCACAGAATGAAAGATTTGGTAAAGAAGCTGATAAAGTAGGGCATGTAGTAGAAGTAAGTTCGACCCGTTGCCCATCCATCCATTCTGAAATTTCATCATATGTGTTATTGTTAATCAAATCATCTCTAATTCTTGAACCAACTTCAGTTGCTATGATACGCTCATTGGTAGCAATGGTCTGATTTCTTACATTTATAATAATAGTAATAGATGTGGTTAAAACTAAAGAGATGATGAAAATAGAAGCAATTGCTTCTAGGACAGTAAAACCTTTGTGATTTAATTTGTTTTTCATGTCCTCACCTCTTTCTTCTATATCACCATTATATTATAAATCTTTGATTTCAGTTCATTAAAACAAGAACTCTTGACTTAAGATTTTCTTAATTTCAAAAAAAACAACGCTATTAAACCTTTCATTTGGTATAATAATCTTATATAGAGGTGATAAAATTGAACAGGTTCAAGCAATTATTCAAACGGAATGCGTATTTCATGGTCACACTCATTGTTTTAATACTTTCCATTATATTTGCGGGTCTTACGCTCGCTATTTTTAGTATTGGCAATTCGGTTGATCAAACAAGTCTTGGATTTATTTATCTAGGTAGTTATAATGAAGACCGCTACGATTCAATAATCAATCATGAAGTTGACATGTGGATGGACAATGCTGACTATAAAATTCAATATCAAGATTATATATATACTATTGATTTGAATAGACTTGATTTTGATTTAGAACAAACATTACTACACATCATCAAAAATCAAGAGAATAAGGCATATTTTAATCTTTCAATAGATCATCTTCTTATGATACAAAACGAAATTGACGCGCAATTTACTTCAGCAATAACAACAACTTTTAAGGAAGAATTATTTATCTCTGACTTAATGAATGATGTCAGCGACCTAAAAAATCGAAAAATCTATAATCTAGTTGATTATTTAGATCAAACGATTGCTACTACAATTTTAGATCAAGTAGAGATGAAATTCATAACAAGTACTGATATTAATGCAATCATTTCACAAGTTAATACAATCTATATTACAGCAAATGAGAGATTTTCTTTATTGGATCGTTTAGGTTATTTACCTTTAACAAATGAACAACTCAGCATTATTGCCTCAGGCATACAAGCTGTGACAATGAACACAAATTTAAATGGGTTTGTATTTGAACAAAATTACTCATTACCAATATGGGCTTCTGGTGGACAAAATGTTAGAATTCTTCGTGTGAATCAATTTGATTTTACTTTTTATAATGGATTCGATTTGAACTACCAAATCTCAATTGAAAAAATCAATGATACAACGCTTGAATTTACTTTATTGGGCTATCCTTTAGTCACCGAATATGAAACAGTACCTGTTTTTCAGGTTTCTATACCATATCAAACCATCTATATTTATAACGAAGATATCAATGAGTTGACAGAAAATGTTATGATCATAGAAACAGATACTGATTATACATATAGAATTCTCATTCAAACAGGTATTGAAGGCTATGTTTCATTTTTTATGAGAACAGCAACAAGACTTGGAGAAACTGGCATAACGTCTAAACTATTCGATGAAGAAATGCTTCCTATAACTGAAATTTATTATGAAAATATCGTTGAAAAGGAGGGCAATTAAATGGCACTCAAACGCATTGGTGATGTCCTGTTACAAGAAAAAGTTATCACACAGGACCAATTAAATTTTGCACTAAAGAACAAGGAAAAAGATGAACGTTTCGGTGAAACACTAGTTCGTCTAGAAATTGCAAATGAAATGCAGATTTTAAAGGCACTAGAAAATTCAACTGGTGTTCAACGTGTTTCGTTAGCTAATTTTACAATTGACGAACATGTCCTAACCATCGTAGATGAAAACTTTTGTAGAAGAAATGTTATCATCCCACTTCGAATTGAAGGCAATAGAATTCTATTTGCTACCTATGATCCTTTGGATTTTTCAGTTATTGAAGAATTAAGAATGATTACAGGGTATCGTCCGAAGGCATACTCAGCTCCTAAAAATGATATTCTAACTCAAATTGAGAAATATTATGGCTTCACTAGAACGTTAGAAGCATTAGGTGTCAAACAAAATATCATTAGTGAGGAAGTTATAGAAGACGAAGATGATTTAGATGACACACCTATGGTGAAACTCGTCAATCAAATCTTAACCTCTGCTGTTTTCCAAAGAGCAAGCGACATACACATCGATCCAATGGACGACAAGGTTTTAGTCAGATACCGCGTAGATGGTGTGTTAGATGTCGTCAGAGAATTTCCTACAAAAATTCATCATCAGATGATTAGTAGAATTAAAGTTATGTCAGGTATGGACATCACAGAAACAAGAGTTCCTCAAGATGGACGCATTCAAACTTCCATTCAACAAAAAAATATTGACTTGCGTATTTCTACTTTGCCTACTGTACGTGGTGAAAAGGTTGTTATGCGCATACTAGATCTATCTGGATCTATGAATAAAATCACTGCAATCGGACTCGACCAAAAAGAAGAAAAACAAGTTAGAGACATGATAGCTCAACCTAATGGTATTATCTTGGTCAGTGGACCAACAGGTTCTGGTAAAACAACGACACTCTATGGTTGCTTAAATGAATTAAACAAACCCAATGTGAATATTGTTACTGTTGAAGATCCTGTTGAAATAAAAATGCCTGGTGTTAACCAAGTACAGGTTCATCCGGAAGTTAACCTAACATTTGCTCGTGCACTGCGATCTATCTTAAGACAAGATCCTAACATTGTCATGATTGGTGAAATCCGTGATGTTGAAACAGCTGAAATATCGATTAGAGCATCGCTTACTGGACATCTGGTTTTATCAACCATTCATACCAATGATGCAGTAAAGACTATAACACGTTTACTCGATATGGAAATAGAACCATTTTTGATTGCTTCTTCATTAAGTGGTGTCATTTCTCAACGCCTCGTTAGAAGATTGTGTACTGAATGCAGTTACGAAGAAGCACCAAATGCTATTGAAGCTGAAATGTTTAAGAAGCATCATTTCCAAGTTGATCACGTCAAACGTGCAAAAGGCTGCCCATCGTGTAACTATAAAGGATATGCTGGTCGTGTGGGTATTTTCGAGGTTCTACCAATTTCTAAGGATATGCAAAAATTGATTGCTGAAAATGCAGGCTTAAATGCTCTAGAAGAACAAGCAAAAAAAGATGGCATGAGAAGTATATTACAATCGGGATTACAAAAAGTTAAAGATGGTGTGACCACATTAGAAGAAGTATTGAAAGTCGCTAACGAATAGGAGGGTAATCAATTGGAGCTCCGCAATTTTAAATATTTGGCAGTTAATGCTGATGGCAAACAAGTTCGGGGCCGTATTGAAGCCTTGAATCGCAATGTATGCATCAAATTTCTTCAAACTAAAAATTATCAAGTTAAATCAGTTAAGGAATATAAAAGTATTATTTCTAAACTCGACCAAATTTCATTTGGTAGAACACTCAAATCCAAACAACTTATTTTCTTTTTAAAACAATTAGGCTCTTTATTAAACGCTGGTGTCAATATTGTTCAAGCTCTTGAACTTTTGAGTTTACAACAAGATAATAGATTGCACAGAAAACTATACTTCGAATTATATCAACAAGTATATAATGGTTTTTCTTTTTCACTGTCATTGGCAAAAAGACCAAAAGAATTCCCCAATTTGCTTGTTCAAATGATTGAAGTTGGCGAAATTTCTGGCGATTTACCCCAAACAGTTTTAAGGATGGCCGATTATTACGATAAACAGATTAAAATAGCAAACGATATCAAAGGTGCGATTCGTATGCCACTCATTTATTTGGTTGCTACTTTAGTCATTTCAGCTGGTATGCTCATCTTTGTTTTTCCCAATATTACAGGCTTGTTTTTATCATTTGAAGGTGCTGAGTTGCCTGGAATTACGCAATTCTTCTTAGATGCTGGGAATTTTACTGCAAATTATGCTCTATTCATCTTTGGTGGATTGGCATTGGTTGTATTGATCATTTGGATTTTGAATAGGTATGTAAAAGTTGCTCATCGTGCATTTGCTATTTTCATGCTTAATTTTCCAATTGTAGGATCACTCACACAAATGAATAACCAAATAATGATTGCTAACTCACTATCTCAGATGCTCTCAAATGGAATCAACTCACTGAAGGCGTTACAAACCATTAAAAATCTCATGAAAAATACAATCTATAAAGAGTTAATAACAAAAACTATTAGCTATATAGAAGATGGTAAGCCTTTCTCTAAATCATTTGTAGAAAGTTCATACATCGATCCCATTATGTCCAAAATGATAGCAACCGGTGAAAGAACCGGTGATATTCCTAAATTGATGGATAATCTAGCTATTTATTATAATGGGATATCTGAATTAAGAGTTGCTCAAATTAAAAATTCACTACAACCTATTTTATTAATTGTTGTTTATGCGATGGTTGGTGTGATGATTTTGGCTATCATGTTGCCTATGCTTTCATTAGGTGGACAAATTTAGTTATTAAGAAAACCTTAAATTTACAGCATTTTCTTGACAAATATGAATGCTATGATATGATATTATTAAGATAAGGGAAATCATAAGGAGGAAAAAAATTATGACTCAAGTTCTTAAAAGTAGAAAAGGTGTTACATTAGTTGAACTATTAGCAGTAATTGTTATATTGGGTATTATAGCAGCAATAGCAGTACCTACTATTGGAGGATTAATTACAAGACAGCAAACAAATGCTGATAATGCAACATTCACAGCTATAGAAGAACAAGCAGTTCTTTATGCAATCGATGATAATGATGGTAAGTTCACATTACTTGATATAGTTAATGATGGATTTGATTTGAAAGCTAATGTAGTTTCATATGATGGCTCAACAGCAATTGATGAAGCAGATTTTGACGATATTGTGATCACAGTTACAGGATCGACAGTAGTCTTCACGCATTTATTAACAACTTCACCACTTTATATCAATGGCACTCAAGTAGTGACGTTGATGGCAATTGGCACAGCACCAACACCTTAATAGTATAGTTTAATTTAATAGATAGAGGTTACTTTGTAAGTAATCTCTTTTCTTTTATATAAGCATATAATCAAGTATTGTTAGAACATCAAAAAAAATGTATAATAAATATAGGAGATGTACTTAATCCTACGATTAAGTGCAATATTGTTTATGACACTGGTGTATTCGATACTGATTTTCATATTGGGAGCTTTGTTTACTTCTTTTTTTCAGTTGATTGCTGAAAGAATCCCCAATCATGAATCAATCAATGGAAGAAGCTATTGCCTTCAATGTCATCATCAACTCCGATGGGTTGACATTATACCCGTCTTCGGGTTTTTATTGAATAAGGGGAAGTGTCATTTTTGTAACATGCCCATCCCCATTTCACATGTTATTCTTGAAATCTTAGGTGGATTGCTCTTTGTGTTTGCATATTTAAATATAGGATTTCAGCTTGAACTAGTTGTAGCAATCATCATGATTTCAGTATTGCTTGCTGAATCAATTAGTGATGCACTCTATATGATTGTTATTGATCGTATCTGGATGATTGGTATTGTTCCAATTATAGTCATTCGGATTATTCAAGGTGATTTCTTAAAATATGGATTATCCAGTTTGGTTTTATTTGCGATTCTTTATATGTTTGCCTATATAGGTAAGAAAATGTATCATAAAGAAGCATTTGGTGGCGGAGACGTAAAGATTTACCTTTTCATTGGATTTTGTTTAACCTATCAATTAGGAATTCTATCGTTATTTCTCGCATCACTATTCGGTTTGATTTATGGTATCATAAAAAGAAAAAGTGGAAATTCTGAAATTGCATTGATTCCCTTTATTTTTGCTGGTGTTCTAATAGCATATTTCTATGGGGATATCATGATGAGTTGGTATTTAAATTTACTAGGAGTGTGATGAGGCATGTTGATTCGTAAAGGTGAAGTCAATATATTTATTACCGATGAATCCGTTGGTATTTATCAAAACGCATTAAAAGAGAACCAAACACCTACAAATACTATGATTGATTTAGAAAAGCAAATCGTTGAGAATGGGTATATAAAAGATCCAGAAGCACTATATTTGCAATTGAAATTGTTATTTAAACAAAACAATATTTTACCTAAGAGTGTCAATATGACTATTCACGATCAAAATCTTTTGATTCGTGAGTTTGTGATTGAAAAAGAGATTCTTCAAAAGAAAAGCATTGTAGCATACATACACGATCAAGAAGGGAAAACGATTCATTTCCCTTTTGAAAAAGTAAATATTGCATATTATATCAAAGCGGAAGATGAACAAACTGTTTCTGTTGTTGTTGTCATCGTCGATGAAAATTTACTTCATGATTATCATGATGTATTTGATCGACTTGGCATAAAGTATGTTTCTTTTAACGTAGCACCACGTGTCTTATATAGCTTATATGAAAGTGAATTTGAGAAAACATTGGATCAATTGATGATTGTGTCCTTATATAGCAACATGATTACAATCAACGTTCTTGAAAATGGTATCCCTGTTTTTGGAATGATTGAAGAGTGCGAAGGTTCCTCAAAACAATATTATGAAGTGGTTGAAAATTATATCGAACGTATTGCTAATTATTACCGTTACAATCTTAAAAAAGGGACTGGAAACATCTCGAATGCTATCATTTATAATTTCAACAAATTACTTTCAAATCATACATTAAAAAACAAGATTAAACCAGAACTTAAAGATTTCGAACTTGATGTTCATCAATCTCAAAATAATTTATCTGATTCTGATGATAGTTACACATCTAGTGTCATGACATTTGCTGCATGCATCAATAAGAAAGTAGATCAGACTCATCTGTTTAATTTTGAAATAGATCGTGTGAAAAGAATTAATCGATATGCGAATTATTTACTAGTTCTAGCTTTTACAATATTCTCTATGGTTGCAGTAGTCTATATACCTTATATAACCTATAGTGAGGATATTAACATTCAAAAAAATATCAATAATATACTTCAAAATCAACTTGAAACTCTTAGAGAAGATTTACCTATCATACCTCCAACTTTGATTATGGAAAGTCAATATAGTGATGCATACGATTTTTTAATCGGCCAAGTTGATGGACCTTCTATGTATATTGAATCGCTACTTAGCCAATTAAGTGGAAGTCTTGAAGTTGAACGATATTCATTAAATGCTAGTGATCAAGAATTGAAGATTGTAATATCAGCGACGTCTGAAGCAGAATTCTATGAATACTTAATTGTGATTTATGAAGCATATGGCATCACAGATGGTATGGAGGATTCAAGATGGATGACTGCTCAACCAACCAGAAAATTTATTTCTAGTCTAATGATGGAGGTGACCATTACTTATGCGTAAACTCAATGTATTTGGTCGTAAAATCAATCATACAAAGACGCTTTATTTGTTAATTGTAGTTTTTGCTATTGTTATTGCGTTATATTACACAATTTCGGAAATTCAATCTAACCAACTTGAAGAACTCAAACAACAAGAAATCAGTTTACAAAATAATATTGATGATTTATTAGAAACATCTCAATCAGAAACGTATCATGAAATTAGTCAAATCATCCAATATCTACCTAACGCTTATAATCAATTAGGGATTATTAATGAAATCGGATTTGTCAAAAACCTATCAGGACTTGCATTAGCAACGAATTACTCATTAAATATTGAGGAATCATCTGCCTCACCATTTGAAATGAATTTACCATCCACCCTCGTATTTACTAAAATTTCATTAAATATGACCATTGAGGATCCTTTATTAATCATGGATTTCATGGATAATCTACTAAGTCAAGATCGAATTTACTACATTGATACATTAAACGTGTCTTACACAAATGATAATAAAGCAATCATACAATTGGTCATTTATACTTTCTATAATGATGTAGAACTATCATAAAACGAATCAATAGAAAAGAGCAGAACAATCTGCTCTTTTTTTGTATGATTATTAAATAATCAAACCTGCTTTATGTTCTTTACTAACCATGATATAATAATCTATAAGGAGGAAAACGCTAATGCAGATATATTTGAGTTTCGGACCCATAGAATTTAATTACAGTACATTCATTAGCTTTTTTATCGGAATAAGTTTCGGTTTTTTACTATTACTCCTCATTTATTTATATGCAGTCCTGAAAAGCATGAACAAAGGACTTAAACTTAGAAGCGTTGATGAACAGGATATTGATGAAGAAGAGATTAAATGGTTGATTAAAGACGCGCAAAAGATATTTAGAAATAAAGAAGAAAGAAATGCTGTCGGTTATCCCAAACATTTGCTCAATATTACAAGAGACCTGTCGATTGATATTGCTAAAAAGTTTTATCCGAAATCAAAATACCCATACCTTGAACTTACGGTTGATGAAACGCTAAAACTCAATCACTATATTACAAACCGACTTGAAGAATTGTTGAGTGGTAGAATACTCAGAATGACTAGAGGTCTTACACTTACAAAAATAGTTGAAATGAATAACACAAAAACTAAGATAGAAAACAATGCAATTGTGAAAACGGCAAAAAAGTATGGCAATGTAGCAAAAGCAACACTTGCAGTCGTCAATGCAGTTAACCCTGTGTGGTGGTTTAGGAAGGTTACTAAAGAAGTTGCCGTTAATCAAGTATTGATCAGAATTGGCATGACACTCATAGCCATCACCGGTGAAGAAACATATAAGATTTATAGTAAAAAAGTATTTGATGTTGAAAAAACAATTGATACAGGTGTTGATGCAATCTATGAAGCATTGAACAACGATTTGAAAGATGCGGGTGAGCAAGAATGAGAAAACAAAAAGAAACACCACAACTCAATATAGAAAAACCTCCATTTTTGATTTTTCAATTCACCAAAATAGAAGGCATCCGTGGAAAAGATGTTTATAAGAAGTCTCATTTCGTATCACCTATTTTTGGTCGTAGTGTCAAGGATGTTGTTACCGTACCTTTTACAGTTAAAGACACAGGTGACACAATGCGCCGTTTTGATGCTTTTAGAACAAAAACAAAATTAAGTGAAGAAGAAGCGAAACGTAAATATGGTACTAAATATTATGAATTCACAAATATCATCAGCAATAAAACGCGAACTGAGTATTTTGGTGAATCCAGTTATATACCTTCAAAAGATAAAGAAAAAGAGGAAGTTGAAGAAAGACAGATTATCACACCAATTTCAAAAACTTACCAGCGACCTCAACGTCAAGAACCGAATCCATTTAAAGTAACACCTCCGGTAAAGAGAGTTGCTCAAGTTGAACCTGTTCTAGAAGATCATAAACCTGAAAGCGAACCATTTGTTGATACTTATAGAAGAAGAACACCTGTTCAAAGTCAAGATATAGTTACATCTGATTTTGGATCTACACAAACCCAAGAAGCAGATGATTATATTCCCGATTCCAGTTATACCCCTAAATCTGAACCTGTTTATCAATTTCCATCGATTAAACTGTTCAGTAAAAAAGATAGAGATTTAAATGCAAAACCACAATGGCTATTAGATCAAATTGATATCATCAATGCAACACTCCAACAATTTGGTATTGAAGGAGAAGTCAATGGTAGCGTCAAAGGGCCAACAGTTACTCGTTATGAAATTGCACTTGAACCTGGTGTCAATGTTAAACGTATTTTAGGTATCCAAGATAATCTAATGATGAATCTTGCATCTAAATCATTACGTATTGAAGCACCGATTCCTGGGAAACCATATGTTGGACTAGAAGTACCTAACGTGAAACCGGAAATAGTTGCATTTGGTAATGTTGTCGATACAAAAGAATTTTTAGATGATTTCGATCATCCACTCAAAGTTGCTCTTGGGGTTGATATCGATGGTCAAAATATTTATGCTGATATTCAATCGATGCCTCATGGACTTATTGCTGGTGCTACAAATTCAGGAAAGAGCGTTTGTGTGAATACAGTTCTTGTCAGTTTACTGCTCAAGAATAAACCTGAAGATTTAAAACTCATATTAATTGATCCTAAAATGGTTGAACTGACACCTTATAATGATTTACCTCACCTAATTACACCTGTGATTACAGATGCCAAAATGGCAGCTGCAGCATTAAATTGGGCCGTCAACGAAATGGAACAGCGCTATCAGAATTTTGCCAATAGCAGAAGTCGTGACATTCGCTCATACAATGACAACGTAAAACGCGGTCTGGTTGAAGCCGATAAAATGCCTTATATCGTAATCGTCATTGATGAACTAGCCGACTTAATGATGGCTGCACCTCATGATGTTGAAGATTCGATTCAAAGATTGACTCAAAAAGCTAGAGCAGCAGGCATTCATCTGCTTGTAGCAACTCAAAGACCTACGACAGATGTTGTAAAAGGTACCATCAAATCCAATATTCCAGTACGTATTGCCTTTAAAGTGGCTTCGTTTGTCGATTCCACAACGATTCTAGATGGGGCAGGCGCTGAATCTCTTTTGGGCAAAGGAGATATGTTACTTAAGCGTTCAGACCGTGCACACCGCCTACAAGGTGCCTATATACCCGATGAAGAAATCTATGCAGTCACAGACTTTATTAGAAAACAATTCAAACCTGAATATATATTTGAACACGATTCATTAAAACAACAGGCAAGACAACGCGAAGTAGCCAACGATGAATTATTTGAAGATGTTGCATATTTTGTCGTTCAGACGGGTAATGCATCGATTAACAGCATTCAAAAAGAATTTGAAATAGGGTTCAATAGAGCCCAAAAGCTTGTTGAAATGCTTGAAGAATATCAAATTGTTTCTCCAAGCCAAGGAACAAAGGCTAGAGAAGTACTTGTTTCAGTTTCTGAACTTAAAACTATTTTAGGACACGAAGCATAAAAAATTAAGGATGATGATATGACATTAAAGAAAGCTTACAAAACATTAATACTGACAATTCTTCTTATGATGCTAACAGTCGTCCTTTATGCATATCATGTCACCAAATTGTCACTACAATGGGGAATAATTGGATTGACCATCTCGGCAATTGTTTCCATTTTTACAATTATTCTTTCCATTCATCAAGTAAAGCATATCAAAGATGTAAAACTGGGTTTTTGGTCTACGCATCGTTTCGAAATCTTTGATTGGTTAACATTTTTATCGATATCTCTCATGGTTATATTCATGATTTTTACTTTTGCATTCTTGCCATCTGATGTACAACAAAATTCAATGTATCCTACCTTAAAGCCAGGTGAGCGCATCATTATCAGTCATTTTTTATATGAACCAACACGTGGAGATGTAATTATAATCGAGATTGAAAAAGATACGTATCCTTTGGTATCTGCTGATAAATATATAGAAAGAGATGCTTATGGCAGAGTCATTGCAACACACGAAACCATTTACTTCGTTAAGCGACTTGTTGGTCTACCTGGAGATGAAGTTGATTTTATAACAGATGAAACCAATTTTAACCAATCATTTGTCAGAATCAATGGAGAGGTTATTTTGTCACCATTTAATGAAGCGTATATCGTTCAAATTGATCAAATCGAAATTCTCATGCTGTCTCTAGATAATGGTATTTTGATGGAAGGCAGATATTTAGCTTTTGGTGATAATGCCAATGGATTTGAATTTGATCCAATCACAGGTGAAGAAATCAATTTGCTTGGATCATTTGATAGCAGAAGCTTTGGAGCTGTTTATGAAAAAGATGTCATTGGTAAAGTCATTTTTAGATTATGGCCAATAGGTAAAGTCAAATGATGAAACAGATACAGTGGTTTCCTGGACATATGTTTAAGTCCTTAAGACAGATTAGAGAAAAAATAACTTTAATGGATATTGTTCTAGTCTTGTTAGATTCCAGACTCCCATCATCTAGTATGAATCCAGAAATATTTAAAATCATAAAAGATAAACCAACCCTTATATTGTTTAATAAGATGGATTTATCAGATGAAAGTATTTTAAATGAATGGGTTAAATTTTATGAAGATAAAGGATATTTGACGCTAAAAATAGATTCTCAATCAGGAAAAAATGTTTCAAAAATTCATGATTATGCGCAAATAGTCTTAATGGAACAAATAGAACGCAGTCGTTCGAAAGGGTTAAAAGATCGTCCAATTCGGACGATGATTTTAGGTATACCCAATGTTGGGAAATCTACGTTGATTAATCAATTATCCAAGTCAAGTGCAACACGAACAGGAAATACGCCTGGTGTAACAAAGGCACAACAATGGATTAAACTTTCTGATGATTTTGAACTTCTTGATACACCTGGTGTACTTTGGCCAAAGTTTGAAGATCCAAAAGTTGGTTTTCATCTAGCGATTACTGGTGCAATCAAAGATAAAATCTTACCAGAAGACGAAGTTGTTAAATACGCTCTAAACTTTCTTAAGACATATTATCCAAAAAGACTTGCTGATCGATATCATATAGAAAATGAAACTGATTTTGTTGAAATGCTTGATGTGATTGGTAAACAAAGAGGTGCATTACTCAAAGGTGCTGAAATTGATTACCAACGCGTCTATACAATCATACTGACCGACATAAGAAATAAGCAATTGGGGGGACTTTCATTTGATAGACTCTAGTTTATATCTATTTGAAAATGAATTATATAACCAAGGAGTCACTTATATTGCAGGTGTTGATGAAGCAGGAAGAGGTCCATTAGCTGGTCCTGTGTTTGCCGCTGCAGTTATCTTAAAAAAAGGTGCTACCTTTCAATATGTTGATGATTCCAAGAAATTAAGTGAAAAACAAAGATTATTGGCTTTAGAAGAAATTAAAGCCAATGCACTAGCTATAGGCATCGGCATTTCATCTGTTGAAGAAATTGATCAGATTAATATTTATCGAGCGAGTAGAGAAGCCATGCTTTCGGCTATTCATCAACTCAAGATCAAACCCGAATTCTTACTTGTGGATGCCATGCCAATGGAAATTGATATTCCAATGAGAAGCATCATCAAGGGAGATGCTCAAAGTGTTAGCATTGCTGCTGCATCAATTATTGCTAAAACAACAAGAGATGCTTATATGGTTGAAATGGACAAGCTCTTTCCTGAATATAATTTTAAGCAACATAAAGGATACGGAACAAAAGAACATATAGAAGCTATTACTAAATTTGGTATCACACCAATTCATAGAAGAACATACGAACCCGTTAAATCAATTTTAAGAAGCAAACCATAATTGAATTAAATAAGGAGAGAAGATGAACTTCATTCAATCAATATTAAAATATGATCATAAACCAGAGATGTATGCAAAAAGTACTTCACCTTTTTGGAATGATAAGCATATATCTAAAAGTATGCTGGAATTACATTTTAGTCAAAAAACAGAAGCAGCAAGTAGAAGTGAAAATTTCATTGATCAATCTGTGAAATGGATAACATCAGTTGCTCCATCATCTAGTCATAAGAGCATTTTAGATGTTGGATGTGGACCTGGAATTTATACCGAAAAATTAAGTAAGTTTGGTTACCAGATTGCAGGTATTGATATTTCAGCTAGATCAATCGATTATGCAAAAGAAGTGTCGAAAAAAAATAAGAGTCAAGTTGAATATACTCTTGGGAATTATTTAGAGATTGAATTTCCTCAAAAATTTGATTTGATTACTTTTATATACTGTGATTTTGGAGCATTATCATCAGAAGATAGAAAACTGATGTTAGATAAAATATTTCTTGCACTTAATCCTGGAGGAATACTGATATTTGATGTATGCACACCAAATCAATATTTAAACAAAGGCGAATCATCATCATGGTACAGTAATGAAGGATCTGGATTTTGGAAACCGGTAACTCATATTTGTTTAGAGCATCACTACATTTATAATGAATTTGTTCGACTGAATCAATATATTGTCGTAGATGAATTGTCAAATGTAGATGTTTACCAAATCTGGGATACGAGTTTTTCGGTAGATTCTATTACAAAAGAATTGAAAGATAGCGGATTTAAAAACATTCAAATATATAGTGATGTCTCGGGGAAACCATATGATGTGAGTTCTCGTACAATGGCTATCGTTGTTCAAAAATAAATATCTTTGCCGAATGATATATTTAAAATGATGATCAATATAAGAAGATGCACAAAAAAATGGATTCATAATCTGAATTACATTCAAGATTCATGAGTTCTTTTTTATTATGTTTTTAAAGGAATTATGTCATTTTTACGATAATATAAGGCAGAATGAAAAATATATATTATTAAAATATATATAAAAAATTACTTATACTTTTAACTTGACAATAAGAATTAAGACACTATAATAGATATGAAATGGAGTGTTGTCATGAATAAAAAATTAATCATCGTTGAATCACCATCTAAATCAAAGACAATCGCTAGTTACGTTGGCAACGACGTGCTTGTTTTATCTTCAAAAGG
>Ga0268276_1001896_pt1 | contig 19030 bp, 14 predicted proteins | sample saktaG_4_FD_190145 | JGI IMG/M metagenome (GOLD analysis project Ga0268276, IMG submission 190145) | Saline water microbial communities from Sakinaw Lake, British Columbia, Canada - sak_2010_1_5_45m | ecosystem: Environmental > Aquatic > Non-marine Saline and Alkaline > Saline ... | reverse complement strand
TTTTTGAAAATTCTTCATCATCCTGTTTCATTAATATTACCAGGGCATCCCGGATATTCATTTTTTCCATATGGCACTGAACTTTTCCGGATATCGTCGATGCCAAAATCTGGCTGGATAAAAATATCCCAACTAATACACCGAACAAGACTTTTTTCATGTATTTGCCCTAACTATATGGAATAAACTAATCAATAGAACTTGCATTGTTAATATATCTAATTTTCAATGATTTTCAATAGTAAATCCTCTATTTAAACATATCCAGGGAATTTTCATCCAGATCCCCGGAGATCGAAATAATGTAATTATTTATATCCAGATATTTATTTGCCAATCGCTGCACATCTTCCTTGGTAACCGCCAATATCGCCTCACGGCGTTTGTCAAAATGGTCCAGCGGTTTTCCATCGCGCAGTTGATTAAAAATGATCCCGGCGATGTCATCCGCCGTACGGGTTTGTAATGTTAAAAGTGAAATTTTCCGGGCCTTTGCTTTGTTCAGTTCTTCGTCCGTTATTCCATCTTTCTGGACTTTTTCTATCTCAGTAAAGATGCCCTGTATCATTTTAACGACATTGTCCTTATCCAGCTCCGTGCGAATATTCCAGTAACCGCCATGATCACGCAACCAAAGCTGGCTTTTAATCCCGTAGCTCAGTCCCTGTTTGTCACGCAATTCTATCCCCATCCGGGAAGTCAGTGAACTACCGCAGAGAATATGTTCCAGAATTTTAAGTGTCTCATAGTCTTCAATATCCGTAGTCATACCCCCTTCAACGGTATTGAATGCCATGTCCAAACGGCACTGTTTGTATTCCGGATTATTAAATACATGAACGCTTTTTCCGCGGATCGGCTGAATTTTAGTAAATTTGGTGCTCGGATCTTCCGAAGCGTGTTGCCATGAGCCGTAGCTGTCATTGAGTTTATTTTCAATCCATTCTTTGCTAAAATCACCCACAACCACCATTTTCAGGCAATCAGGGCTGTAGTATTTTTCATAAAATCGACGCAGGTCTTCACTGGTCGTATTTTCAAATGTCTTTATCGTGCCAGTATAGGGGAGGGCGTATTGATGCCCCTGAAATACCTGCTCAAACATTGTATAAAAAGCTTTCATTGTCTCGGTTTTTTTGAAATTCTTGGCATTGGAAATCAGCCTTGGTCGGACCTTGTCCATCTCTTCTTCGGGAAATGTCGGTTCCGACACTATTTCAAAGGTTCCCTGCAGCATTTTATCTACATCCTTTGTCAGCGAATAGCCGGTAAATACAATCTTATCCCACGATTGGCCAAAATCAAACTGATAAGGTGTAAACGAACGCTCTTCCAGCAATTCCTCATAGGAATGCTTGGTTGTGCCTCTCGGCAACATCGAGTTTGTAAATATACGAATCCCGGGATTTGCCTCGTCCTCCAGCAGGCGGCCGGTTTCAATGTAGCCCATAATGTAAACGGTCGGAAAATCGTGGTTCTCGATCATGTACACCGGCACACCGTTATCCAGTTTAAAGGAATCCACCAGGCTGGCGATCGGGTTAGGAGCAAGTGTTTCGTTCAAACGGGGTTTATACAACTCCCGTACATCTTCACGATTGCCAAATAGTTTTGAAAACAGACCACTCTTCGATCCGCTGACATCAATGTCAATTTCCGGTTCAGCCGGGCTTTCACTGCCATGTGTAATATCTTCAACTTCCCCATCATCCCCTGATTTTAGATCGCTGCCGGCAACATTCGCGCCGGAATCAGGCATCGAATAACAGACAACCAATTTGTCTTCATCAAAGTAATGGTTAGCCACGCGCATAATATCATCCTGGGTCACAGCCGTGACCATGTCATCCCACTGATTAATGTGTTTCCAGCTGACATAATTATCATAAGTAGCAATACGATCACCCACTTCGCTGATATACTGATCGCCGGTCATTTCACTGAAGGCCAGCTTGTTCTTGATTTTTTGCAGGTCGTAATCGGCAACGGGAGTGTTCTTCAGGCTGTCAATTTCTTCCCAGATAATGGCTTCAACGTCCTCCAGAGATGCATCGGGCAACAGGCTGGCGTAAATCGAAAAAGGGCGCGGGTCTTTGCTGAAACCGAGCCCGCCGCCGGTGCTTTTACAGAGTTTTTCCTGGCGTACCAGACGTTTGTTCAAACGGGAAGTAGCGCTGCGTGAACAGAATATATTTCCTAACACATAAAGGGCAGGGCCGTCATCCTGAAAACGGGTAGGCACTGCAAAATACATAGAGATACTCTCATTCAGAATATCCGGATGTTTGAATTCAAGAATTTTTTTACCTTCCTGAGCTACATCAAAAAACCGTGGATTTTCCAGTGCCGGTCCATGGGACGCTTTCCCGAAATATTTCTCAACTGTTTTGAGCATCTCTTCAGTATCAAAATCACCGGTCAATACCAGGGTAGCGTTATTCGGCGTATAATACTTTTTATAGTGGGCATATGCCTGATCGCGTGTGATATTCTCTATGTCTTCCATCCAGCCAATAACCGGATTACGATAGGGATGACTTTTATATAAAAGCGTATTCAACTCTTCCCGTTTTTTTCCATCGGCATTATTTTCGGTTCGCTGTTTTCGTTCTTCCATGATAACTTTGATTTCCGATGCAAATTCTGCGGGATCAAAATCACACTTGTACATCCGCTGAGATTCAATATCAAATGCCAGTTCAATTTTATTTTTAGGTAACAGTTCATAATAGACGGTGATATCATTGGAGGTATATGCATTAAACACACCACCGTTGGCTGAAATCAATTCCGCAATAGTGCCTTTGGGAAATCGTTTTGTACCTTTGAACATCATATGCTCGACGATATGAGAAATGCCGGTTTGATTGTGGGATTCGTATTTTGAACCGATATTGTAAGTCAACCGGGAATATATGACTGGCGCGGTGTGCATTTCATAGGTTATCACCCGCAATCCATTTCCCAAAATATGTTCGTTTACTTTCGAATCATCAATTCCAAACAGCTGCAGTGAAAGCAGTCCCGTCAGTAAAATCCCGGTCCGTACAAAATTTCTAATGTTCATCCAGTGCGATTCCTTAATTATTAAAGTATTTGTTTTGGTATTCATGTAACTAATGTTTTCAATCATTATGCCAAACCGTTGACACCTCTTATTCAAGACGAGAGTCGTGGAAAAGCCACAAAAAGTGGAACACTATTGCCCGACAATAATGTCGGGGCACGCGACATTATTGTCGCGACACATCTGTTTTTCAGCTATCTGTAATCAACGACTAATCCAATATTACCCTTGAGTATTGGAAATCAATAGTCATTGGAATATTGGTATGGCACTGCATTTGCTTGAATTCATGCAGTAATTAAAACCTCGACAAAATGATTACACGATCTTTTGAAAATCAGAACACATCAAAAAAAAACTGAGAGTGAAAATGGAAAATGTTATTGAATGCGTAAATCTCACGCATAGCTATGGTAACAAATTAATCTACAAAGACCTGAACTTTTCGGTCCAGAAGGGTAAAATATTCGGAATTCTGGGTAAGAACGGCATGGGTAAAACCACGACCATCAACATCCTGATGGGATTTCTCCGGCCAACCGGTGGAAATTGCTACGTTTTGGGCGAAGAATCGCACAATCTTGCACCCAAAACCCGGGCAAAAATTGGTCTGTTGTTTGAAGGCCACGTCTGTTATGAATTTATGACCGTAGCCCAGATTGAAAAATTCTACAGCCAATTTTTCCCCAACTGGCGTAAAGATCTTTATTTCGGTCTGATTGATCGGCTTGGCGTTACCTATGACCACAAAATTTCCAATATGTCCTGCGGGCAACGGTCACAGGTCGCCTTAGGACTGATCATGGCCCAGGACCCGGAGCTGATGATCCTTGACGATTACTCTATGGGGCTCGATGCCGGTTATCGCATGCTGTTTATCGACTACCTGATTGATTATGTCCGAGAAAATAATAAAACCGTTTTTATGACCTCCCACATCATCCAGGACCTCGAACAGATTATTGACGATGCTATTATTATGGGACGCCAGAAAATCATCTTACAAATGCCGATTAAAGAATTTTTAGGTTCTTTTCATCAGTATCATTTCAGTGTGGACGGACGACTTCCCGATCTGGATTTCGATGATACTGTGGCCAACTGGGAAAGCCTCAAAAATCATTACACCGTTTATTCATTCAAATCTGAAAAGGATGTTAAAAATTATATGAGCAACAAAAGCGTCTCAATTCAGGATTTCCATGAAACATCCATGAATCTCGAGCATGCATTCATCGGATTAACGGGAAAATATTAGGAGAATTCAATATGTTTAAAGCAATATTATATAAAGAGTGGCTAAAAATCCGCTGGGTTGTGCTGGGATCAATCCTTGCCGTTCTTGGATTCCTGGTCTATATCGGTCTGAATGTGCGCCAATATTTTGAAATGAACGATCCAATTAATGTCTGGATTTTCTTTGTTCAGCAAAAAGTTCTCTACTATTCCATATTAAAATATATCCCGGTATTTATCGCAATTATTCTGGCGGTCGTCCAATTTGTACCGGAAATGGTGAAAAAGCGTTATCGGTTGACATTTCACCTGCCTTTCAGCGAAACAAAATCACTGTTCATCATGTCCTTTATCGGAATGGGGCATATCCTGCTTGTTTCAGTAATACTTTTGCTTGGTTTAACTATTATCGGATCAATCTATTTTCCGGTAGAATTAACGGCCAGTTCACTGGTTAGTGTATTGCCCTGGTTACTTGCCGGATTCGCCAGCTACCTGACAACATCAGCAGTCGTTCTCGATCCCTCCTGGAAATATCGGGTACTGTTTGTATTATTTTTGACGCCCTTCATACAGAGTTTATTCCTGGAACAAGGCTACTACGAATATAAATACTCAATCGTGTTTTTTTTCCTTATCTCACTTCTGTTTGGAATTATCATACTGTTCCCGGGGTACCGTTTACGGAAAGGAAGCGTAAAATGAACGCAAAATTATCACGCTATTCAATAATTATTTTAATTACAATCTCTCTGTCAATTCTACTGCCTAATTTATACTGGATGATTTTCGACAAACCCCTTCGAACACCACAAATCTCATACAGTCCGATTATCAAAGATTTTGTGTATTCGCAAACCAATGATAACAATCGTGATGAAAAAACTTACAGAGACAATCAGGGTAATTCCTACGACAGGAAGAGTTATGAGGCGTTGTTGCCATTTTCATTCTATTATAACCTGGACAAATGGGGTATTCTTCCCGACAGTATTGACGGTATCCCGGTGAACATATCATATATCCGTCGGAATTCTCAATTTGTCCGAATTCGAAGTGTCTATTTTCACACCCCAATGATTCAATTGAATCCGCTTTTTGAATCCCAGTCGGACTTTACTCGTCTGGAAATGCCAAATGAACTGTTCCGCATTTCCGACAAACTTGAATTTCTGAACGCAAGGTCCAACAGTGTCGTAGATTCGCTATCGGAACTTTATAATCAGGCAATGACTGAACAGGAATTCCAATTCCCGGCCAAATATATTGCCGGTAATCCGACCACCCGGAAGGCCTTTGATGAAGGCTACTTCATTATCGATGCCACAAACACTGTTTTTCACCTGAAGCAGATTAAAGGAAAACCTTACTGTGTCCGGACAAATATACCAACAGATCTGAATATTCGCTACATCACCGTTCAGGAAAATTCCCGTCGGGAATTCTATGCTATCATGGTTACGTTGGAAAATGATCTCTATTTGATCAGCTACGACGACTATAAACTAATTCGTCTTCCCATTGACGATTTTATTGCCGACGAAATGGATCTGATGTTCTATATTGATCCGATTTACCGGACATTCAAATATTACAGCGATAAGGAACTCAAATGCATCGTAACCGATCATGATTACAATGTTATTGACACCTACCAAACCAGTTGGACCCCGAAGACAGAATGGGTTAGCAGCAAAATCGCTGCATCAATTTTCCCCTTTCAGGCGGAGCGGGAGAATGCCCGGACCGACTATATTCTCTTTAATCTGAAGTTCAGTGGCTGGTTGGCACTGATTGGCATATTCCTCGCCCTTGGTATCACCATTTTTGTAAAAGTACGGATTCATGGTGAAAACTTGAAAGAAAACTGGTTTGATCTGCTGATTGTGGCGGTAACAGGCTTATACGGCGCTTTGGCCGTACTGCTCATCCGACCGGAACCCTGGGACTAAATTTTCCAATTAACGTCTCCTTTCGTGACGCTACCGGACAGCACGTTTCTCCTCGCTGTCCGGTTTTTCTTTAATCGAGATTTAACTTCATTATTTTTTTAGTCACCACTATATTTAAAGGTATAAGTAATTGAAGAGTCTCTTGAAAACACAATTAACACGCTATAAAAACATCATCTCCACCAGAACACTGATTTCGGTGTTTATTATCCTGTTCCTGATTCTTAGCGCATCAGCTGTTCTCGATTACTTCTCCCGCCGCCGTTCAGTTATCGAGAACATGATCCATTTTTCACAGATGCTGGCAAATACAGTTAACAAATCTACAAGAAATTCCATCGTCAGTGATACAATATTAAAGCAATATCTTAATAAATGGTTAAGTTCAGAACTACATGTTCTGGACAATTACGAAATTTCCCGAAAGATCGATAACGGTTACCTGCAGGAATTTTGCAACAAAGAAAGAATTTTTAATCTGAACATTTACTCTCAATCCGGAGCACGAATTAACTACAGCAACCCGGATCGCCAATGTACCAATATCGATTCGCTACTCACGCCGATCCTGCAGGGTAATGAAGAGGATATTGTCCTTGGCATTCATCCGTTTGAAAATCTGGATGATGATGGATATTTTATTGCTATTGCACGGAGCCGTGGCGGCGCCATTGTTGGTTCATTCAGAGCCTCAAGATTTTCCGCACTTCGGAATATTATTGGGATTGAACAATATTTAAACAATATCGTGTCAGATTCATCGATCATTTATATCGCTATCCAGGACTCAAATGGTATTACTACTCAAACAGAGACATTAGATACACTGTCACAATTTTCAGAAGATACGTTGCTTGCCAAAATAAAAGAACACGGCCAATTTCGCTGGCGGACAATAAATTATAATGACACACAAATATTCGAAGCATTGACACCATTAATCGTGATTGGAAAATTTAGAGGTATTATTCGTATAGGCCTGGATTATTCGCCGGTTATCAACATGCAAAAAATCGTTCTTCGCCAGGTTCTGATTCGTTTAATTGTACTGCTAATCATTAGTTTTATTTTGTTTTCCTATTCAATATCCATTCAAAACATTCAATTGCTGGAAAAAGAGAAGCAGAAAATCACCAACGAGGTTTATATCCTTCAACACGATTTACGACAGAAGGAAAAAATGAGCGCCGTTGGCGAACTTGCGGCTGGAATCGCCCATGAAATTCGCAATCCTCTCGGCGCTATTTCCATGACCGTTCAACGGCTGGCCCGGGAATTCAAACCAATCGACGGAGAAGCGGAGCAAAAACGTCTGTTTGATATCATCCGTAAAGAAATTGATCACATTAGTTCGTCAATTAAAAACCTGTTGCAATTTTCAAAACCGGCACCATTGCAGATGTCCCCAAACCGGCTAGATAAAATCATCGACAAAATCGTCGATCTCTATCGCAACAAAACCGCTGATGCCGGGATTACGCTCAACTGGCAGAACCACATTAACGTCAAAACAATCATCGATCCGGTCAAAATTGAAGAATGTCTGATCAATATTCTTGAAAACGCAATCACATCTACTCCTCCTAAGGGAAATATTGAAATTGGTTTAAAGACGACAACCCATGAAATAATCATTTCGGTTAAAGATACCGGTAGCGGAATCTCACAAGAAAACCTCTCTAAAATATTTAATTTGTACTTCACCACAAAATCTAATGGAACGGGGCTGGGACTTGCCCATGCAAATCAGATTATTTCTGAACATGGCGGCAAGATTCGAGTTGACAGCCAGGAAAATAAAGGGACAACTTTCACAATTATTCTACCCAATAATCATGCAAACTAACAAAATGACTCTATCAGTATTACTCATTGATGATGATGCATCCCATCGGGAAGTGCTCGGTGGATTCCTGGATAAGCTCGGTTGCCAGGTCGACAGTCATGAATCTGGAGAAAAAGGAATTGCCGCTTTAAAAAACCGCTATGTCGATATCGTCATTACCGATTTTCGCATGCCCGGCATGAATGGTCTTGACGTATTGAAACAGGTCAAAGACATTAGTTCCGAAATCCAGGTAATCATTCTGACGGCATACGGAACCATTGAAGATTCCGTTGAAGCCATGAAGCATGGCGCCTGGGATTATCTGTCCAAACCAGTCGATCTCGACGAGCTGGAATTAAAATTAAAAAAAGTCGCTGAGCACAACATCCTGAAAAAAGAAAATGAAATCCTGCATTTCCAACAGCCGCAAGAAAATGTCGTTTCCGATATCGTTTATAAAAGTAAACAGATGGAAAAAGTGCTCAACTTGGTTGCCCGGGTCAGTAACAGTCAGTCGGCGATTCTGATTTTGGGTGAAAGCGGAACCGGCAAAGAGATGGTCGCAAAAGCCATTCACCAGACATCTCCCCGCAAAAACAAACCTTTCGTGGTAACGAACTGCGCAGCCATTCCGGAGACCCTGTTTGAAAGCGAACTCTTTGGACGGGAAAAAGGGGCCTATACCGGTGCTTATGAAAGTTTTAAAGGCCGCTTTGAAATCGCCGACGGTGGGACTTTGTTTCTTGATGAAGTCGCTGATATTCCCTTTAACATCCAGGTCAAGCTCCTTCGCTTTATCCAGGAAAAGGAATTTCAGCGTTTGGGTTCGACACAGGTTATTAAATCCGATGTCCGGATTATATCCGCCACCAATTTTGATATTGAACAAATGGTTAAAGAAAATAAATTCCGGGCCGACTTGTATTTTCGATTAAATGTCATCCCTATCGAAGTTCCGCCTTTGCGTAAACGCCGTGAAGACATTCCACTTCTCGTTAATCACTTTATTTTCAAGCATTCGCAGATAAATAAAAGCCGGGCCAAAGAAATTTCCTCGGAAGGACTTGATCTGCTGATACGCTATGATTATCCGGGCAATGTCCGGGAGTTGGAGAACATTATCGAGAGAGCTGTGATTTTAGCCCGGGGCTCAATCATTACCCGGGAAGATCTGCCCCTGGACAGCAGCGTGAGCATCGGCGCATCCCTTTCCAAAAGTCTGCCGGACCAAGTCGAGGAGCTGGAAATAACATTGATCCGGAAAGCGCTTCATCAATCCAACGGAATCCAGGCCAAAGCCGCCGAACTGCTGGGTATTACCGACAGAATGCTGAGGTATAAGCTGATGAAATACAATATTCAGAAATGATATCTGAGTACAAAGATACCAGACTCGAGAGTTAAGAATCTATAAAAAGTCTGATACTGCGTTTATTGAGCCAGTTTGTCCTTGAGAAAATTTAAAACCATGTCTTTGGAAATACGGATCTGCTCCAGTGTATCCCGGTCGCGTACCGTCACTGTTCCATCTTCGAGGGTCTGTGAGTCCACCGTAATGCCGTAGGGCGTTCCGGCTTCGTCCTGACGACGATAGCGACGCCCAATCGAACCGCCCTGATCATAAAATGTATTCATATATTTCTTTGTAGCGTGGTAAATCGCCATAGCAATATCGGGCATACCGTCGCGGTTAACAAGCGGCAAAATCGCAGCTTTAATCGGAGCCAGTTTCGGATCCAGATGTAACACGATCCGGGTGTCTTTTTCCATTTCCTGTTCTTCATAAGCATCTACCAGACAGGTCAAAAGGGTACGGTCTACTCCGGCAGAGGTTTCAATGATATAAGGCAGAAAGCGCTCACGGTTTACATCATCAAAATAGGTTAAATCTTTTCCCGAATATTCCTGGTGTCTGGAAAGGTCAAAATCCGTTCGGTTATGGACGCCTTCCAGCTCTTTCCAACCAATAGGAAATTCATATTCAATATCAAATGCCGCTTTGGCGTAGTGGGCCAGTTCATTGGGACCATGCTGATGAAAACGTAGCTTATCCTTATTGATTCCCATTCGGTCATAAAAAGCGATTCGTTTCTGTTTCCACTCCTCAAAATAGTCATCATCATCACCGGGTTTCACGAAAAACTGCATTTCCATCTGCTCAAATTCCCGAGTGCGGAAAATAAAATTGCCCGGTGTGATCTCATTCCGGAAGGCTTTCCCGATCTGGGCAATCCCAAAGGGGATTTTCAGACGGGAAGAATCCATGACGTTTTTATAATTGACATAAATTCCCTGCGCGGTTTCCGGTCGCAGATAGATCACCGAGGCATTCTCCTCAACAGCGCCCATGTGGGTTTTGAACATCAAATTAAATTGACGGGGTTCGGTCAACGATCCTTTGGTCCCGCAAGCCGGACACTGTTTGATTGCCAGTTTCTCCGGTGAAATTTCATCCTCACGAAAACGATTTTTACACTGTTTGCAATCCACCAGTGGATCGGTAAAACCTTCGACGTGTCCGGAGGCTTCCCAAACCTTGGGATGCATCAAAATGGCAGCGTCCAGACCAACGATGTTGTCATGTTCATAAACCATTGCCTGCCACCAGACATCTTTAACATTCTTTTTCAGTTCCACGCCCAGCGGACCATAATCGTAGCAGGCATTCAGCTTGCCGTAAATCTCACTGGACTGATAAATATATCCTCGCCGTTTGCACAGAGAAACGATTTTATCCATAGTTACAGTTGCCATAAATTCCTCCGAATACAGTATTTCATCTGTTTTATAGTATGATTTTATTCGTTGTCTTCAAATTCGGTTTTGCATTTCGGACAGAAAATCACCGTCCCATTGCCGCGGGTTTCTTTTCGTTCCAATATCCCATAGCCACAATTCGTACAAACTTTTGCCAACGGTTCATTCCAGGTTGCGAATTTACAATTGGGATAGCTGCTGCAGCCGTAGAATGTTTTGCCCCGGCCGGTTTTCTTCTCGACAAGTTTCCCGCCACAATCGGCTTCCGGACAGTTAATGTTCAACGTAAAAGGCTCGGTGGTTTTGCATTTGGGATAATTGGAGCAAGCCCAGAATTTCCCATACCGCCCCTGTTTGACAATCATCTGACCGCTGCATTTCGGGCAAGTTTTATCGGGCAAATTTTCAAGGGTATGATCTTCTCCCAGCGGACGTGTATTCCGGCATTCCGGAAAACCGGAACAGGCCAGAAATTTTCCGTTACGGCTCCATTTGATCACCATGGATTTACCACAGCGATCACATTTTTCATCGGTAACTTCCTGGAGATTTTCTTTTATCTGTTTTTTAAGACTATCAAATTTTCCCAGGGATTTTTCAAAAGGAACATAAAACTCACGAATAACTTCCAGCCAGTCTTTTTTGTTTCCTTCAATATTGTCCAGTTCTTCTTCCATCAAAGCCGTGAACTTGACATTGAAAATCTCCGGCATATTCTCGGTCAGCAGTAAATTAACCGTTCGGCCCAGCTCGGTTGGTTGCAAAAATCCTTTTTCCCGTTCCACGTACTTTCGGGTCAATATCGTAGACAGAATAGATGCATAGGTACTTGGCCGGCCAATTTCCAGATTGTCCAACTCTTTAATTAATGTGCCTTCATTGAAGCGAATGGGCGGTTCGGTGAATTTTTGTTCCGGGTTGAGTTTTAAAAGTTGCATGGTTTCACCCTGAACGATTTCCAGAGGCAATTTCGGCGACCCGTTTTCCTTCGCCTCATCTCGCCAAGCTCGCAGATAGCCATCAAACAACAGATCGGTACTGCTTGCCCGAAACAGATAATTTTTAGCCGCCACATCGACATTACGCTGTTTATACCGGGCTGGTGCCATTTGACAGGCCGCAAATCGGTTCCAGATTAAACGGTAAACCTTTTTCTGGTCCGGTGATAAATACTGATCGATAGCCTCGTGTGAAAGATCAAAACGTGTCGGCCGGATACCTTCATGGGCATCCTGGACATTCTTTTTCTTGGTCTTAAAAAAACGCGGATTAGCGGGTAAATAATCTGCCCCGTACTGCTGTCCGATAAATTCACGAACGCCGGTGATAGCATCTTTTGAAATTCTGACTGAATCTGTTCGCATATAGGTAATCAAACCCACCAGATCACCGCCAATATCAACACCTTCATACAATTGCTGAGCAATCCGCATGGTTTTAGCCGGTGGAAAGCGGAAACGCTTCGTAGCATCCTGTTGCAATGTACTCGTAATAAATGGTGGCGATGGGGATTTGGACAGCTCTTTTTCTTCGATAGAATGAACAGAGAACGGGACACCCTTCAAAGCTTCGAGATGTTTATCAACCTCAATTCGGTTCGATATCACCGGTTTTTTATTGTCAATTTTTATACACTTAGCGGTAAATATTTCTTTATGTTCAGTTTCAATATCTGCACTCAAATCCCAGTATTCACGTGGTACAAAAGCGACAATTACCGCTTCCCGTTCGCAAATAATGCGCAGGGCCACCGACTGAACCCGGCCGGCGCTGAGTCCCCGGTACAGAGTCTTCCACAAAAAAGGACTGACCTGATAACCAACCAGGCGATCCACGATCCGGCGGGCCTGTTGGGCGTTGACGAGACTTATATCAATTTTACGTGGATGTTTAATTCCGTATTGAACACCATTGTAGGTAATTTCATTGAACAGCACTCGCAAAACCTGACTGTCAGGGACTTTTAGTGAATTGGCAATATGCCAGGCAATCGCCTCCCCTTCACGGTCAGGATCAGGAGCCAGATAGATTGTCTCGGCGGATTGAGCGGCTGTTTTGAGTTGCTGGATAATTTTTGTTTTCCCAGCTATGGTCACATATTTCGGTTTAAAATCTTTTTTAATATCGATCCCAAGTTCCTTTTCCGGCAAGTCCTTGATGTGACCTACCGAAGCGAGCACCTGAAAATCTTTTCCCAGATATTTCTTGATTGTCCGGGCTTTTGATGGAGATTCTACAATTAATAAATTCTTACTCATAATTCCTTTCTTTCGACGGCAGGAATTTACAAAGTATATCCAGAATTCCAATGATTTTTACAGGATAAAACAAGAAACCTTGCGAAGGTAGAGCCTCTCCCGATTCAATCAGGAAACCTTCACAAGGTTATTTCCAGATAAAAGGCGAGTTATTTCCGCAACGCCGCCTTCGTAAACTGGTACTCCGGAATGTCCACATTGAAATCAATAGCATCAATGATATATTCCGTCCCATCGCCCCGTGACAGCATGTCCTTGAATATCATCCGTTTCGGCAGCCAGCGCCCATCTTGTTGAAACACATCCAGAATTTCTGTTTTTTTCAACAATTTTCCACTTCGGGCAAACCGTTCTTCCTTTAATGGAAGCCAGCGTTCGGCGTCCACCCAGATTTTACGTGAAAAATAGGCAACATCATCCACGGTGGCTGTCAATTCTAACACCCAGCAATCACGGTCGTTATATTTTTCCTTCTCAAGAACCTTGGCGGCATACTTTTGTCGTAATTCATCACTTTCCATCATATCTTCATAGGAAAGGTCCGAGCCCATGACCGATTGTTTAAGCAAATGCCCTGAAATTGTGATGATCCGGTCACTGGGTTCCGGTGTATAAATCCAGAGACTCTTTTCCAGCTTTAGCATTTTTTTACCTTTTTCGCGGGCTGGCGCCAAATATTCGACAAATGCATTGTCATTATCTTTAGACCAGGCTTTCGATTGAATTGTCCGATCACCGGTTCTGCTGTGAACAATCATGGTCGATGTACTGATGGCCTTTCCGAACACCTGGTTTTTGTCAATGCGTTTCAGGATTTCATCACCGCTGGGTGTTTGAGCATTTCCAGTAATTATTAAGCTTACAATAGATATAACAAGAAGTGTGCTTCTCATGTTTCTAACTCCTTAAATAATGATGCGGTCTGGCGTTTGTATATACCGATACCGGCCAATGCGGTTCCCAAGGCAGTGGATAATAATCCCGGAAAAAACCCGATATAAAATGTCACCGGTGTGATTCTTGCCTTGAAAACCAGCGGAATCATCATATTGATATTTTTCATAGCACCGCTGAGGTCAAGACCGTATTTCTGCATAAAATAACCGGCGGTAAGCCCGAATGACGTACCAATAACCGTACCAACAAATCCGATACAGATTGATTCATAAATTAATGATAAATAAATATGGCGTTTGTGCTCACCAATAGCCAGACGAATTCCAACTTCCCCATAACGTCTAAGACCACCAAGAAGTCCGGCATTCCATAATACAATTGACATAATAATTACAAAAATAAAAGCAATTGTACCAGCCATATTATTGGCCAAATCCAAGTAATCGCTCAAACCGCTTAACCCCTTCAGGGTTCCCATAACCGGGGCAAATTCACTATCATCGTCTGCATAATTGGCATTAAACGACTCGACAATTTGATTGGCTTCAGCATCATTATACGTACCTTTCGACAGATATCCCAGGATTTCTCCGGTTGCGTCTTCCATATTTAATGCTAATTGAATATCGCCAATGTCTGCAATCAAGGCGCCTCGGTCCATCATTTCAATCCCAAAACGAATCGTACCGACGATTGTAAAATTGTAGATTGCCATACTGCCATACATGCTCGATGAAATCAGTGTGGACGATTCACCCAGTTCGATTTCCAGTCTTTTGGCCATGTCGTCACTAATTAATATTTCGCCAGGATTTTCTGGCATATGGCCGGATACAATGGAATTTGTAATATTCAGCATTTTTAGTTCCGGGGAATCCGGTGACAGCAAATCTACTCCCATACCGGCTACTGTGGCCTGGGCCCGGGTTTCGCCGTTTTCGTCAGGTATGTCCAGCAGGCCGCCAAATTGAATGCGTTTTACCCAGGTCATTTCAGGATAATCCTGCTTTAACTCTTTCATAAGGTCATTGACACCGGTTAACGCCAAATCATTTGGTACCTGATCAGAATTTTCAGCATAAGCCCGGCTCATAACTTTGACATGACCGGTCGAGAATCGGGCGGTCGAATCAACCATATCCGTCAAGAGACCACCCATGAATGCATGGAAAAAAACTGTGATAAAAACGCCAATAGTCACCATAATTATGGGGAGCAAACTGCGATGATGATCACGTAGGAGACCTTTAATGATGAATTTAATCATTGTATTTTCCCCCTTATTGCGTCTGTGGGCTCCATTTTGGAAATCCGGCGAGCTGGTAAATAGCTCACGATTGTAGTCGTTATTAATACAATCGCCGTTGATCCCAAAACCAGGGTTAGTGAATAACTGGGATAAATGGTCTCGGCAATAGTTAGCCCAAAATCATCAGTTCCGGCAGGCATGGACCAGCCGACAACTGCCTGAAGCCAAAGCAATGGTACACCATAAATGGCAGCCAGAATCGCCGCCAGAACCGAATGCATGGCGCCTTCAACCGTGAAAAGCGTAACCACCTGCCGTTGGGTCATTCCCAGGGCTATATGGGTTCCAATCTCTTTTTGCCGGCGGAAGATCGATAAAACCTGGGTATCAAAAATTGCCAGCATCGCCAGAGACATCAACACGATAAAATAGATCGAACCGCCAATCGATTTCATCTCGATCATTTCCCGGATTTCGGATAGCAGGAAATAGTGGTCTTTGAAATTCCAGCCTGAAAATTCGCCGATAAAACCATCGTCCTTTGAAGTGGTCAGAATCGTCGCTTCATCGGGCATGCGGGTCATTTCCTGATGTTTATTCAGCGGTATCCAGACAATACCAAGATCCATCACCGGCACATCGGTTTTGAAAATATGCACAATCTTGACTTCATCTGCATCAAATGTGCCATTCACATCGCGCCAGCGAATCGTAACAAAATCGCTGACAGATAGCTTGTTATTTTTAGCGGTTCGGGTACCGATAATCGCTGGAATTTCACCATTTTCATATTTTAAATATTGGGTCGGTAGATCAATGATTTTCTGGTCTGGCTCCACTCCTCTGAGTGAAATACTTTGTATCCGACCTTCAGGATACATCGTTGCCTGACTAATCAAACACGGCGTCATCTTCCCATCATTCATAGCTTGTTGAATATCTTCGGACAATATTCCATGACTGTCATCAATGGTGAATGGATCATAGGGATCATAATTTTCCTGCCAGTATTGACCACCGCCAATTTGCCAGTCAATTGTGTCACGCCGGGCTTGCTGGTCCCAGCCATTAATCACTCCTTTGAACCAGATGATGACCACAAAGGCCAATGACAATACGAAAACATTGAGCCATGTACGCAACCGGGCACCTATTAAATTTCGATAAGCTAATTTTAATGCTAACATAATATCCTCCCCCGGTTATTGTTTGACGATCTGTTCGTCATTGACAACCCTGCCGTCATCAAGACTGATCTTCCGGTGCAAGTATTGAATAACTTTTTCATCATGCGTAGCGAAGATAAATGTCGTTTTCAATTCTTTATTCAGTTTTTCCATGGTCTGAAGGATATTATGAGAATTCTTAGCATCTAAGTTCGCCGTCGGTTCATCGGCCAATACAATTTTGGGCGACTTTACCATTGCCCGGGCTATTGATACCCGCTGACATTCACCGCCGGATAGCTGGGCCGGGCGGGACTTACGTTTGTCATGCAGACCGACCCAATCCAGGGCCTGATCAACCAGGATTCTGCGTTCATCTTTACTAATTTTCAGTAAGAGTAACGGCAATTCAACATTCTCGAAAACATTGTATACCGGCAACAGGTTATAGGTCTGAAAAATGAATCCCAGGGAATGATTCCGCAGGTTCGCCGATTGACGGGCGTTCAGAAAACCAATCGATTGACCCAATACATTTACTTCACCTTTGGTAGGTACATCCAGGGAACCGACAATATTCAGTAAAGTCGTTTTTCCTGAGCCACTTGGTCCGACCAGACCGGTAAACTCGCCCTCGCTAATGGTCAGGTTAATGTCGTTGAGCGCTCGAAAAAAACCGCGCCCGACCGGATAATCCTTGATCAAATTCTGAATCGTAATCAATTGACCGTTTTTCATCATTTTAATCCCCTTTTTATTAATAAATTGTTGTTTTTAATTTTACCGCAAAGACGCAAAGATTTACGCAAAGTTCGCTAAGTGCATTTATTTTATCTTTATCCAACATAATTATTCCATCTTTGCGTTTTTAGCGATTCGTTGGTGTCTTTTGCAGTTAAATCCTCTCACAAATGATTCACAACCCTTCTTATTCCATTTTTAATTAATACAACATTGAAATTTATCAGCAATCCCATCTTACACTCTGATAGTTTTAGGTAGGTTAATATCTGTGCCAAGTGCACGTCATTCAATGCTTCCACTGCTTTAATCTCAATAATTACTTTGTGCTCGACAAACAAGTCAACTCTATATCCGACTTCTAGTTTTACTTTTTCATAGATTAATGGAAGTGGTTTTTGCTTTTCTACGTTTAAACCTTCTTTATGCAATTCGTAATATAAACATTCTTCATAGGCCGACTCCAATAAACCGGGACCCAAAGCACAATGGACTTTATAGACACAATCTACAATCTTTTTTGATATTTCATTTTCTGTTGACATTTATTTTCCTTTTACCGCAGAGACGCCAAGGGGATCGCTAAGTTCGCTAATAATTGTTTGCTTGTATTTATTTATTGTCATTTCTTCTCTGCGTCCTTTGCGTTTCCTTTGCGATCTTAGCGGTTAATTCTTTCTCTCTAATGATTATAAATAAGTATCAAACGAACACCTAAATCGCCGTTCGTTACGTTGATTGTTGAAAATTGTGTATCGGGAAAGTGAAAGAGAGCCATGTTTATGGAAAATTTATCGTAAGCTCGTTGCCAGGCAATATATTGAATAACGTCTTCCGTGTCCCAGGAATAAAATGCCATCAGTGAGAGATTATCAAACATCCCCAGGGGATAATTAATCATTAATGCTGATATCTGATATTCGCGGTTTGAGGATAAAAGCTCATCGGCTGTCTGTGTAATCATATGTTCACCAAGCACATAAAGCCCGTTACCTATTCCAAATGTGTAATCCGTTCCCAATGTCAACATTTTGGTAAAATAATTAGAACCTGATCCATGGACGTTTTGAACAACTGCTTCGAACCAGGCCCCGACAACAACATCCCAGCGACCGTCCAGTGCAAAACGATTCTCCCGAAAGTTCTGTCCGCCGCCTTTTGCGGTTCTTGAATGAAATGTCAGTGCCATTTCACCCAGTGGTATCGGTGTCTGAACCCGCCCGCCGAATTCGGGTTTGTCATTGGCACTGCTGTAAAACTCATGGCCTTTGGGATCTTCGTTGCCATACAATCCCCAAAACCAGACATTGGCGTTGTTCAGAAAGCCATAACGGTAGCGCAAGCCCCAGACTCCTTCGGCAATATTCATGGGATCTGTGGGACTCTGTCGGTCAAACCACATCAGCGAGCGCAGCAGTTGCGCCGGGCCGAAATTGATTTTCTGCAGACCAATCTGGGTTTCCGACTGCTGAGTCGCGTACCTTAAATTAAAACGATAGGGACGGAAATCATTACTCGCTTCTCCGGCCTCCTTGTTAATATACCCGTATACAGACACTTCAAAATCGACAAGGCTCATTGGTGATAATTGGTTTGAAATTCGTAAATTCGGAATGTATTGAGCGCCTATACCGCCATCCCATATTCCATCATTGTTCCAGCCGCTGCCCTGCACCGATAATTGTCCTTTAAAATCACGCTCAGCGGCAAACCCAAACTGCAGAAGAATAATTAGAATAATGCAAAACCGGAATTTCACTGCTCGTTCCCTTCCGGCACTGGCATCATTCCATAATAAAGATAATTGTTCACCTCCAATGCAAACTCAGTATAATTTTGATAAATTCCAGCCAATTGTTCATTCTTGGCCAACTCCATC
>Ga0268276_1001895_pt1 | contig 19033 bp, 17 predicted proteins | sample saktaG_4_FD_190145 | JGI IMG/M metagenome (GOLD analysis project Ga0268276, IMG submission 190145) | Saline water microbial communities from Sakinaw Lake, British Columbia, Canada - sak_2010_1_5_45m | ecosystem: Environmental > Aquatic > Non-marine Saline and Alkaline > Saline ... | reverse complement strand
CAACAAAAGTTGCTCCAGCAGAGAGCATTAATCTTATAGGGTTTATTGGTTGGAGTTTCACTCCATGCGGAGTTGTTTTGTCCTTAAATCCAATTTCTGTTGTGGGTGTTGGCTGTCCTACTGTAAGAGCAAAAACCTGATTATTGTGCACAAAATATTTTATATTAGAATTGTATCTTGCAGAATGAATTAAATGTTCCATTCCCTCAGCATAAGCATCCCCGTCTCCGCTAAAACCTATAATATTTAATTTTGGACTTGCAACTTTCATTCCAAGTGCTGTTGGTAAAACTCTTCCGTGAAGGGTATTTATCCCATTTAAATTTATATAATCGAATATTTTTGCGTGACAGCCTATTCCTGTAATAATTGCATATTTCTTTCTGTCAGCTTCTGTTTTTATTTTCTTTTCAAGATAATTTTTGACACCCGCAACTATCTGAAAATTCCAGCATCCCGGACACCATGTTGATTTTGTGGGGGTTGATAGGTTTGTCATCTTAAAATCTCACCCCTTTCCTGAATTCTTTCAATCTTGGAAGTATTATTGCAAGTCCTGCGATTGCCAAACCAAGCATTACTCCAACTTCATTATGTTGGTTTGTAACTATTCTTTGTATTCCCATTATTATTAACACAACTGTAGCAAAGGCAAAATAAGGAATTCTCCATGATTTTTTCTGGTCTATGAAAAACCACGCAACATAAAGCCCCCAACTTGTCCAGACAATATGAGAAGACGCATCAAAGAGAATATCTTTTCCATATATATACATTGGAATATATTTGAATAAAATTAATCCAATTCCCATTATTATTGTTGTCCATATTATCCATTTGAGCTGTTGTTTTGTGTGGTGTTTCATCTTAATCTCCTTTTTATTTCTCCTTTTAATTCATCTGCAAAGAAGGGCCTTCCATCATATCTTAAAATTTTGTTTTTCTCATGAATAAGAATTCCTGTTTTCCCCGCAATAATTTTTGCAAGCTGTCCTGTTGAAGAATTTTCAACTAAAATTATATTTTTTGCGATTATTTTTTCCTTTATCTCTTCAGGAAAAGGTTCTATATATTTTAAATGAATAAATTCAACATCCATATCTTTTATTGCATCAACTATAGCCCCTTTTGTAGAACCCCAGCTTATAACAATATTTTCTGAATTTTTCCTTTCATAAACAGAAAATCTTGAAAATTTTTCAGTTTCTTTTTTTATTTCTTCAATTTTCTTCAATCTCTTTTCAATATTGGAATTTATTATTTTAGCATTCTCAGTTGCACTTCCGTAAGCATCTTTTTCATAACTATTGTATCTTGCTAGAGAAGTCTCATTTTTTATTTTCATAATAAGGGGTTTTTCATTAATAGTATAGAAACTTTCTGCAAGATGTTTGTCTCCCAAAATAATCGAGGGAATTTTAAACTTTTGTGAAAGATAAAAAGCCTGATTAGTTAATTCCTGTGCTTCTTTTGGGTCTCCTGGTGCAACAACTATTCTTGAAAATTCTCCATGTCCAAAATTTACTGCCAAATTTAAATCTCCCTGAGAAGTGTATGTTGCAACTCCTGTTCCAGGCCCAGGCCTCTGAGCTAAATAAACTGCTATGGGAATTTCTGCTATTCCTGTCATGCTTAGAGCTTCTGTCATTAAATCAAATCCCCCTCCAGATGTCCCAACCATTACATTTGCTCCAACTATTGAACTTCCAATTGCAGCATTAATCACAGCAATTTCATTTTCAAGTTCAATAACTTTTAAATTTTCTTTTGATGCAAGTTCATTAAGTATTGGGGTTGCAGGAGTCATAGGATATGCATAGTATATGTCAATGCTGGATTGAATCGCACCATTTGAGATTCCCTGATTTCCATTTAGAAAAAGATTATTATTAGTGCGCTCTGTTAATTTACATAAATTCTTTGTTTCTTCATCATATCCTTTTTTTGCATTTTTAAGATTTTCATTAAAATTTTTTTCAAGTTTTTTTAAACTTTCTTCAAGCAATTTAAAATCAAGGCAGAGAAGCTTGAAAATTCTTCCAGCATAATACATATTTTCATCAGAATTTTTTAATACTATTCCTTCTGGTTTTAAATCTTTTTTATGTATTTCTTCTGTTTTGTTATCAAGGCAAACCAAGATATCTATTTTTGAATCATTGCTCCAGACAGGCTCTTCTGAAAAAGTCAAAATATTAAAATTATGCCCTCCGCGAATAAGGGATTGATAATCTCTTGAATAGAAAGCATAGTTTCCATTGTTTGTGAGTGCTTCTCCGATAATTTGTGTTAAAATATTCGGCCCTTGTCCGGCTTCACCTCCTATAAGAATATTATATCTCATTTTAATACAATCAATTTTATATACACTTATAGTTTCAGAGCATTATAAACTTTTTTAATTAAATATGGAAAATAAACAATAAAATGGTAAGATTCGCCCACATAGCAGATGTCCATTTAGGGGGATGGAAGCAGCAGCCTATGCAGGATTTAAATTTTGAATCTTTCAAAAATGCTATAGATATATGTCTAACTTCAAAGCTTGATTTTGTTCTTTTTGCAGGGGATTTGTTTGATTCAGCTTATCCTCCAATAGAAATATTGAAAGAAACTTTTGCCCAATTTAAGAGATTAAAAGATGCAGGGATCCCTTGTTTTATAATTGCTGGTTCTCATGATTATTCTGTTTCTGGAAAAACTTTTTTAGATGTTCTTGAAAAAGCAGGTTTTTGTAAGAATGTTTATAATGCAGAAGAAAAGGAAAATTTGATAATTCTTAATCCAGTAGTTTATGGAAATGTTGCTATATATGGGTATCCTGGAAAGAAATCCGGATTGGAAGTCCAGGATTTAAAAAGAGTAAAATTTAATGATTCCCCCGGCTTATTTAAAATATTCATGTTGCATACAACAATTGATAAAGTGGTAGGCAATCTTCCAATAGAAACAGTAAATCCTGACAGACTTCCCAGGGCAGATTATTATGCAATGGGGCACATACATGTTCTTTACAATGAAAAAGGATTTGTTTATCCGGGCCCTTTATTTCCAAACAATTTCAAGGAACTTGAGGATTTGAAACAAGGAGCTTTTGTTATTGTTGATACAGAATCTTCTTCAAAAATTCAGAGAATAAAACTTCCCACAAAACAAGTTGAGCATTTTGTTGTTGAAGTAGAAGATGCTCTTACAGGAACAGAGAGAATAATATATGAATTAAACAAGAAAAATTTGAAGGATAAGATAGTTTTGCTTAGAATTTATGGTGAATTAAAAAGAGGCAAAACTTCAGATATAAAATTTTCTCAAATTGAAGAGTTTACAAAAAGCAAAGAAGCTTATTTTCTTCTTAAAAATACTCATGATTTGATTTCACAGGAGCAGGAACTTGAATTTAATATACCTGAAAAAGATTCTGAAAATATTGAAGGAGAAACAATAAAAGCCTATTCAGAAGAAAACCCCTCATCCTTTAATAAAATTATAAATGAACTTATGAATGTGCTTTCAACAGAAAAGCAGGAAGGAGAAACAACTGAAACTTTCAACAATCGAATTCTCCAGGGAACAATAAAATTTTTTAAATTTTAAAAATGAAAATAAAAAAGATAATCCTTGATAATATAAGAAGTTATGAGCATCAGGAAATAGATTTTCCAGAAGGTTCAGTTTTGCTTTCAGGAGATATTGGTTCTGGAAAGACTTCTGTTCTTCTTGGAATAGAATTTGCCCTGTTTGGTTTGCAGCCAGGACAAAAAGGCTCTTCAATATTAAGAAATGGACAGGTTCAAGGGGGAGTATCTATAGAATTTGAAATTGATGCTAAAAAGATTATAATTGAAAGAACTTTAAAAAAAAGCAAAACAATTTCTCAGGATTATTGCTCAATTTCAATTGACGATGTAAAAGAAGAGATATCTGTAACAGAATTAAAAAGCAGGGTTCTTGAATTGCTTAATTATCCAAGAGAATTTTCAAAAAGGCAAAATCTTCTTTATAAATTCACAGTCTACACCCCCCAGGAAGAAATGAAGCAAATTATTCTTGAAGATTCTGAAACAAGAATAAACATCTTAAGGCACGTTTTTGGAATAGATAAATACAAAAAAATACTTGAAAATGCTTCAATTCTTGTATCAAAGGTTCGCGAAGAAAAGAGAATTAAAGAGGCAATAACCGCCAATCTTGAACAGGATAAATTTGACATTCTCTCTAAAGAAGAGGAGTTGGCTGAAAAAATTCTTAATATTTTTTCAATTGAGAAAGATTTTCTCTTAAAAGTGGAGAAAAGAAAGACAATTCAGGAAGAGAAAGAGGAGATATCAAAAAAAATAGAGGAGAAGTATAAACTTCAGCAGGAAATAGAAAAAACAAAATTGTTTCTATCCACTAAAAATGATGTTATATTTAATAATGCAAGACTGATTACTCAGCTCAAATCTCAAATTCAAGAATTGCAGGAATTAGATTTCGATGAAAATGATATTCTTAAACTTGAAGAGCAAAATAATTCCATAAAACTTAGAAAGCAGGAATTGAATGAAGAGAACATAAATACAACAAGCATGATTCATTCTTTTAATTCAAAAAACAGTGATAATAGCAATATAAAAGAAAAATTAAAACATATTGAAATTTGTCCGACTTGTCTTCAGGAAGTCGATCCTGTTTACAAAACAAATGTTATTAATCAAATGGATTCTGATACTTCTTTGAATATAAATTCTATAAGAGAACTCACTATTAAAAAAGATTTAATCCAGGAGCAAATAATGAAATTAGATTATGAGCTTTCTCTAAAAGAAAGAAAAATTCAGGAACTTAAAATACTCAGAATAAGGTTGCAGGAAATTGAGGAAAAACAAAAGCATTTGACAACTTTGGAAAAAACAAATTTTTTGCTCTCAAAAGATTTAGAAATGCTTGAAAGCCAGATTAATCTTCTTAAGAGAGCCGTTTTTGATTTAAACAAATTTGATAATTTGAATGAGGAAAAGCAAAAACAACTCAATGTTGCACTGAAAGAAGAAAAGACAGCTGAGATAAAAGCTGCAGAATTAAGAAGAGAGATAGAAGTTTTTTCAAGGCAAATTAATGAAACAAAAGAGAGAATAAAAAAAACAGAGGAAATAAAACAGGAAGCCCATTATCTATCTGATTTTGAGGAGTGGCTTTTAAAAAAATTTATTCCAATAATATTAGCTGTTGAGAAAAACATTTTCATTAAATTAAAAATTGAATTTTCAAGGTTATTTTCAGAATGGTTTTCGATGCTTGTTTCTGATTTTTTCAATGTGCGGTTAAGTGAGGATTTTACACCAATAATTGAACAGCAGGATTATGAAATTGATTATGCTTATTTGTCTGGAGGAGAGAGAACAGCAATTGCTCTTGCCTACCGTCTTGCTCTTAATCAGGTTATAAATTCATTTTTGAGCAAGATAAAAACAAGAGATTTGGTTATTCTTGACGAACCAACTGACGGATTTTCTGAACAGCAACTGGATAAGATGAGGGGGGTTTTGGAGGAATTGAATGTTTCCCAGCTTATAGTTGTAAGTCATGAACAAAAGATTGAAAGTTTTGTTGAAAATGTTATTAGATTCAAGAAGGAAAATGGAAAGAGTATGATTGAAACAGTATAAACCGTAAAATTTATAAAACCACATATAATACGTATATTATAAATTCTAAATTAGTTTTATCTAAAATGGATGCAGAATTAAAGAACTCAATATTAAAAACAGGAACCACAATTTTAGGAATTGTTTGCAAAGACGGAGTTGTGATGGCTTCTGATAGACAAGTAACTCTTGGAGAAAGGATTGTTTCAGATAAGAGACTTAATAAGACAAACCTTTTGAATGATTATCTTGTTATTTCTTGGGCAGGAACAATGTCAGATGCTCAAAGGCTTTCTAAGTTAATGGCCGCAGAACTTAAATTGAAAGAATTACGTTCTAAATCAAGACCAACTGTAGGGCAAGCAGCTAATCTAATAGCAAGTTATACTTTTTCAAACATAAGGCAGCCTTCTATGATTCCTGCAACTGTAGGGACCTTATTGGGTGGATTTAATCAAGAGGGGACAACTGAATTATATTCTATTGGTATGGACGGAAGCATAAAGCTTGTAGAGGATTATGATGCAAGTGTTGGATCCGGATTGACTTTTGTTCTTGGTTTATTAGAAAGATTATATAAGAAAGATTTAACAGTCAAAGAAGGAGTTGAACTTGCAAAAGAAGCTATAAAATCTTCAACTCAAAGAGATGTTGGTTCTGGATATGGAATGGATATTTTTGCAATAACAAAAGAGGGGATTAAAAAAGTAGTTGAACAGCAAATTCTTCCTGAATATGTAGATGAGAAGAAATAGTTTTATTTATATTTAAAAAATGGAAATTCTAGAAAGGATTAAAGAAAAGTTGCACGGGAAAGTCAAGGAAGCAAACTTTGAAGGAGCAAATATAGTTCTTTATACAGATAATGAGAATTTTTTCAAAGATGGTGAGTCTGATATAAAAAAGATAGTTGATGAAATAAAAAAAAGAATTGAACTTCGAGCTGACCAAAAGATACTCCCTTCCAAAGAAATAACTGAAAAGAAAATACGAAGTATAATTTCTGAAGAAGCAGAAATAACTGATATTATATTTGATATCCAGAGAAGTATAGTTGTTATAGAAGCAAAAAAACCTGGGTTGGTTATAGGAAAACAGGGTTCTATTTTGGATGAGATTAGAAGAGAGACACTTTGGGTTCCACAAGTTCAGCGCTCTCCTGCAATAAAAAGCAAGATTACAGAGAGTATAAGGGAAGTTCTTTACGATAACAATAATTATAGAAGAAAATTTCTTAATGAGATAGGAGAAAAAATATACAAGGGGTGGAATCCAGAAAAAGTTGATGAATGGGCGAGAATAAGTTTTCTTGGGAGCGGAAGACAGGTTGGAAGAAGTTGCTTGCTTTTGCAAACTCCTATTTCAAATATACTTCTTGATTGTGGAATAGATGTTGCTGCACAAGGAAATGATAGATTTCCTTTTTTTAGTGTTCCTGAATTTGATATCTCTCAATTAGATGCAATAATCTTAAGTCATGCGCATTTGGATCATTCAGGTTTGCTTCCTTACCTTTACAAAATGGGATACAGGGGACCTGTATATATGACTGCTCCAACAAGAGATATATCTGCGCTTCTTGCATTAGATTTTATAGGTGTTGCATATAAGCAGGCAGCAACCCCCCTTTTTAGTTCAGCAGATATAAAAGAAATGGTAAAACACAGTATATGTTTGAATTACAATGAAGTAACAGATGTAACTCCTGACATAAGAATTACTTTTTATAATGCAGGGCACGTTCTGGGTTCTGCACAGATTCATGTTAATATTGGCAATGGTTTGCATAATTTTGTTTATACAGGAGATATGAAATATGGAAAAACAAGACTTTTGGATCCGGCTGTCAATAAATATACAAGAGTAGAATCTATACAAGTAGAATCAACCTATGGGGGAAAAGAAGACAATCTTCCTCCAAGAAAAGAGACAGAAAAGAAATTTATAGATATGGTTAAAGAGACAATTGAAAAAGGTGGAAAGGTCTTGCTTCCTGAATTAGGATTAGGACATGCCCAGGAAACTCTTTTAAGAGTTGAGGAGGCCATAAGACTTGGAGAACTTCCAAAAATTCCAATGTATATTGATGGAATGATTTGGGATATAAATGCTATACATACAGCTTATCCTGATTTTTTGAGTAATAATATACGTGCATCAATATTTCAGGACAAAAATCCATTTGTTTCTGATATTTTTTCGAGAGTTGGTTCGCCTCAGGAAAGAAAGCAAGTGATAGAAGGGGGCCCTTGCATAGTTATTGCAACTTCTGGTATGCTTGTTGGAGGAGCTTCTCTTGAATATTTTAAGTATTTTGCAGATAACCCTAATAATCTTTTAATATTAAGCTGTTATCAAGGACCTGGTTCTCTTGGAAGAAAATTGCAAGATGGAGAAAAATCAGTTCAAATGGAAGCAGAGAGGGGAATGCAGGAAATTAAAGTAAATATGAGGGTAGAATTGCTTAACGGGTTATCTCCGCATTCAGGAAGAAATGAACTTATTTCTTTTTTTAATAATATGTATCCGAGACCAAAGAGGATACTTGTCAATCACGGAGAAGTTTCAAAATCCCTTGATTTAGCTTCTTCACTTTACAAGATTAACAGAATTGAAACAAGTGTTCCGAGAAATCTTGAAATTGTAAGATTGAGATAATTTAAAAATAAAGTTACTTTAATTTAATCATGGAACTTAACATAAGAAAATATTTTACAAATTTTGTTAGAGGTATGGGAAGTCTTAATATAATGGGTTATAATTTTAAACCTTATTGGATGAAAGATAATTTAACTCCTCAAGAACAAGATGCTTTGGCAATAAAGAGAGATTGGGAAAAAGTAGGAGAGGATTTGAGAATTTCTATGGATAATTTCAAAAAATCATTATCTAACAAATTGAAGGATTAATTAATATATTTTATAAACACATTTTTCTATATCTCCATATGAAACATAATCTAAAAATAACTTTTGTTATACTGGCAATGTTCTTGATAACCCAATTTATAGGGTTATATGTAATTAATCATTATTCAATTCAGGGAAATCTTCTACCTTATGGGATGGAAACACCTAGAATTGAAAATAATTCTGACTTCTACACTTCTTTTTTTCCTTCTATAATTATAGCATTTATATTTGCAATTGTTCTTCTTATACTTCTTACAAGATTTAATTTGGGCTTTGTGCTCAAACTCTGGTTTTTTGTAGTGGTTTTAATAGCATTAGGGATATTTTTAACATCCTTTTTTCCAAATCAAAAATATATATCTTATATTGTTCTTATTTTTGCACTTCCCCTTGCGATTATAAAAGTTTATAAAAGGAATTTTTTAATTCACAATGCAACAGAACTTGTTATTTACCCTTCAGTTGCAGCTGTTTTTGTTCCCTTGTTAAATTTTTGGACAATTATAATTCTTTTAATTTTAATTTCTATCTATGATATGTGGGCAGTCTGGCATTCAGGAATAATGCAGAAGATGGCTAAATATCAGATTAATGAACTTAAAATATTTTCAGGATTTTTTATTCCATATATATCTAAAAAAGTAAGAATGGGATTAAAAAAGTTGTCAAAATCAGAACTGAAACATAAGAAGATTAAAGTAAATGTAGCAATTTTAGGGGGAGGAGACATCATTTTTCCAATAATAACAGCAGGAGTTATGTTTGTGCAGTTTGGATTCTTGCATGCACTTTTTGTAATAATTGGCGCTGCTCTTGGACTCAGTTATCTTCTATTTTTTGCTGAGAAGAAAAAGTTCTATCCTGCCATGCCATTTATAACTGCTGGAATTTTTCTTGGAATAATTGTAAGCATGCTCATCCTTTAGGTATATCTTTAGATTGTAACTACTTATAAAACACAACAATACAGAAACATTTATAAATCCCTGGAAGATAGTGAAAATATGGAGAATTCATCTTATATACAAGATAAAGGGAAAGATATTCAAGACTTGGAAAGATATGGATATATTGTAGATTATTTTAAAAGAAATAAAGGCAGAGTTTCTGTAAATAGGGGATATTTAAAAAATTTGAGTGATTTATCAAAACTTTCTTCTCTTAAAAATTTTAGAGCACGTTACATTAAAGTAGAATTTGATATATTAGAAGACAGAATAAGAGAAATTTTAGAACAAGATGAGAAAAATCTAAGAACAAAATTAAAATTTATTGAAGTTTCAAGGAAAGATAAATTACATTCTGGAACAGGAATTGGAGTGGGGGTTTATCCTTAAAATGTTAGTAAAACAAGATTTAATAAATAAAATCAAAGATTACTTTGATTTGAATGTTTACGAGACAAAAGTCTGGCTTGCTTTAATTGGAAAAGGCTCGGCTTCTGCAGGGGAAATTGCAGAGATTTCAGGGGTTCCAAGAAGCAGAACTTATGATGTTTTGGAAACTTTGGAAAAAAAAGGATTTGCAATAGTAAAGCTTGGAAAACCTGTTAAATATCTTGGGGTTAAGCCAAGAATGATTCTTGAAAAATTGAGAAATAATGTTAAGACAGAAGCAGATGAGAGAATTTTGAGTCTTTCAAATATAAGGGATACTGAAGAGTTTGCTCAGCTTGAAGAACTTTATAAGGGTGGGATAGAGCCAATAAAAAGAGAGGATATATCTGCTGCATTAAGAGGAAAGTCAAATATTTCAAATTATTTGAGAGAAATAATAAGAGAAGCAAAAAAAGAAGTGTTAATATGTACAAATGTAAAGGATATTCTTTTAAAAACAAAGCTTTTTCAGCAAACTTTTGATATATTAAAGAAATCAAATATAAAAATAAAATTGTGTCTTTCAGGAGAAGAGGATTTAATAAAAAAAGCTGAAACTGAATTTGGGATTAGAATAAAAAAAATAAACATAGATGCAAAATTTTTCATAATTGACAGGAGTGAGATTTTATTTTACTTATCAAGACCAGATAGCAAAGAGGACTCAGCAATATGGCTTAATTCTAATTTCTTTTCAGAATATTTTGCCTCCTTGTTTGAATTGGCTTTGGGGGAGAAGAAATGAAAGACAAATATTTGGGAAGGGATGGAATTACGAAAAGACATAATTTTAGGGGGCAATGCATAGAAGGGGCCCAAATCCTTGGAATGGCTGTTGGGTTTGGTTATTCTCTTGTTCATATGGCGCCTGATTTTTTTGTAGAGCAAAATTTAAATGTGGGAGATTTCAAAAAGGTTATTGGGGGATTTGCAATTGGGATTTCTTCATATATGACTGGAAATTATTTGCATAAAAGAAACGAAAGGAAAAGAGAAAAAGCTCTTAAAAATATTGAATTGGCTTTGGAGAGAGAGGAAATAAAATGAGTAAATGGAGAAAGTCAGACATAGGAAAAATTATTGTTTATAGGGGAAAAACAAGCCCAGATGAGAGGGTTGTAATTTATGATATTGATTCAAGGACTCCAAACACAATAGGATTTGTTGAATATCCTATTTCCTTAAATTCGAAAATTTCTTTTCCTTTTCTAAGCTCAAAATTGGGTTGTGTTGGAATAATCAAAAGCCAGAAAAAAGAAAGTGAGGGATATCTTGAGAAAGCAGGAGATTGGTGTTTTGTAGGCAAAGTTTCAAAAGATGAAAGAAAAGTATTAGAAATTATTGCAAAAACTCCAAAAAATTTATCTGATATATGTTAAATTATTAATATACATTTCACTTATTATTCTTCTGTTCTTAATTTTCCACTTATCTATAAATTCTTTTAAACCGAAATTAATTTTTTCTCTTGCATAGAATCTGTCCTTTTTTTCATACACATTTTTATGCTCTTTCTTGAAATTTTGGGAGTTTTTTTCATCATCTATAAATGGCCCAGGATATATAATTTCTTTTTTTCTTTCAGCCACAAAAAAATATCTTGCAGATTTTTTCCCATTATAATTAAATCCTTTGTTTTTTATTATGAAAAACAAGCTGATTTCTTTCCTAAGATAATTATAAAATTTAAGAAGCTTGCTTCCTGCAACATCTCCTTCTGGTTTGTCTGTTTTTACTTCAATCAATACAAATTCCCTTCTCTTTTTAAGAGAATCTCTTTTTACCTTTTCAATATCTATTTTTTTAACTTCAAAATATTTTATGGAAGGATTTTTAATAAATTCTTTACAAATTTTACGGAATTTTTCAAATGTATCTTGAGACAAGGCAGCAAGAGCATTTCTTTGTTTGTAAGTCGGGTCAATTAAAATTATTGGGGAGTTTAATTTTGAACTATTCAAATCCATCAAAACATTTTTTTTATTCTTGAATTGTTTTTCTATATCTATAATATATTTTTCCTTCCCAACTTTTGACATTGCCTTTATAAATTTCATAAATCCTTTATAATAATAAACAAGCAATTCTAGAGAATATCCAGAAAACCCGCTAATATATGATTCTGCACCATAACAATTGTTAGCATAGCAGAAAGCTTTTGCTATTTTTATCTCATCAAGAATTTTTCTTGATTTTATCTTTTTATTTATATACTTTACGTGAAGATAAGATAAATCAGTTATATTCTCATATTCTTTTGGATTTTCTATTTTTTTTACTGGAATAAGTTCAATAAAGAAGTTTTTTCCGTAATTTATTCTGAAATAATCTCTTGAGCCATGGATAACCGATATGCTTTTTGATTTTCCAATAATTTTTTTTGTTAGAGCAGAAATTTCTTCATTTTTATATTTTTTATCATACCTTATAAAAACATCAACATCATAATTATCTTTCTTTATGACTGTTCCCTTTGCAAAACTTCCCCCCACAAATATTTCTGCATCTATTTTAAATTTTTTTAAATTTTTTTTAATATTTTGGGAAAATATATCGACATAATTTTTTATATATTTTAAATCATTTTCAGAAGGTTCTATTTTTTTAAGAACTTCTTTAAGAATTTTTTCAGTTTTCTTCATACGGATTTTTTATCTCCTTCAAATCTTTTACGCTTCTTTTTAGGGTTGATGCCAAGTCAATTATATATTTCCCTTCTTCTAATTTATATATCAACGGTCTTTTTTTATTGAATAAATTTACAAGATCAATTTCAAATTTTCCGTCTCCCATAACCCTTACAGATTCCAAATCAAGAATAACCGGAGTTTCTTCATCAGTTATTCCTGCCATTTCTCTTATATCTTTTTCTATAGCATTTTTTTCCGATTCAGGAATTTCAATTATTTTTTTATTTATTCTTTCAAGCAGTTCTTGCTTTATGTAAAAGAAAAATTTCCCTTTGCAATCATTACATCCTTCCAATAATTCTTTGCTTCCTAAGGGGATAATTCGGGAGCACTTTACACATTGATGAGGCATGAGAAATAAAATTAAACAAGGTATTTAAAATTTTATGTTCGATAGGGGCAATTATGTGTATAAAGAATCACTTGCTTAATAACAATTCAATTTTCCTGGGATTTCTTTTAATTTCCTTTACTATTGTAGCCGGGCCTATTATTGTAACTGCTCCCAAATCTCCTTTGCTTAAAACTTTAACAATTTCGCTTCGCATTCTATTTATTATTCCTCTTTCCCCATTTCCACCTATAACTGCAAGTTCAATTCCCTTGAAATCTTTTATGTGCCCAACCATAGCCATTGTATCCCCAATAAGCCTTACTTCTTCTTCAGATTTAAGTCTTCCCTGAATAAACAAAATATTATTTCCCAAAACTATTCCAAGTATTTTTTTTATCCTTTCATTGCTATCCAAATCTCTTATTTCAGAATAAGGAATAAATTGAATAGAAAAGCCTTTTATCTTCCCCAATTTTTTGTCACCAGTTTTTGCCATTTTATTATAAATTAAAAATACTTTTTAAATTCTCTTTGAAAGTTTAAATATTGATTCGTAAAATTCCTCAAAATTTTCTCCGTTCTTTGCACTTACTCCAACAACATCATATTCTGGAAAAGCAGATTCTATTTTTTTAAGATCGGCTTTTTTTAAATCTATTTTATTTCCAACAATAAGAACAGGGATTTTTCTTGCAATAAGATTCCCTATTATAGTTATATTTACTTGATTGTAAGGATTTTCTGTTGCATCCAAAACAACAACAACAACATCCATATCATCCAGCCATTTTATGCTCTCAATAACTCCCTGTGTGGCTTCTTTCGCCCTATCCTTTGATTCCTTTTTCTTCATATTATACTTCATAAAATCTTCATAATCTATTTTTGTGGCTATTCCAGGAGTGTCTATCATTTTAAACATCAAGGTTTTCCCCTTGTATTCTATTTCAACTTTCTCCTTGAACTGAACATTTCTTGTCTCGTGAGGAATTTTGCTAACTGTTCCTATTTCTTGTCCTGTAAAGTCTTTGCATATTCTGTTTGCCAGGCTTGTTTTTCCTGCATTTGGGGGGCCGTAAAAACCAAGTTTTATCTCCCTCTTATTTTTAAATAAATTCACAAATATTTTTCTAAAGAAATTTTTGAATATTTTTATTCCCATATTATTTTTTGTCAAAAGAGGTTTATTAAACTTTTGTGTTATGTGTTGTGATTTTGTTTAATGTTTTTTCCCCATTTCTTCAATAACTCTTTTAAAAGGCTTCTCTATTATTCCTATTATTTTTTTCCCTTCGTATTTTCTAAGAGCATAATTTATCTGCTCTCCTGTCCAATCAGCTTTTTTAAGATTTTTTATGATTTCTCCCCTTTCCATTCCTTTTTTCTTGGCATTTTGTATATAAGTCATTATATTATACAAATTATTTCTGTTTTTGAAAAGGTAATTTTCATATTTTCTTCTGTACCAAGTTTGAAGTATTATATATGTAACAAGTGCAATTAATGCGAGGAGGAATATTATAAGTCCAAAGAGCACCCATTTTGATAATTTATTTTCCTTTTGGGTATCTATATAATCTCCTACTTCTATAGGATTTAAATTATCAAGAGCAGGCGAAATAAATGCAGGAACATTAAGAAAATCAATATCTTCTGTAGTTGAAAAAATAATTTTGTCTGAAATATCATTAAAATTTATGTAAATATATCCAGATTCTTCTGCTGGGGAATAATTCCCTTCAAATTTTAAATCACTTATTTTTTCAAGAATAAAATATGCATCATCTTTCATATTTCTTTTGTCAAATTCAAATTGAAATATACTTAAGGTAACTTCTTCATTTAGTCCATAATTTATAAGAATTTCCTTAAAAGTTATTTTAGTTTTCAAATTGTCCTCATTCCAAAAATATATGGAATCAATATATCCCTCTTCACTCTCACCATAATCTCCCCCTCCTATGCTCTTTAAAATCTCAAGATTGATTATTTCCCTATTTGGATAAAAAGTTATTGAATTGGTTTCTACAGCTTCACTTATTTCCCCTGGAATTTTTATGTAAGAAAGATTTTCCAGAACTCCGTCGTATTCTTCATCTGTATCTGCACTTGCATATTGTGTTTCAATTTTTTTCAAATCATCTTCAAGAGAGGTTATGTTTAAAAATTCATTTAAAATTTTTTGAACAAATAAATCATATTTTTTTATCTCGGCTTTTGAAATACTAAGTTTTATGTATTTTTCATCTATTTTTTCTCTTACTGAACTTCCAGGCGAAGTTATTTCAATTGTCTTGTTAAAAATCTGGACCCCACTAAAATTTAATTGATAAATAAAATTTCCAGCTGTTCCAGGCATTAGGAAGTTTGCCCTGTCAAATTCAAGAATTTGGAATCCTGAATCAATAGTTTTATGTGTACTATCATTAAATGCATAATCATATCCAGATATCCTATCAAGTAAAGTTCCAAGTTTTATTGAATTTCCAAGAGAGTCATTAAAAGTTGAATTTAAAGATTCATTTTGAAAACTTATGTTTATCTTTGCTTTGAGATAATCAAATATTTCGTACTGATTATTCATTGAACTGCCTTTCTCTGAAAAACTAAAAGAAGCAGAAGCTATACCAATCAAAAATAATGTAAATATAAAAGCAAAAATAATTTTACACCTCATATTCATGATAATAAAACCTTTTTTATAAATCTTTTTGAGGAGGGAATTTTACTTCTTTTTTCCCTTTTTTTTCTTTCTCAAAGAATAAATAATTTTTTCATTTTTCTTTCTCAAAGAATAAATAATATAAATTAATATAACAAGAGCTATTACAATAATAAAGTTGTAAATTCCAAAGAAAGGAATTTCTACTGAAGCAGGGCACACAAGTGTGTCTTGTATATCAACACATCCTGTAGATTTTCCTAAAGGATCAGATCGGTCAGCATTTTCAGGGTCCCATGTCCATAAAGAGACAAGATAACGAACTAACATCCCATCGTCTTCACATGTATCTTCACCAGTTTCTGTGTATGAACATTTTCCTATTAAAGATATTCCATCTCCACAACTTCCTCCATCATTTGGTTCATAACCTGTTTCACAAGTACAATCATCTTGACATAAATCTCCAGCTAACCAGCATTCATCGTTTGTATCACAAACAGCATTAGGATTATCAACACATGCACCATTTTGAGGAATACTTGTACCGAAACAAGTACAATCATCCTGGCATAAATCTCCAGCTAACCAGCATTCATCTACATCAGGAGTACAAGCAGGTCCATCTCCACAACTTCCTTCATCATTTGGTTCATAACCTGTTTCACAAGTACAATCATCCTGGCATAAATCTCCAGCTAACCAGCATTCATCTACATCAGGAGTACAAACAGCATTAGGATTATCAACACATGCCCCATTTTGAGGAATACTTGTACCGAAACAAGTACAATCATCTTGGCATAAATCTCCAGCTAACCAACATTCATCATCTGTATTACAAACAGGATTAGAAATTGTATCCCAATAAGCATTACAACTTGGAGTTTTACTATCATTCCAATAACACCCGCAATCGTATCCATTCCCGCAAGTTATTGTTGTTGGAACACTTTGAGGAGCCACTTCACAAAAATCACTAGCACATTCTAGAGCAGTAATATAATTGTTGCACTGGTTTATTCCTGTACACATTGCATCTATATCACCTTGTTGATAAACTGTTAACAGCAATGGGTCATTCACACCTGTATTTGAACTTGTTATTGATTCAGCTGGAATCGCTCCCTCAACACTTGCAGTAAAATAATATTCTGGGGGATTTCCATCATTTCCAATTCCACCATCATCTTGATAAATTGCATTCCAAATCCCAAATGCTGTTGTTCCACTAGATGGGAACACAATAGATGAAGGTCCAGGAGATACACTATCACTCCCAATCCCATCCTTTTCTTTAATTTCAAATGTAATTGCTTTTCCATTACAGTTTGTTCCTGTAATATTTAATTTTACTGGGTTTCCTGCCACAGCAATTGTTGCATTCCATGAAGCTGTTTTTAAATCACAAGGAGGGATGCATGCAGTGGTATCAAAAGTACAAGAAGCTGAACATTCTAATGTTCCTGTCCATCCTTCTCCCAATTCACTTTCACAAGTTGTCCCGCCGAAGTTTGAACCACCAAAAGCTATTCCATAAGGATATGTTCCTATTCCTGTATAATTTGTCATTGTTCCATTTGGAAATATTTTTGTAACACTATTACTTCCATAATTAGCAGTCCACATATTTGTTCCATCAAAAGCTATTTCCCTTGGATTTGAACCTGTTCCAGTATAAGTTGTCATTACCCCTAATGGAGATATTTTTGTAACACTTCCATCGTTTCTACTAACCCACATATTTGTTCCATCAAAAGCTATTCCATAAACCCATGTTGCACCTATATAATAAGGAGTCATTGTTCCATTTGGAAATATTTTTGTAACAATTCCACTTTGTTCACTAGTAGCCCACATATTTGTTCCATCAAAAGCTATTCCTATTGGCTTAAAAACACTTCCAGTATAAGTTGTCATTACCCCTAATGGAGATATTTTTGTAACACTATTATATGCAGAATTAGTAAACCACATATTTGTTCCATCAAAAGCTATTCCATAAGGATTTAAATTTGTTCCTGTATAAAATGTAGTTGTCCCATTTGGGAAGATTTTTACAACACTATTGGCTCCAGTCCCATAAGCCTTGTCATTAGTAGCCCACATATTTGTTCCATCAAAAGCTATTCCATAAAGACCAGAACCTATTCCAATATATTCTGTCATTGTTCCGTTTGGAAATATTTTTGTAACACTACCAACACTATCACCATAGTGATTAGCAGTCCACATATTTGTTCCATCAAAAGCTATTCCATAACGAGGGAAGTTTCCCCCCACATAATTTGTCATTACTCCTGTTGGAGATAATTTTGTAACACCGTTTGAATTAGTAACCCACATATTTCCTCCCTTATCACAATCTTCAGGCGGAGTTATTATGCTGTCTCCACAAAATTCAATAACACAATTTGATGTACATCCATCGCCAGAAACAGTATTCCCATCATCACATCCTTCACCAGCTTCAAGAACTCCGTTTCCACATACAGGTGGACAATTATTATCATTTAAAGAATTACACCCACTAGGACAACATCCGTCATTGCTTATGCACAAAGTTATTGGAGGGTTAGTGCATGTTCCCGGGGCAGTGCATATATCTGTAGTGCAGGCATTGCCATCATTGCATATATTATAAGGAATATTTGAACATATTCCTAAAGAACACGTATCTAAAGTACAAGCATTGCCATCATTGCAAGAGCAATCTGCTGGGCAGGTTGAACAATTCTCACCATTTGCACTTTTGCATATACTGTCTCCGCAAATTGGTGTGCAAACACTTGGTGTGTTAATACAGCTAAAACCAGATTCAATATTGCATGTTGAATTACATCCATCTCCAGAAACAGCATTCCCGTCATCACATGTTTCAGTTCCTGTTATTAGCCCATCTCCACAGACAGAACTTGGGCATTTTCCACCACTATTACAAGTTATTCCTGGTGGGCAACTTCCACAATTAGTACTTACACCACAAATAGTTTGAGTTCCACAATCATATCCTAAACTAGAACAATTATCTGTGCAAGAACAAACATTGCTTGCACTACAAGTCTCTGGAAGTGTACAAGTTCCACAACTTGCAACAGTTCTTGAATCTCCACAATTATCATTAGCAGTAACACTTCCACAATTTTTTCCTAATCTTGTACAAAAAGCAGTATTTGTTTCTGCTGTACAACTACAAACATTACTTGTACAAGTCTCTGGAAGTGTACAAGTTCCACAACTTGCAACAGTTCTTGAATCTCCACAATTATCATTAGCAGTAACACTTCCACAATTTTTTCCTAATCTTGTACAAAAAGCAGTGTTTGTTTCTGGAACGCATGAAAGTGCACAAGTTCCATAATTTTTAACTACATAACAACCTTGCTGAGCTGCACAATTACTTGGAGTATAGGAACTACAAAATCCACTTGC
>Ga0268276_1001893_pt1 | contig 19046 bp, 8 predicted proteins | sample saktaG_4_FD_190145 | JGI IMG/M metagenome (GOLD analysis project Ga0268276, IMG submission 190145) | Saline water microbial communities from Sakinaw Lake, British Columbia, Canada - sak_2010_1_5_45m | ecosystem: Environmental > Aquatic > Non-marine Saline and Alkaline > Saline ... | reverse complement strand
GATTCTTTGACCGATTTGGACTTGAGTCGGTCAGCAAGCGGTTTGTCGAACATGTGATACCTCCAGCGATGTTGTGATGAAAATACTGTTTTTTCGCCTTGGTATCACCTGATACTAACTAAAAATAAAAAATCGAAGCAACCTTCCGAAGGTAAAAACGATACCTGAGCGACCTTCGTAAGGTATTCAATCTCGGACTGGAAGTGGCAACGCTGGTGAATGATGGATTGAAGGCAGGGATCCTTCATCAGAGAATATTTGATGCGTCAAAACTTTCATCCGGATTATATTTCTACCGGCTGGGGTCCGGGAATCTCTCGTTACGCAACCAACTGGTGTTGATGAAGTAATCATCTTATCTCGTTTGGAAAGAGAATGTCTCCTACGGGTATTTTTGTTTTTTTGTGGATCATTTCATATTATTAGACAATGAGGCAATGTATTATCATACGTCGTAGTCTTTCTATAATATTTTTCCTTCTCTACCTCAATGAAGTAGGATTCGCTCAAACCAACGTTCCCCATGACTATGTGGTGTCACATTTGGGAGTGGAAGAAGGACTTCCTCAAAATTCAGTGAATGATATCCTTCAATCGAAGGATCGATATCTCTGGTGTGCAACGTCCGGGGGATTGGTTCGTTTCGATGGTGTATCATTTACTGTCTTCAATCATTCAAATACGAGAGGAATGAATTCAGATCGAGTACTGGCGATCTTTGAAGACCATAACGGAGCATTATGGTGCAGCACGGAAGAAGGATTAATATGCTCTATGAATGGAGAATGTACTTATTATGCTCTTTCTCAAGGATCAAATACATCTTCACGAGGAAGGATCGGTGAAGATTCGCGAGGCGTATTGTGGATAACTGCAGGTGCAGCCTTCTATCGCTTCCATCAAGGATCCTTTGTCCTCGTGCCGGTCATTATTGACTCATTAGCAGCATTACAAGCTCTTCATGAAAAAGGTGGAGTGTGGTTGGCGCATGGGAGACACGTGCTGCGCACACTGGGTGACTCAATCGTACACATAGTTGATCTGACAAAAGCGCTAAAAAATGATATTCAAGATATCATTGAATATCCGGAAAATTCCGGCGCATATTGGATAGCCACAAACGGTGATGGTGTTGTTCGCTATGAGAATGGCGTCATCAAGATGTATTCTGAAAAAGAGGGTCTTTCCTCAATGTTCGTAAGGAAGCTGTATGTTGATCGGGCCAATAATTTATGGGTGATTTGTTTGAGTGGCATCAGCCGGTTTGAAGGTTCTTTATTTATTCCTTTGTCAGGGATTCCAGCGTTGAATGAATTACAATTCAATGTTTTTGTAGAAGATACGGAAGGAGATTATTGGATCGGAACTCAAGCTCACGGTTTGTACAAGCTTCAAGGTGCTGTCATTACATCGATTGGAGAAAAGGCCGGATTACGAAATATTAAAATGCAATCTCTTCTTCTCCGGAAAAACGGAACATTTCTCTTCGCTACCCAATGTGGCGGAGTTTATGAATGGAAGAACGGTAAAGCGACATATTCTGTTCTCAATTCGTTTCTCCCCGATCTCTGTGTGAGGTCTCTTTGGGAAGATTCAAAACAGCGTGTATGGGCTGGTTCTCGAACCCTCTATCGTTGTTACGATCTGAGTAAAAGAGGAGAACTGTTTGATGCTTCGAGCGGATTCCTTGGTACGGAAGTTCATGCCATGATAGAAGATTCGAAAGGCCGCATCTGGATTGGCTGTCGAAACGGATTGTATGTCTATGACGAAAAACATTTTTGGAGATATACAACGTCCGATGGCTTATCTCACAATGATGTTCGATCATTCCTTGAAGATACGAAGGGAACGATGTGGATCGGAACCACCAACGGATTGAACACGATGAAGGACGGTAAGCTCACCCGCGTGCAACTCGTTTCACCGGAAAAAGATTCTCTTCCATTGCAGGATACATATATACGGGCAATGTATCAGGACACAGAAGGTACGCTGTGGCTCGGTTCCTACGGCAACGGCCTCATTCGTTTGAAACATGGTTCGGCCTCTCTGATAACAGTTCATCAAGGATTTTATGATAACTTTATTTCGCAAATCGTGGAAGATGAAAAAGGGAATTTATGGATGGGCTGTAATCGTGGAATATTTCGCGTGTACAAAAAAGATCTGGATGATGTATGCGATGGAACGACGGATGAGGTCCATTCATTTTCGTACGGCAAAGCCGATGGGATGGAATTAGTGGAAACGAATGGCGGATTTCAACCTAGCTCCCTTCACGATGATGGAGGAAATATCTATTTTCCGACCATGAACGGCGTTGCGATTGTTGCAACACGCAAAATACAGTATAATGCTCTGGCGCCTCCGGTTCGGATAGAAAAGATATATTCAGAAGGTGTTGAAATTCCGTGGTCGAATGAAATCACACTCTTACCGGACAGCACCTACCTTGAAATACGCTATACCGCACTGAGCTATCCGGAACCGAGAAAAGTGAATTTCAAGTATAAACTCGAAGGATTGCATAATACATGGCTTGATGCCGGTACGCGGAGGAGAGCGGTCTTTAGGCATATTCCTCCGGGTAATTTTACTTTCCAGGTAATTGCATGTAATAACGATGGTGTCTGGAATGCAGAGGGAGCTTCAATCCGTATTTCAGTCCTTCCCCCGTTTTGGATGAGGGGATGGTTTCAATCGCTTGTCCTATTGTTTTTTCTCTCCTCGGGCCCATCGCTGTATTATTATCGGGTGACACGGCTGAAAAAAGAGAAAGAATTGCAAACAAGATTTTCGGAACAATTGATCGCTTCGCAGGAACAGGAACGAAGTCGCATCGCGGCAGAACTGCACGACGGACTAGGACAGCAGATCCTGGTTATGAAAAATCGTGCGGAAGTGGCATTGAAAACAGTGTCCGATCCGCTCAAGACCGGAGAACAGCTTCGGGAGATCATCGAATGTGCCGTCCGCTCTATGACCGATGTCCGTGCGATCACTCATGATCTTCGCCCGATCCATCTGGAGCAATTCGGACTTCAAGCTACACTCGAATATTTATGTGAGCAAGTACGTGAATCATCTTCCATCGAATGGTCCTATTATATCGATAATATCAACAATATTATTCCGCATGAGAGAGAGATCAATTTTTATCGCATCCTGCAGGAAGGAATTAATAATGTCATCAAACATTCGGGGGCAACGCGAGCGACAATCATGATCCGTAAATCAATTGAACAAGTCACGGTGTCGGTATGGGATAACGGTAAAGGATTCGATCAGCATCTCGAATCTACTTTTACGGGATTAGGGTTAAAAGGAATTCAAGAACGTGCACATACTCTTGGTGGTTTGTGCGAAATAAAATCACAGCCGGGCGAAGGAACAGCGGTTATAATCATCATACCCATTCAACGACATGGATAAACGACAAAAAATACTCATTGCCGATGATCACTCTCTTATGCGTAACGGATTACGGCAGGTGCTTGAAACGAATCCTGAATTAACGGTTATCGAAGCGGAGAACGGTGAGGATGCATTGCGACTCATTCGAACAGAACATCCTCATATTGCCGTACTTGATATTGAAATGCCGAAAATGACCGGATATGAGGTCGCATACCACGTGCATAACGAAGCACTCCCTGTTGCACTTATTTTTTTGACAATGTATAAGGATGAGGTGGTTTTTAATAAGGCGATGGATGTAGGTGTGAAGGGATATGTCTTGAAAGAAAACACCATTACGGAAATTCTTCAATGTATACAATCGGTATCCAGCGGAAGGTATTACTTAAGTCCGCTGATTTCGGATTTTCTTGTGCGGAGAAATTCACGGCTTGTCTCGCCGGCCTCCGATCAAAAAGGGATGAACCTTCTCACGCCCGCAGAACGAAACCTTTTAAAACTTCTCGTTGAAATGAAAACCAATAAACAGATCGCTGATGCATTGTCCATCAGCGTGAAGACGGTCCACAATCACCGCAATAACATTTGTAATAAGCTTGGCTTGCATGGGGCACATGCATTAATGAAATTTGCGGTCGAAAACGCATCATTGTTGTAACCATTCTCTCTCTTTCTCATTCTTTTTTCGATAGGTACTGATACCTATACGAATGAGCATTCCTCTCCATTGAGTATTGCCTGTCTCATGTCGTATGTTATATCCACAGTAATTATGGATTCTTCATACGACGAATATTATCAGTGAATCAATGAAAATTATGATCGTAGATGACAATAGCGATATGCGCAAGATGTTGCGTTCCATTATTACAGAGGGAAAGGAAGAAATGATTGACATCCTTGAATGCTCGGATGGCAGTGAGGGGGTTGAACAATATTCTCAATTTCATCCTGATGTAGTGCTGATGGATATTCAGTTAAAGACGATGAATGGATTTATGGCAGCAGAAAAAATTTACCAACAGGAGCCGACCGCAAAAATTTATTTCATAACAAGCCACAATACAAAAATATTTCGCGACCAGGCAAAAAAGCTCAATGCTCAGGGTTTCATCACTAAAGATAATCTTTCGGAATTGCAGGCTTTAATAAAAACAATATGAATACAAACTTAATAAGAACAACGAACAATCATAAAAATATCAGAAGGATACAACAATGTATACAATGATACGTAGTAGTATAATATTTCTTTTACTGTTGGCCGTTTATGCCGTTGCGTGGAGTGCGCCGACGATTTCGTCGACAGTACCGTCCAGGAATCAGGGACACATAGGGAATAATGCAACCATCAAGATCAATTTCGACCAGTCGATGGATAATGGGACCATTACAACCAGTACCGTAAAAGTATACGGCTCGTTCAGGGGTTTGTATACTGGAAGTTTTTCGTACGGAACTAATTATGGTACATTCACTCCTGATTCCTTATTCAAACCGGGCGAAATCATCATCGTATCGGTAACGACCGGAGTTGAAAATGCAGGCAGCGAGGCATTGGCAAGCCCCTACGTTTTCATGTTTACGGTTGATGCAACTGCCGGATATGCAAAATTTAAAGCACCTGCGAATTATACCGCGCAAAGTGGCGGCAGTGGTGATTACTCATCCGTTATTGCAGATCTTGATGGTGACGGAGATCTGGATATTGCAACGACTGCTACATTGTATGACAAGCTTTGTGTCTTTATGAATAATGGTGATGGCACGTATGCATCTGCCGTGAATTATACAACTTTATCTGCACGTAAAGTTGTTGCAGCAGATGTTGATGGCGACGGCGATATGGACTTGCTGACCGCAAACAATAGTGCGCACAGTCTTTCAGTCTTTTTGAATAGTTCGGGAACTTTCAGTACGAGAAATGATTATGATTTCTCCCCGACGCAATCGAACTCAGGCTCACTTGTTGCCTTAGACATGGACGGTGATGGTGATATCGATGTTGTAGAATCCGATGCCACCAACAATTATATCCATGTTATGAAGAATGATGGCAGTGGTGCATTTTCTTCGACGGCGTATTCAACCTCTGCAGTGCTAAATCCGATCGCATATGCAGATATAGACAATGATGGTGATATGGATATCGTCACTATAAATTCCGGCAGTACTGAAGTGAGAATGTATACCAATGATGGAACCGGAGCATTGACAGTGGGTTCAGGGTATACTGTCGGTAGTGGTCCTTCTGCAGTTACTTTGGCAGATGTCAATGGTGGTTCTAAAATGGATTTCATTGCAACAAATGCCTCGTCTGACAATATCTCAGTTTATACCGATGGATCTGGTGTACCTTTTTTTACATCCAATACTTATTCCGTCGGCGATTATCCTGTAGGTGTTGCTGCTGTTGATGTTGATACTGACAATGATCTCGATCTTCTAGTGGCTAATTATAACGACGCCACGGTATCTCTGCTTTCTAATGATGGATCAGGCTCATTTTCCACGACACATACCTATTCTGTGTCTAGCTATCCCAACGGCGTTGTTTCTGCGGACCTTGACGGTGATGGAGATATGGATGTTGTAACCTCCAATAATGATGGAAAGATCTCAGTATTGATGAACTATAATGGCGGGCATGTATCAAGCGTGAGTCCTGCAAATGGAGCGTTGGACATTACAGCGTCATCGAATATCGTGCTCACATTTGATGAAAATATTAATTCCTCAACAATTACTTCCAGCACGGTGAAGCTTGTTGGTTCTGTTAGTGGAACGCACGCTTGGACATTATCATCCTATAATACCAGCACCTATGTTGCTACCATAGACCCCTCTAATGATTTCAAACCGGGTGAAGTTGTTACCGTGTCGGTGACAACGGGAGTGCAAAATGGTGACGCTATCGCACTGGAAAAAGGATACTCGTCAATGTTCATCGTTGAAGCTGGAAATACTGGTGGTATATTTGGATCAAATACAGATTATGCGTCTGGTAATCAAACGCAAGCAGTAATTTTTGCTGATCTAAATGCTGATGGAGATGTGGACATTGCTTCTGTTAATAATTCTGATGGCAATGTTTCTGTCTTTATCAACAATGGTGATGGGACATATGCATCAGCGGCGAATTATTCAGTTGGAACAAGTCCAACTTCGGTTGCTGCAGGTGATGTGGACGGTGACGGAGATCTTGATCTTGTTGTTACACTAAATAGTGCAAATCAGTTGGCTCGACTGCTGAATAATGGCATCGGGGTATTTGGAAGTGCGACAACGTACAGTACCAGTGCGGGACCCCTTGCCATTGCTCTGGCGGATATTGATGGAGACGGCGATCTTGATGCAGTGTATTCACGGTCTTCAAGCCAGGTGATGACACAAACAAACGACGGCTCTGGAGCATTCAGTAACGAATGGGGCTGGAGTTCCGGTAACAGTGGAGTTACGCTCGCTGATGTGGATAACGACGGTGACCTTGATATCGTTGCTGCTTATAACAATGGAGGCATTAGTAAAGTTTATGTGTATGCCAATAATGGAAGCGGATCCTATTCTTCCAATAGTAATTATTCAGTCGATACATCTCCAACGGGAGTTGTGACGGGAGATTTTAACGGTGATGGTTATACCGATATTGTTACGTCAAATTTATCTGCTTTTCATGGAACAATCTCTTATTTGGAAAACAACGGGAATGGCACGTATGCAGGCAAGGTAGATTATACCATCGGTACGAATGCACAGCCCCGCGGATTAATCGCGATGGATATCGACGGCGACGGTGACCTCGATCTTGTTATTGTCAATGGATATGCCGATTCCGCTGTAGTGTTTACGAACAATGGCAGCGGTGCATTCACTTGGGCTGCACAGTATGCTACGGGTGACAATCCATATGCAATTGCTTCAGCAGATTATGATGGTGATGGCGATCTGGATATCGTTACTGCGAATTACAGCGGAAATAATATTTCGGTATTGAAGAACACAAAACAAGTTCAAATTTCATCGGTTTCTCCAACATCAAATGCTCTAGATGTTACGGCCTCTTCTAACGTTACGATAACATTTAACCAGTCAATGAATTCTGGGACATTAACAACGAACACAATCAAAGTATACGGATCCATGCATGGCGAATACAGTGGATCTGTCGGTTATGATAATGGTTCTCACACGGCAACATTCAATCCTACAATTGATTTTAAAGCGGGAGACAATATTTTTGTTCTTGTAAAAACCGGTGTCCAAAATGGTGATGGTGCTGGTCTGGCTAATCCATACCAGTGGAAATTTGTTGTAGCGGCTTCGGCAGAAGGAACTTTCGGTGGCAAACAAAATTACAGCACCATAAATTATCCGGAACGAGTTGCCGTAGGAGATTTAGATGGCGATGGTGATGTTGATGTTGTTACCGTGAATGGGGATAGTAAGGATATTTCGGTGCTCTTAAATAATGGTTCAAGCACGCTTGGAAGTGCCGATACGACGTATACGGGAGCGTCAAATTCTACAAATGCGATCGCAATTGCTGATCTTGATGGTGACGGTGATCTTGATGTTGTAACTGGGAATTATAATAGCACAAATGCTTCTGCAATTTCCGTTTTAATGAATGATGGAACGGCAAATTTTGTCGACCCTGTGCTCTATACTCTGAGCGGCAATGATTACCCCTCAGTTGCAGTAGCTGACCTCAACGGAGACGGGTACAATGATTTCGTTGTGACGAAATATTCTTCCAGCCAAGCGGTGGTGTTCTTAAATGATGGTGATGGAACCTTCACTGCGCAATCTCCATTAACCACCGGAGGTGGTCCGTATGGAGGATTGGTATTGGTAGATGTCGACAATGATGGTGATGTAGACATAGTCACAGCAGATTATGACGACGGAACAGTTTCGGTGCTGAAGAATAATGGAGATGGAACGTTTGCTGCGAAGACATCAGTCTCAACTGGATTGACAAATCCAGATTTCGTTTCTGCAGGAGATCTTGATGGAGATGGGGATGCAGATCTCGCAGTATCTGATTGGGATAACGGTAATATAGCAGTGCTGTTGAACTCCGGAAGTGGTGCATATTCGTCGAATGCTCATATACCAGTGATGGTACATCACAAATTGAGTTGGCGGATATGGATGGTGATGGAGATCTTGATATCATAACAAATATCCCTGGAGACAATAAAATTACAATAAGAACAAACAATGGATCTGGATCGTTTTCAGACGCAGATTTATTTACAGTTGGAAATTATCCGCAATCTGTTGCCCTTGCAGATATGGATGGAGACGGAGATATTGACATTGTTGTGTCAAATCAAAGCGACAAGAATGTTACAATTCTTAGAAATAGTGAATTAGTTAAAGTGAGTTCAATCTCACCGACTGCGAATGCAGTCAATGTTGATACAACTTCGAACATCACTGCAACATTTAACGTTGCTATGAATTCTGCAACATTCGTCGATTCTACGGTGATTGTGCATGGTTCGCTCTCTGGGAAGATCAGCGGTAATATTTCTTACGACGGTCCTTCTAAAACGATGACCTTTAATCCTACGAATGACTTCTTGCCCGATGAAGAGGTCTCGTTCACATTAACAACGGATATCAAAAACAGTAATGGAATAAATCTTCACAAGGCCACAACCTATTCGTTCAGGGTTCATACCTCCGGATCGGGGAACTTTGTGTACCGGGATACGATGGTTGATTATGGATACACCCGCATCCTCGCGTCGGGAGATGTGAACGGGGACGGGAAAGCTGATCTTGTTGGAGCAGACTATAACAACAATCGTATTAAAGTTTTCATGAACAATTCCGGCACGTTCGATTCGCTTTCAGTGACATCAGTGACCCATCCTGAAGTTATAGCGAAGGCAGATCTGGATAACGACGGAGATCTTGATCTGATGGCAATTAATTCCGGGGTAAATAAAATTACACCGTTGACGAATAATGGAAACGGAACCTTTACAGCACAAAACCAATTTACAATCACCACGTCGAATGCTAATGGTCTCGTTCTAAAAGATATGGATAATGATGGAAGGGCGGATGCGGTCGTGTCTTGGAGCAGTTATCAGTTTATCTATATACACTATGATGATCAAAAAAATTATTCCTACTCTGCTTCTTCGACTGTTAGTTTAGGAACAACGGGACTCACAAAATTCGCTTGTGTCGATGTCGATAACGATGGCGACAACGATATTGTCGCAAGTTATTCCAGCAATGTCCAGGTTATTCTCAATACAGGCGACAGATCCTTCGCTTCACCGGTCAGTTATACTATCGGGAATGGTATTTCCTCTCTCGAAATGGCCGATGTGAATAGCGACGGATATATGGATATTGTCGTCGGTAATGACGGCGGTAAATCCTTCTCTGTTATGTTGAATAATGGAGACGGCACTTTCGGCACGGCTGTGAATTATGGCCTCGGATTTAATGTGTATCAAATTGTCTCCGGGGATATTGATGGCGATGGAGATATCGATCTGGTTGTGCGTGGGTATGATAATGATGCAAGTGTGGATAAAATTCTCATAGCATATAATAACGGCAGTGGAGTGTTTGGTAATCAAATAGATATTGATGCCAAGGTGGATGCGCCGTATGGGTATTATAGCTTTAATAACATCGAACTCATGGATATCGATAATGACGGCGATCTTGACTTTGCTGTTCAATTGGAAAATGGTTCAACCCAGTTCATTGCATTCTTTGAAAATATTGCCGGCTCCGCTTCAGCACCAACAACAGCGGCAAGCAATATCACAACCAGTAGCAATCATGGAACATCCATTACGATCAATTGGACGAACGGAGACGGAACGCGCCGATTGGTTCTGGTGAAACAGGGAGGAACCGTGGATGCGACACCTTCCGACAATGGTAACTATTCTCCCAATGCACATTTCAGCAGCGGCACCCAAGTGGGGACGGGTAATTACGCTGTATATGGCGGCAGCGGTTCTTCAGTGACTGTGACTGGACTTTCGTTAAACACACAATATACAGCGAAGGTCTATGAAATGAATGGAACCCCGGGTAACGAACTCTTCTACACCGCATCCGCTCCCACGAATACATTTACAACGTCGCAGTTCGAAGGTCCGTTTGATGCTACGCCGGGGTATGCGTTAAGTTATAATGGCCGGTGGGACCAGACAAATAATAGTTTTGCATTGGGCGACGCATTCACTGTAGAACTGTGGGCAAAACCATCTGCCATTGGAAGTGAGATGGTCATGCTGGTACATGGTGAAGATAACATGTGGATCGGCATAGATGCAACGGGTAAGCCCTTTGGCATGTTGTATGATGACGACGCCTCAAGTGATATAACGATTACAGGCACGACAACGGCTGTAGCAGATCAATGGTATCACCTAGCGTTAACAGGAGCGACAGGAGCACCCTTGAAACTCTATGTCAATGGCGAGTTGGAGGTAACATCAGGTGGGAACATCGGACAGGTAGAGACGAGTACTGATGTTTTCTACCCCGGAGGCGATTATAACAATGCCAGTTATCATGGCCTGATTGATGAACTTCGTCTCTGGAGTAACGTACGAACGGCTAACGAGATTCGTGCGAATATGCACAAGACACTCGCTGGAACCCAGACTAATTTGGTAGGATATTGGCAATTCAATGAAGGGAGCGGCAATTCATCTGCAGAACTTGTCAATAACAACACGATGAAACCCTATGATGAAGAATCCGATCCCTTTATCTGGGTTACGTCCGATGTCCCTGTCGGCGGTGGAACATCAACGAATGCTTCGGTCTCGGCAAATACAACGGGATCACAGACCATTGGCAACGTCTCGTTGAATTTGACTAATGGATTCGATGATCCGACTGATGTGTATGTCTCGGAAGTTTCCGTCGCACCCAATAATTACCCAACGAATTATTCCGCATCTGTGGGAAGCAAATACTTTGTTATCGATGCGTTCCCATATCCTGCACCTGGTAGTTTCTCGGCTACGCTCACACTGACGTTTGGTTCCGGTGTTCTCTCCAATACCGATCCTAACACGTACGTGCTGTATAAACGCAGTTCAACATCAACCAGTGAGTGGACTTCCTATGGTCCCGCTTCTTCAGTAAATACTACAACGGGCGAAGTCACATGGAATAATATTTCTTCCTTCAGTCAGGCCATGGTGGTGGATTCGACTGCTAATTCTACTCTGCCGGTCGAGCTTGTTTCGTTTGCCGCAGTTGTCCAGAATGGTAAAGCGGAATTAAGCTGGGCGACAGCGACTGAAGTAGATAATTACGGATTTGAGATTGAGAGAAGGGAAATATGCAGCGAGCAGTCAGCAGCAAGTATCTGGTTAAAGATCGGCTTCGTCTCAGGTGCAGGCACAAACAATTCGCCCAAGGAATACAGCTTCACCGACTCGAAACTCTCTGCTGGCCGTTATGCTTACCGTCTCAAGCAGGTGGATGCGAACGGCTTGTTCAAGTATTCGCAAAGCGTTGAGGTGGTAGTCAGCGGAGTGCCGAAAGTATTTTCGCTTTCGCAGAACTATCCTAATCCCTTCAATCCGAGTACAACCATCGAGTTCACACTTTCCGAAGATGGGATAACAACGCTGAAGGTGTTTGATATTCTTGGTCGTGAAGTATCGACATTGGTGAAGGATGAATTGAAGGCAGGTATGGTACATCAGGCAACATTCGATGCATCACGGTTTTCCTCCGGTGTATATTTCTATCGATTGGAAAATGGAAAGCAAACGCAGGTAAAGAAATTATTGCTGATGAAATGAGAAATCGAAGCAACCTTCCGAAGTTAGAAGCGATACCTGAGGGACCTTCGGAAGGTAAGCAATGCGGGCATGAAGCACAAAATATACTTAGGGATTCCATCAAGCCCGTCGATTTTATGATGGGCTTCTCTTTTCTTACTCTAAGAAGCAAAAAAAAGCCCAACTGATTACTCAATTGGGCTTGTGATTATTAATATTACCAGAAGAAATTATTCTGATTCAACGAGATCGCCGGACTCACGTTTACTCTGCCAGATTGCCCAGCCGATAGCGCAGGCAGCGACGAGCGCAACAACAATACCGGTCAGCAGATCAGTTCCGCTGATGCCAGGTTTGCTGATGTTGAATTTCAGCACCAAACCAAGCGTTAGCAAGCTGACCATATTCATAACCTTGATGAGAGGGTTAATCGCAGGTCCGGCTGTATCTTTGAGCGGATCGCCCACGGTGTCGCCTGTGACGGCAGCTTTGTGTGCTTCTGAACCCTTACCGCCGTATATACCGTCTTCAATCATTTTCTTAGCGTTATCCCATGCACCGCCAGCATTTGCCATAAACACGGCAAGCAGCTGGCCGACCAGGATCATACCGGCTAAAAATCCGCCGAGTGCGTAAGGACCAAGAATAAATCCAACGAGCAGAGGAGTCATAATCGCGAGCATACCGGGGCCGATCAGCTCCTTCTGTGCGGTTTGTGTGCAAATATTCACCACGCGGCCGTAATCCGGTTTCTTGGTACCTTTCCAGATTTCAGGGTCGCGGAATTGAACACGGCATTCTTTCACAATCCAGAATGCAGCTCGACCGACAGCGCGGATGAGCATGCCGCTGAAGAGGAAGGGTACTGCACCGCCGAGAAGGAAGCCGATAAACACGGTCGGATCCGCTACGGTGATCTTTCCCGCTTCTTCAAAATATTGTGAAACTTTCATGAGGTTGATTTTATCTTCGCTGCCGACTGCAATGACGGCGATGAAGCTGGCAAACAACGAAACTGCAGCAATTACCGCAGAACCGATCGCAATACCCTTCGTTTCAGCTTTCGTCGTATTGCCGACTGCATCGAGATCAGCCAGAATTTGACGGGCGCGTTTGTAGCTGCCCGGTTTTTCTTTTTCCATCTCCTCTTTATCGTAACCCATTTCGCCGATACCATTGGCATTGTCGGCCACGGGTCCAAAGACGTCCATCGAAATAGTGTTGCCTGTCAACGTCAACATACCGATACCGGTCATGGCAACGCCGTAGGCGATGAAGAGCGGAGGAGTTCCGGCATACGTAAGCACGGAAAGGAAAATCGCAACGGCGATGACAACGATCGCTGCAACGGTGCTTTCATATCCGACTGCAAAACCCTGAATGATGTTCGTTGCATGCCCGGTGGTGCAGGCCTTTGCAAGACTTTTAACGGGTGCATGACTCGTGTGCGTGTAATAACTTGTGACCTTATTCAAAGCAACCGCAAGGAAAATACCGATCATGCACGTAATAGCAGGGCGCAGGTCGAGATCTGCGATTCCAAAATTTGCGATGTAGGGGAGAGAAATTGCCGTGCCATCGGGTTTAAAGAATCCTGCGACCGCTGTCGGATTGCCTGCCAGGTATGCGGCATCAAAATAGAGATAGCCGAATCCAAGTGCTACAAATCCAACGATACTGATAACAGAACCGATCCAGAAACCGCGGTGGACACTCTTCAAAGCTGTGTCTGATGTATCGTCGGCCCCGGCTTTCACGGTGTAGGTGCTGATGATGGAACCAAGAACGCCGATACCACGGACCAGCAGCGGGAAGATAACGCCCTTGTGCCCAAAGCTTGCCATACCGAGAATCATCGCAGCAACGATGGTAACTTCATAACTCTCAAAAATATCCGCAGCCATACCGGCACAGTCGCCCACATTATCACCAACGTTGTCGGCAATCGTGGCTGCGTTGCGCGGATCATCTTCAGGAATATCTTTTTCAATTTTCCCGACAAGGTCGGCACCGACGTCTGCTGCTTTCGTGTAGATTCCGCCGCCAACGCGCATGAACAAGGCGAGCAATGTTCCGCCGAATCCGAATCCTAAAAGGGCTTCGTAAGCCTGTTCACCGAAGAGCATGAAGATCAAGGTTCCGCCCAGCAGACCAAGACCATCTGTCAGCATACCGGTGATGGTTCCCGTCCGGTAGCCGAGTTGAAGTGCTTCGCCATAGCTCTTTTTTGCTGCAGCGGCGACCCGGAGGTTGCCTTCTGTCGCAAGGTGCATACCGACGAATCCAACCAGTCCGCTAAACAAGGCACCGATAAAGAACGCACCTGCACGCCCCCATCGGAATGCATCAATCGCACCGGTATAGGTGAGGTAAAGAAGGATGGTGATGATAATGATCAATGGTCCGATCTTTTTAAACTGCGCCGAAAGATAGGCATTTGCCCCTTCACGGACGGCGGCAGCGATATCCTGCATCTTCTTTGTCCCTTGTTCAGCTTTGCGCACTTGTTTTACGAGCAAGAGTGCATAGAGCAAACCGGCAATGGCGACGCAAAGCACCGCAAGAAGTCCATAGACTTCAATGGGCTTAAACCGTGCATCGCTGAAAAGAGCAAAGGGCTGAAAGCTGTGTTCTGCCACCACCTGCGTTCCTGCCGCAGGCGCTTCCTGCGTCTGCCCGACGGAGGGGAAGAAGACGTACGCCGCTGCAAAAAATATCATCATGGCGATGAGATAATTGCGGCGCGCCGTTTTCGAAGAACCTGAAAAAAGATTTCGAAGTGTGTTCATTGCGCATCCTTATAAAGTGAATGAACTAAAAGTGAATGAAATGGTTGTTCATGAAGTTGTTATGATCAGGGACTGACGCCGCAGCTTTTGCTGAGGCATAAACTTTACTAAAATGCGCGAAAATTCCTAAAAAATCAATTGAATTCTTACTTGATAAAGGATACCGCACGTAGAACTGTTGTGTTCAGGAAGCGATTGAGTGCAGAAATCATCACTCTGATTCAAGAGTCAGAAGCTGCCATCATAAAAATCTTTCCATTAATATCTTTTCAAAAAAACCACTTTACTTTGTTGACTTTCGCATAAATTATGTGTAATCTAAATCCAGAATGAAGAACGATCTGCAATATTCTGTACAGCAACAGGCTTGGTGGTGGCGCTGGCAAATGTCCGCGCATCTGCTGAGGTAGCTTCTCTAACATCGATTACTCAAGAAAGGTGGAAACGCGGACGAGAGCGTTCTCACCTTTTTCATTTTTGTACCTTCTGAAAAATCGTGGGAACCTCCGCAAACGAATTTGATTTACCTAAACAATTTCATTCAACACATCACTCGGAGGTCATCATGACACGTAGAATATTGCTCGAAGAGAGCGAAATCCCGACACAGTATTACAATATCCTTGCCGACTTGCCGTCGCCCATGGATCCGCCCTTGCATCCCGGAACCAAGCAACCGGTTGGCCCGCAGGATCTCGCACCCCTCTTCCCGATGGAATTAATTAAGCAGGAAGTGAGTTCAGAAAGGTTTATCGATATTCCGGATGAAGTCCGGCACGCATATGCAACGTTTCGTCCGACACCGCTTATTCGTGCACTGGATCTCGAACGGGAACTTGGTACTCCGGCGCAGATCTATTATAAATATGAAGGTGTCAGTCCGGCCGGAAGTCATAAGCTCAACACAGCACTTGCACAGGCGTTCTATAATAAGCAGGCAGGTATAAAACGCATTGCGACGGAAACCGGAGCAGGACAATGGGGAAGTGCCTTGTCGCTGGCATGTAGGATGTTTGGTCTGCAGTGCAAAGTGTATATGGTGAAGGTAAGCTATGAGCAGAAGCCGTATCGCCGCTCGATGATTCACACGTGGGGTGCAGAAGTGGTTGCGAGTCCGAGCAATGATACAAAAGCGGGACGGGATGCTCTGGCGAAGAATCCAAAATCCACCGGCAGTCTGGGTCTTGCTATTAGTGAAGCAGTGGAAGATGCGGCCGGACGTGAGGATACCAATTACTCGCTGGGCAGCGTATTAAACCATGTACTCTTGCATCAGACGATCATCGGATTGGAAGCGAAGAAGCAAATGGAAAAAGCCGGTGTCTATCCCGACATTATCATTGGATGCGTGGGCGGCGGCTCGAATTTTGGCGGTATCGCACTGCCATTCCTGAGAGATAAAATCGAGGGAAAGAAACTACGGGCCGTTGCCGTCGAACCAACAACGTGTCCGTCATTGACAAAAGGAGAGTTCCGTTACGACTTTGGTGATGTCGCAGGACTGACTCCGCTGCTTCCGATGTATACTCTCGGGCATGAGTTCATGCCGCCAGCGATCCATGCCGGCGGGCTGCGATACCATGGGATGTCTCCTATTATCAGCAAATTATACAAGGACAAACTGATCGAAGCGCAGGCATACGGTCAGATAGAGGTCTTTGAAGCCGGTGTGATGTTTGCACGGACAGAGGGAATCATCCCTGCGCCGGAATCGGCACACGCCATCAAATCGGCGATTGAAGAGGCGAAGAAGGCAAAGCTTGAGGGAACAAAGAAAGTTATTCTCTTTAATCTGAGCGGCCATGGCCACTTCGATATGAGTGCCTATGACGCGTACTTTGCCGGTAAGCTTGGTAATGGAAACGGAAACGGGAACGGGAAGTAAAAGAGTCCCGGGAGGGCGAGAGTATCTCGCCCCTCAGGATATTATGAATGAATTGAACCTTTTCGATCTTTGAGGAAGCCGGGTCTGCGCCCTTTCACAATGGATTGTATCTCCGCTGCGATCGATACGGCAACTTCCTCCGCCGTCTCTGCTCCAATATCCAATCCCACCGGATTGTAAAGCTTTCCAAGTTGTTCGCCGGTTGGAGAAAAACCTCCTGAAGCGAGATGTTCCAGGAGAAGGTCACGTTTACTTTTCGGACCCAGGAGACCTATGTACCGGACAGGGGATTGAAAGAGAAACTGAAGCACCTTCGCTTCGGTCTCAAACTGATGAATCATCATAACGGCATACGAGTCCGGTGTGAGATGAAGGTCTTGTTCGTACTGATCAGGAGAAAGAAGACGAACTTCATCTGCCTCCGGAAACTCCTGCGTTGTTGCATATGCTGAACGGTGATCAACGACCGTCGTCGTCCAGCCAAGCTGCGAGGTTAATCGGAGCAGCGGTTTTACATCGGGGCCGGAGCCGAAGATCATCAATGGTACCGGCGGACGAATGACTTCGATGAAGACGTCTACTGAACCTTCAGAGGTCTCATACTTCTTGATAAAAGATTTTCCGGTATCCAGGACTTGGCGAAGGTCGGAAGTGATACGCGTGCTCAAATCTGTGTCGGTGAGAGTCGAAATGGTTTTTCCGCCGGTGAACCAAAGGATTTTCGCACCAACCTTTTCGCTGCTTCTTGCATCGATTTTCATGACGGTAGCGAGTGCGCATGGGTCTTTGCTCTGATCTGCAGATTGAAGCACGGCTAATTCATGGCTGTCATGCTTTGAAGGAAAAGGCTCGATCAATATTTCCACGAATCCGCCGCAGCCCTGTCCAATGCCGAAGATGATATCTTCGGGGGCTGTCGTGTCGTACGAAACAAGTGCAGGTCGTCTCGTGGAAAGAACATTTTTTGCCTTTTCAAACAAATCTGATTCGAGACACGCTGCACTGATAAATCCCACTTCCCGACCGCGCTGACTGAATAACATCCGCGCACCCGGGCGGCGATACGCGGAGCCGCGAACGTGCACAACGGTCGCCATGGCGCACGTCTCACCATGTGCCTGAAGTTCTTGAATCCTTGCAATGATTTTGCTCAATTCTTTCATGGAGTTATTCTTTCTTGCCGCTTTTGGTGAAATATCTGGGACAAGTCATATTTTCCGGAAGAAGGATGTCATCGATCTGGGTCTTTGTGAGATACCCCTTTTCTAAAACGATCGAGTAAACAGATTTCCCTGTCTGAAAAGCTTCATGCGCAATTTCTGTTGATTTCTCATACCCGATGATCGGGTTGAGTGCTGTCACAAGTCCGATGCTCTGTTCGACATAGGTGCGGCAGCGGTCGCGATTTGCTGTGATTCCTTTAATGCAGCGTTCCGATAATGTCCGGCAGGCGCGGCCTAAGATATCGAGCGAAGAAAAAAGATTATATGCGATCACGGGTTCCATAACATTCAATTCGAGCTGTCCCGCTTCGGCGGCCATGGTGACCGTGACATCGTTGCCGATGACTTCGAACGCAACCTGATTCACAACTTCCGGAATGATAGGATTCACTTTTCCCGGCATAATCGAAGAGCCGGGAGCCATGGGAGGCAGATTGATCTCTGCAAATCCTGCTCTCGGACCCGACGTCAATAGCCGTAAGTCGTTGCAAATCTTTGAAAGCTTCACAGCAACACGCTTCAGCACGCCGGAAAGCTGTACATACGCACCTGTATCCTGCGTTGCTTCTACGAGATTTTTTGATTCAACGACAGGAATTCCCGTTATATCACGCAAGATTCGCGTCACGAGCGGCGCGTAGTCGGGATGTGCATTTATTCCTGTGCCGATGGCAGTGGCACCCATATTAATTTCGTGAATGAGCGATTGTGCCTCCTGAACGCGCAGAATATCTTCTCCAACCATGACGGCGTACGCTCCAAATTCCTGACCAAGCGTCATCGGCACAGCATCCTGCAATTGTGTACGGCCCATTTTAATGACTTAGGGTAAATTCCCCGCCGCTTGCGGCGAAAAAAGCGTACGTTAGTGTATGTCAGAAAGCAAATACATACACAAATCACATAATGTATCAGTCTTGTTATATCATTATGTATGCCC
>Ga0268276_1001892_pt1 | contig 19055 bp, 20 predicted proteins | sample saktaG_4_FD_190145 | JGI IMG/M metagenome (GOLD analysis project Ga0268276, IMG submission 190145) | Saline water microbial communities from Sakinaw Lake, British Columbia, Canada - sak_2010_1_5_45m | ecosystem: Environmental > Aquatic > Non-marine Saline and Alkaline > Saline ... | reverse complement strand
TGGTTTCTTTTGAAGAATTTGCAAATAAAATTTGTCCTGACAAAGATGATGTGCAGTTTTTTGCTTTGTGTCTTGCCAAAGGAATTCCTCTTTGGTCAAATGATAAACTACTAAAAAACCAAAATGTTGTGAAAGTAATAACTACTTCCCAACTTGTAAAAATGCTCAGTTAGAGTCTATTTTAATCTTGTCGGTTAGGTTTTTCTTTATGGATATTCAAAGAAGAACTCTTTCAAGTGGTCTTAGAGTAGTTTACTTAAATTTGCCAATTTCTTCAGTTTCTTTAGTTGTTTCTGTGGGTGTTGGGTTTAGAGATGAAAGTGAAGAATACTTAGGAGTAAGTCATCTTTTAGAACACTTATTATTTGATGGTACAAAGAGTTACCCTGGAGAGTTTATTTTCAGCGAAGCTGCTGAAAAATTGGGCGGGGACATTAATGGTTGTACGGATGAATATTGCACTTCGTTTGAGTTAAGATCCTCAAGAGATGATTTTAAAGAAGCAGTAAAATTAGTTAGCGAATTAGTTCAAGCTCCTTTATTGAGTAAGGATAATTTAGATAAAGAAAAAAATATTATTAAAGCAGAAATGTTATCAAAGAGAGATTTTTTCAAAAAGAATCCAGTGAAAACAGTTTTGTATAATTATTTAGATGGTTTTGATCAATTAAAATATTTAAATCAGGAAATTAAAGCACTTGATTCTTTGACTCACGAAAAAGTTATAACTCATTTTGAAAAGTATTACGCTCCAAAAAATATGGTATTAGGAATTGTTGGAAATGTAGAAAATCCTTTTGAGATAATTGAATCAGCTTTTAATAAAAATAAAGAAATTACATTAGACAGAGTTATTCCAAAATTTAATTATCCTAGTGCTACAATAGAAAGAGTTAAAGATAAAGATGAAGTTTTTAGTGTTTATTTTTCTTGGTTTGGACCAGGAATATTTAGTAAAGAAAGAGCAGTGTTTGAAGTAGTAGCAAAAATTATTTCAAAAGGGGAAAATGGAGTAGTTAAGGCAATTAGGTTTGATGAAGGATTGGCTTACGAAGTTGATGCTTTTATGAATGCAGATGAAAGAAAAGGAGTTTTTATTGTTTCAGTTAAAACCTCAAAAGAGAATATGCAAAAAGTTGAAAATATTGTTAAAGAAAAAGTTGCATTAATTAGAAGTGTTTCAATTAATGAAGTAGATCAAGCAAAGAAAAGTGTTCTAGCTGAAAACATTTTGGAAATGGAAGAATATTTGGAAGTAGCAAGAATTATTTCAAATACAGAATTATACAAAGAGAAAACTCCTTTTGAAGGCCACTTTGATGATATAAAGAACGTAACTGATAAGGATGTAAAATTGTTTGCAGAAAAATATTTAATGGATAATTTTGTTTTGATTACTTCAAAGTAGCAAAAGAAAGCTTTTTAATTAAGTGCATTCAATATGCATGTGGTGTGTATATGCCTGATGCTAGAGTTATTTTGTCTCCTTATTCAAACAAAGTTATTAATGTAATTAAAGCAAAGTATGATTTGCCTGACAAAAGTGCTGCTTTGAATAGATTTATTCAGATTTATGGTTCTATGGAAGTTGAAAAAGAACCCACTGATGAACTTTGGAAAGCTTTAACTAAATTAAAGAGTCCAAAAAATGAATTAACTTTTGCTCAAAAAAAGAAAGTTGCAAAAGAACTTGAGGGTAAGGATGCTTCATATGTTTTCAGGCGCCTTGGACTTGATGTATAAAGAAAATTCTTCAAAATCTTTTAAATTTCTTGTAATTAAATAATCTGCTCCATGTTTTTTGGCAAGAACTGCGTGTAGTGCATCATTTTGATTTGTTGGGCTTAGTTTTTTTGCTTCAGTTACATCTTCTTCTACTGAGTAAACCATTACAATTTTTTTCTTTAAGAATTCAATCATCATTCTGGCTTTTTCAATATTCAAGTTTTTATTTAATTCTCTTGCAGTATGGTCTGAAACAATAATAAAAAATTCACAACTCATTGCTCTGTAAAATAATTTTTGTGCGGGTGAAGAAATATCTTCTCCATTAAGGTTTTTTCTTTCAAGTAGATAATCTAAAAATATATTTGTATCAATATAAAGTTTCATGAAAGAAGTTAATTTATTTTGTTTTTATTCTATTTGTAACCAATTTGCCGGAGTAAATTTAGAACTTATAAAACATTCACTCTAATTCATCATCTCTAGCAAATATTCTTTTATCCATTTTTTTAGTATCAGCATTTTCTTTCAAGTTAAGTTTTGCTGCAAGTAATAGTGGTGCTTTTCTTGTTCCAGTGGATGGCACTATGTTTGAAACATATGAGCGGTCTTGACTTCTTACTTCCGCGTTAGTTTTGAATCTAGTTCCACTTAGTTTGCACCTAGGTGGTTTTCTTTGTTTTCGCATTGGTCCTGCCATACACAAATATTTTGATTATTGGTGGTTTTATAGGTTTCTCTTTATAAAAAACTCTCATTTTAACTCTTTTGATTCATAATTAAGTGGTGGTACAAAATGGGTGGAAGTCTTAACTATTATTCAAAGCAGAGATTCAAATCAGGTAATGAGACTGAGCTTGTTGCAGCTGGGGAATTTCCTAAATGTAAGGGACTATTTCCGGATTGTCCTAATGAACCAGATTTAATGAACTCAATGTGCAGAACTTGTCCAAAAACTGATGGAATGAAAAAACCAAAAACAGAAGAGTAATTATTGCATAGTAATACTTTCGAAAGTATTTATTAGTTGCTAATTTATTTGCTCCGGTAAAACGGGGGAGAAGAATTTATTAAGGATTGGTTGCACTTAACTCTTATGAAGGATTTAATAGTTAGGGGTGCTAGAGAGCACAATTTGAAGAATGTTTCTCTTTCAATTCCTAGAGACAAATTTACTGTAATAACTGGCCTTTCCGGCTCAGGAAAATCAACGCTTGCGTTTGATACAATTTACGCTGAAGGGCAAAGAAGGTATGTTGAGTCCCTTAGTGCTTATGCAAGACAATTTATAGGATTAATGAATAAACCTGATGTTGATTCTATTGAAGGGCTTTCTCCTGCAATTTCTATTGAACAAAAATCTACTTCAAATAATCCTCGTTCTACTGTAGGAACTGTTACAGAAATTTATGATTACTTAAGACTTTTATTTGCAAGAGTGGGTACTCCTTATTGTCCAACGCATGGAGTAAAAATTGAATCCCAATCCCCTGAAAAGATTGCTAAAAGAATTCAAACTCAATTCAAGGGGGAAGTAACAATTCTTGCTCCCATTATTAGACAAAAAAAAGGAACTTATGAACAATTGCTAATTGATCTAAACAAGGAAGGTTTCACTAAAGCAAGAGTGGATAAAAAATTAATGCGAACGGATGAAAAAGTAACTTTGTCAAAATACCAAATGCATGATATTGAGGTTGTAATTGATAAAGTAAATGCAAAAGAAAAAACAAGAATGACTGAGTCAATTGAAAGTGCATTAAAGAAAGGAAATGGTTTAGTAATTATTCTTGATTCAAAAGAAAAAGATCATTTGTTTTCTAGCGCATTAACTTGTCCTGTTTGTGGAATTTCTTTTGAAGAATTGCAACCAAGAATGTTTTCATTCAATTCTCCTTTTGGTGCTTGTGAAGAATGTAAAGGGTTAGGAGTAAAAATTGAGTTTGATCCTGATCTAATTATACCTGATAAATCAAAAAGCATTATTGATGGAGCAATTGACATTTATGGAAAAATGGATCTCTCTTGGAGAAGTCAGCAATTGCAAGCGGTAGGAAAAATGCATGGATTTGATTTGTTTACTCCAATTGAAAAATTATCATTAAAACAATACAAAATTTTAATGTACGGAGATCCAACTCCAATTGATGCTAAGTGGGATAATGGTTCAAGCATGAAATACAATGAGGGTTGGGAGGGGCTAGTGGGTCAATCAGATCGTTTGTACAAACAAACAGAATCTGAATATCGAAGAGAAGAATTGCAAAAATACATGAAATCAAGTACTTGTCCTGTTTGTAGAGGAAAAAGATTGAAGGATAAAATTTTAGCAGTAAAAGTTACAAACAAATCAATTGTTGATATTACTGAAATGTCAATTACTAATGCTTTAGATTATTTTGAAAATATTGATTTAACAGAGAAAGAAAAAGAAATTGCAAAATTGATTTTAAAAGAAATTCTTTCTAGATTAAAATTCCTTAATGACGTGGGGTTGGGTTATCTTTCTCTTTCTCGTCAAGCCGGAACTCTTTCAGGAGGAGAAGCACAAAGAATTAGGCTAGCCACTCAAATTGGTTCTAACTTAATGGGAGTACTTTACATTTTAGATGAACCCTCAATTGGACTTCATCAAAGAGATAATAATAAATTAATTGAAACTTTGCAGAAATTGCGTGACATTGGAAATACTTTAATTGTGGTAGAGCACGATGAGGACACAATTAGAAAAGCGGATTTTGTCGTTGATATGGGCCCTGGTGCTGGAATTCATGGTGGAGAAGTAATTGCAATTGGAACTCCGCAGGAAATTGAAAAGAATCCTAAATCAATTACTGGTCAATACTTATCAGGAAAATTAAGTATTCCAACTCCAACTGTTAGAAGAAAAGATATTGGAAGTATAATTTTTAAAGGTTGTAAGGAAAACAATTTGAAAAATATTAATGTTGAACTTCCTTTAGGGGTATTTACTTGTTTAACTGGGGTAAGCGGTTCAGGAAAATCAACTTTAATGGATGAAATAATAAATAAAGGGTTAATAAAAAAATTAGAACTTTCTACTGCTAATATTACTCCTGGAAAATTTGATAGTATTGTAATGAATGGGAAAATTGACAAGGTTGTAGTAATTGATCAATCTCCAATTGGGAGAACTCCAAGATCAAACCCAGCAACTTACATTAAAGTGTTTGATGAAATTAGAGCATTGTTCGCACAAACTAGAGAAGCAAAAATGAGAGGGTATGATCAAGGAAGATTTTCTTTTAACTTGCCTGGTGGGAGATGCGAGAAGTGTGCGGGTGATGGAACAATTAAAATTGAAATGAACTTTTTACCTGATGTTTATGTTGAGTGTGAAGAGTGTAAAGGAAAAAGATATAATGAAGAAACTTTGAGTGTAACTTTTAATGGGAAAAATATTTCTGAAGTATTACACATGAGTGTAGAGGAAGCAACTAAATTATTTGATGCAATACCAAATATTAGACAAAAATTAGGTGTATTAAATTCAGTTGGACTTGGTTACATAAAGTTAGGTCAAAGTGCAACAACTTTATCTGGTGGAGAAGCTCAGAGAATTAAACTTACAAAGGAACTTGCAAAAAGGGGAACGGGTAACACTCTCTATTTGCTGGACGAACCTACAACTGGTTTACATTTCCATGATATTAAAAAGTTGCTTGACGTTTTGCAAGTTTTAGTGGACAAAGGAAATACAATTGTAGTAATTGAACACAATTTGGAAGTAATTAAGTGCGCAGATCACATAATTGATTTAGGCCCAGAAGGGGGAGAGGGCGGAGGAAGAATAATTGCTCAAGGAACTCCTGAAGAAATTGCAATCAATAAAAATAGTTTTACTGGGCATTTTCTTAAGCCGGTTTTGAAAAAGTAAAACCTCTTGCTAAAAAAGCAAGAAGCATTTAATTTATTTTTTCTTTTTTGTATTTTTTTTACTTTCTTTTTTACTCTCTTTTTTTAGTGTTTGAAATCCTATTAATGTATAGATTGGGCAAAAACCTGTGAGTGCTACAAATAGCATTATTGCACCTAATAATCCTGCAACTATTGCAATTAATCCGTATAGTGGATAATTAATTACTGCTACTGCTAAAAGGATTATTCCTACAATTCCTCTAAGTATTCTGTCCCATTTTGCTGCGTTTTGTTTCATAATAAACTCTCCTTTGATTAAGAAACACTACCTCTTTATTGTATTTAATTCTTTTTGAAGTAATATATAGTTATGATTTCGACTAAAGAAATTAGTTTTCTCCCTTCTTCTCCAGGATGTTACATGTTCAAAGATGAGAATGGAACTGTAATATACGTTGGGAAAGCAAAGGATTTGAAGAAAAGAGTTTCGAATTATTTTCAAAAGAAAGATCATGATATTAAAACCCAAATTTTAGTTACTAAAATAAAGAATATTGATTTTGTTTTAACAAAAAATGAGGTAGAAGCATTTCTATTGGAAAATAATTTAATCAAAAAATATTATCCTTATTTTAATTTGGATTTAAAAGATTCAAGAAGATATGCATATTTGCATTTCACAAATGATGAAATTCCAGTTCTTGAAGTTGCAAGATTGAGAAACAAAGAAGGGGAATACTTTGGTCCTTTTGTAAGTGGGAGTGTAAGAAAAATAATAATGGATTCAGTTTGCTGGCATTTTAAAATATTTAATTACAAACCCTCAATTAAAGTAAAAAAAACAATTGATGTTAGTGATTACAAAAAGAAAGTTTTGATGGTGAAAAAGATTTTGAAAGGAAATACCATTGAACTAATAAGTGAACTTGAGAGTAATATGAAAGAAGCTTCAAAGAAAAATAATTTTGAATATGCATTAACTCTTAGAAATCAAATTGAAGCAATTAATACATTAAAAGAAAAGCAAAACGTGGAGTTTTCAAAGAAAGTTGATGCACATGTAATTAATTATGAAATTTCTGCTGGGGAAGTTCATTTGTTATTATTCAATATTAGAAATGGGGTTGTTGAGGAAAAGCAGGAATTTGTTTTTAGTGAGAAAGAAGATTTTTTGGAAGAATTTTTGCTTCAGTTTTATGATTCAGTAGAAGTTCCTGATGAAATAATTTTACCAGTTGAACTATCAAGTGCATTAATTGAATACCTTTCAAATAAATCAAAAAAGAAAGTGAAATTAATTGTGCCAAAGAGTGGGGAGAAGAAAAAGATTTTAGAATTTGTTGCAAAGAACATTACTGCAACATTTTTTGCTGGGAGCGAAAGAATAACTGCCCTAAAAGAAGCATTGAAATTAGATAAGTTGCCTCATGTTATTGAGTGTTTTGATATTTCTCACTTACACGGAACTAACACAGTTGCTTCAATGAGTAATTTCAAAGATGGATTTGCTGATAAATCAAATTATAGAAAATTCAAAATTCAAGCAAATGCAAATTCTGATGATCTTTTGGCAATGGAAGAAGTAGTAAGAAGAAGGTACTCGGGTTCATTATCAAAAACAATGAAAAAACCTGATTTGATTGTAATTGATGGAGGGCCAACTCAATTAGGTGTTGCGGTAAAAGTTTTAGAAGAGTTGAAACTTTCAATTCCAATTATTTCTTTAGCAAAGCAATTTGAAGAAATTTATTTTCCGAATAATCCAAATCCATTAAGACTTGATAAAAAGAACAAAGGATTGCTTCTCCTTCAAGCAGTAAGGGATGAAACTCACAGATTTGGAAACGCATATAGAAAAGTATTGAAGAGAAAAGAAGTTTGGGGGAAGTAGTTTAAATCTCTCTTTTTATGTTAATATTTATGCAAAAAGAAGCAGAACATAAATTTGAGCTTGTTTCAAAGTTTAAGCCTGCGGGTTCTCAGCCAGCGGCAATTGATTCCCTTACTAATGGAATAAAGAAAGGAAAATCTCCTCAAACTCTTTTAGGGGTAACTGGGTCAGGAAAAACTTTTTCAATCGCTAACGTAATTCAAAACGTTCAAAAGAAAACTTTAGTTTTAGCTCATAACAAAACCTTAGCAGCTCAATTGTACAATGAGTTCAAAGCTTTTTTTCCAAATAATAGAGTAGAATATTTTGTTTCTTTTTATGATTATTACCAGCCTGAATCTTATATTCCTTCAACTGATCAGTACATTGAGAAAGATTCACAAATTAATGAATATTTGGAAAGAATGAGACTTTCTGCTACAACTTCATTACTTTCAAGAAATGATGTTATTGTGGTTGCAAGTGTTTCTTGCATTTATGGATTGGGGAATCCTAAGAATTATGAAGGAATGGGATTTGAACTTGAAGTTGGACAAAAATTAAGCCGAATGGATTTGATGACAAAACTTTTAGATGCACAATATGAAAGAAATGATTTGGAACTAATGAGTGGGAGATTTAGAGTGAAAGGTAATACTGTGGATATTGTTCCGGGGTATGAACGAAATATTTTTAGAGTAGAACTTGATGGGGATAAGATTGAAAGAATTTTTATTTTAAATAAAGACACTAATGCAACTGAAGAAAAATTAACTCATTATCACTTATTTCCTGCTAGGCACTTTGTTACTCCTGAAAGCGAAACCATAAATGCAATGGAATTAATAAAAAAAGAATTGGAAAATAGATTGCCCGAGTTAGGGATGATTGAAGCGCATAGGTTGAAGCAGAGAACAAATTATGATTTGGAACTAATGAAAACAATGGGGTTTTGTAAGGGGATTGAAAATTATTCTCGTCACTTTGAAGGAAGAAAAGAAGGAGAGAAGCCTTATTGTTTGCTTGATTATTTTGGTGATGATTTTCTAATTGTTATTGATGAATCGCACCAATCAATTCCTCAAGTAACTGGAATGTACAAAGGGGATAGACAAAGAAAACAAACTTTGATTGATTATGGATTTAGACTCCCTAGTGCTTTAGATAACAGACCACTTAAGTTTAATGAATTTGAAGAATATTTGAATAAAGAAAATGTTATTTTTGTTAGTGCTACTCCTGACAAGTATGAGAGAGCTAAATCTAAGAATTTTGTTGAACAAATAATTAGACCAACTGGTTTAGTTGATCCGATTGTTGAGATAAGAACAACAAAAGATCAAATGCAAGATGTGTTAAAAGAAATTGGGGATGTTACAAAGAAAGGAAACAGAATTTTAGTAACTGCTTTAACAAAAAAGCTTGCAGAAGAGATGGCTGATTATTTTGCTTCAAAAGGAATAAAGTCAAGGTATTTGCATTCTGAAATTAAAACATTGGAAAGAACTGAAATTATTAGACAATTAAGAGAAGGCAAGTTTGATGTTTTGGTTGGAATTAATTTACTAAGAGAAGGAATTGATATTCCTGAAGTTGGGCTTGTAGCAATTTTTGATGCTGATAAGGAAGGATTCTTAAGAGATCAAAAGAGTTTGATTCAAATTATTGGGAGAGCTGCTAGAAACTCCACTTCTAAAGTAATTTTGTACGCTGATAGAAAAACTGATTCAATGATTAAAGCAATTGCTGAAACTAATAGAAGAAGAGAAATTCAATTAGCATATAACAAAAAGAATCACATTACTCCAATTACAATAATTAAACCAATTGAGGATCAGAAAATAATTTTGCAGGATACAAAGCATATTCCAAATAAAGAGAAGGAAAGATTAGTAAAGCAGTTAGAGATTGAAATGCGTGCTGCTGCAGAGAAATTGGATTTTGAATTAGCAATTGCATTAAGAGATCAGATTAATTTGTTGCAAAAAGAATTAAATTTAAAAAATAAAATTGAATAAATTTATTTTGTTAGTTTAAATTTGTTAAGTTAATTTTTAGTATCTCAAACAATATTAAATACTTGGGAGTTTATCTTATTTTTATGCCTGCACGTGTTTTTAGTCTTAATAAAACTGCAACTGTTCCAAAGACTGGGAAAGTTCTTAATTTAAGAGAAATGGTTAAAGGTATGGCTAGGACTAGGGAAGGACTTGGTGTTCCTTTTGGAATGCAAAGAGTTTTTGTTAAAAGACAAGTAGCGGATTTTAAAAAACTTCAAGAAGTTTTTGATATTTATAATCGGACTGGTTCAGTAAAAGAAATTAGTAGTGTTTTAGGAATTTCAGAAAAAACTGTTGCTAATTACATTTCAGGGAGATCTGTTCCTAGAATTCTTTCTGCCGCGAGATTAAAGCATTTCATGAAAAAAAGGAGACCTTTGAATTTGAGTCAAAAAACTTTGCCTAGTTTGGCTTATGTTTTTGGGGCAATGCTTGCTGGGGATGCAGCTACTGGCAAGGATTATAAGCAAATGAAAACCTCAAAAATATATTTGCAAGTAAAAGATTTTGTTTTTGCTAATGAGTTTCAAAAACATTTAGCTAATCTTGGGATTAAAAATAAAATGGCGAAAAGAAATGGGTTTTATATTGTTAATCCTGTTTCGGTTTCTTTATTATCTTTATTTAATAAATTAACTTCTTATGGGAAAAAACCACCCTCAATTAATAGAGCTTTAAAATTTGTTCAATCAGAGTTTCCTGAATTAAATAAACTCGGGGTAGATTTACTCTCTTTACCTGAAGGGAGAAGAATGCTTGTTCGAGGGGTTTTTGATGGAATTGGGTGGATTGGTGCAACTGGAAAATCTCAAACAGTAAATGTAAAAATTCATCCAAAAACAAAAGAAATTTCGCAAATTATAATACAAGTATTACAAGAAAATGGTATTAATCCAAAATCTTATTCTGATGGGAGACTTATTATTCCAACAAATCAAACTAAATTATTTTTAAAGCAAATCGGGATAAGTAAAGATAAGTATCCCTCAAAGTTGTTTTAAAAAATATTTTTTTAATTAAATTTGATTGTTAGTTTATTAAAAATATTAAAAAAGAACCAAAATAATTTTTGATTTTTAAAGTCCTGCTTTTCTTAGTATTTGTTTTAATTCAGAACCATACAATCTATAAGTAATTAAAAAATGTTTATAATCTTTTTTAGTTGGAAATAAAGTAATAAGTTCTTGTCTTATGTTGGTAGCATATTCATCTTCAAATTTATTTCTTTTAACTGATTTAACTGTATTTTCTCTATATTCAAGTTGAGCCATTAATTCAGCAATTTTTTGTTTTTGTTCTAAAGTTAAATTGAATTTAAAATAATTTCTACAAAAATCTAATGCTACTTGTGATTTTAACATTGAGAATTCTTTGCTTTTTTTTCCTTTAGTTTTAACTATTTGCTCCATTTTATCCAAAAGTAGGGTGGGGTGATTTGCAAGAATTTTACGTCTTAATGCGTTTAAGTCTTTTCGTTGTTCAATTAGAGTTGGTTTTCTAAATTTTTTTGGAATAACTCTTTTGATTTGTTTAATTGCACTTGTAATATTCATAAATAATAAATGATTTTTGGGTATAAAATAACTATTTTTTCTTGTTAAAATAACCCATTTCTGTTAATTTAATTAGTGCTAATTGCTTTACTACGTCTGCTCTAGTGCAACCAATTTTGTCAATTAGTTCATCAAGTATTTTTGCTTGTTCGCGCGAAAAATATGGACTTATTCTTACTCCTTGACTCATAACAAAATAATAAACCAAAATCCTTTTAAACTCCTTGAATTATAAAGTAACTAATGAGTTGCTGATTGGTGGCTAATGAGTGGCTAATCAGTGATATAGTCCTAATGGGGGTTTTTTAAAATGGAGCAGAAAAAATATTTTTTTACATCAGAGAGTGTTACTGAGGGGCACCCTGATAAGATTTGTGATCAGGTTTCGGACGGAATACTTGATGAATTATTAAGACAAGATCCTTACTCAAGAGTTGCTGTTGAAACACTTACTACAACAGGATCAATTCACGTTGCTGGGGAAGTAACAACAAAGGGGTATGTTGATGTGCAAAAAGTTGCAAGAGGAGTACTAAAGGAAATTGGTTACACTAATCCTTTGTTTGGAATTGATTGCGGAGATGCAGGTGTTTGGGTTTCTATTCACGCACAATCTCCTGATATTTCTCAAGGGGTAACTGAAGGTGCTGGAAAAGAACAGGGTGCCGGAGATCAGGGTATGATGTTTGGATTTGCAATTAATGAAACTCCTGAATTAATGCCTTTGCCAATAATGCTTGCTCACAAATTAGCAATGAAACTTGCTGAAGTTAGAAAGAACGGGATAATTAATGATCTTGGTCCTGATGGAAAATCACAAGTTACTGTTGAATATGATAATGATAAACCAAAAAGAATTGAAGCGGTTGTTATTGCACAACAACACTTAGAAACAGTTTCTGAAAGTGAATTGAAAAAAGAAATTTATGATAAAGTAATTGTTCCTGTTTGCGGGGATTTGCTTGATAAGGAAACAAAAATTCACATTAACGCAACTGGTAAATTTGTAATAGGCGGTCCGGAAGGGGATACTGGAGTTACTGGTAGAAAAATAATTGTAGATACTTATGGTGGAATGGGTAGACACGGTGGAGGAGCTTTCTCGGGTAAAGATCCAACTAAAGTTGATAGAAGTGCTGCTTATGCTGCTAGATACATTGCAAAAAATATTGTTGCATCAGGAATTGCTGATAAGTGCGAAGTTCAACTTGCTTATGCAATTGGAGTAGCTGAGCCAACTGGAATATTTGTTGATACTTTTAAAACAAATAAAATTCCTGAAGAGAAAATAGTTGAATTAGTAAAGAAGTATTTCCCTCTAAAGCCAAAGGATATTTTGGAGAAATTGAACTTAAGAAGACCAATTTACCAAAAGACTGCTGCTTACGGTCACTTTGGAAGAACTGATCCTGACTTCACTTGGGAGAAAACTGATTTAGCAGCTACTCTAAAAGAACAAGCTGGGATTTAAAAATAAGAAATTAATTTAATGGAGCAATTTGGATTTATTAAATAATTAAAAATTTAGTAAATTCAATTGCTTTCCTTCTACCTTCAAAAAGCTTTTCGCTTTGTTTACTCGTACTCCAATTTTTACTAAATCTTCAAATTCTTTTATTTTTTTCTTTATAAAGGTTGATTTAATTAGAATGTATTATTTCAACCACTTACTTGGGTAAATGATTATATACCTCGTTTTCATTCTAATAGTATGGACATAAAGCATCTTGTTTTGAGATTAAAGTACCCTACTCTTTTAGTTTTGGTTTCTTTAATCATTGCTTCAGTTATTGTTTCACTTAATCCAACTGTAATTTTGGTTATTCAAAATAATGGTGGGAGTAATTATTTGAATTTTTTTATAGCTGGATTTTTGACTCCTCTAGGAGTATTAACTCCTTTTGCTGCAACATTTTTTATTAATACAATTTATGAAAATATAATTTTGTCAGTTCTTTTGGCTGGACTTGGTGCAATAATTTGTGATTCAATGATTTTTTACCTTCTTAAGAAATTTTTTAGTTTAAAGAATAAATCAAAGGATGAGCAGTTCATAAAAATTAAAGGATTTTTTTCAAAGAATATAGTTGGAAAAAAATTAATTAATTATGCTTCTTTTGCACTTGCGGGATGGATTGTTGCAGCCCCCTTGCCTGATTCAATTGGGGGAAAATTAGTTTCAATAATATCAAAAATGAATTCGATTGAACTATTGCTTTTGAGTTTTATAGTAAATACAGCAATGATTTCTTCATTTGTTATAATGGGTTTATTGTTCTAAATTTTTTTATTTTTAAAATTAGTTCTTTTGATCAATTTTTCTTTCAACCATTGTAATTACTACTTTTTCCAAAGTTGCAAGTCTTTCATTTATCATTTCCACTTTTTTGTTTGTTGCTTGTAATGAGCCTTGAATTATCATATTGTTTTCCTTAATTTCAGTAATGTTGTCTATTACTTCAGGGTGTAAAGATTCGCTCTCATCAAAAGGTTCTACAAATCCTTTTTCATTCTTTTTAGGGTAAGCGGTTGTAATCAAAAGATTTGCTAGTATTAGCGCAACTGCCAAAACAACCAAAAACACAATTATCATTGTATCACTAAATACCTTCTGCTTCGAAGGCTTAAAAATGTGTAGGTTTTCTTTAATTTTTGAAAGTGAATAACTAATCAGAGAAACAGGATCTATTTGTAAAGGGAATGAAAGTTTTTGCTGAGTTGTTCTTCTAGTTGCAAAACGGGAATTTTCTTAAGTTCGCTTAGTTTATCCAAAAGTGATTTGATATTAAGGGGGGTTGCTGTTTTGTTATTAAATATCATCGGGGAATCAGTTTCAAGAAGAAGTTTTTCAATTGGAAATGAAGTTATGTTCTTTTGAACTTCAGGATTATAAAGTAAATTCATCCCGCATGAAACATAATATCCTAAGGAAGTCGCTTTTTGCATTAGTTTTTGTGAATCAGTGAATGAATGTAACTGAACCTTAATTGCTTTATTTTCCTCAAGAACTTCAATAACTTGTCTTTGGGCAAAACGTGAATGAATAATTAAGGGTTTTTTATACTTTTTTGAAAGTTCAATAAAGCGAATAAGTATTTGTTTTTGCTTTTCCTGTTCTTCTTCTTTAATTGAATATTTAAAATCAAGTCCAACTTCTCCTATTGCTATTGAATTTTTTATTTCATTCTCAAAGTAATTAAATGCTCTTTCTATTTCTGAATCATTTAGTTCAATTAAATTTAGTGGGTAAATGCCAATTGCGGCTTTGATTAAAGGGTATTTTTTTGCAAGTTCTATGTTCTTTTGATTTGAACTAAAGGAAGTTGAACAACTAATAATTGTATCCAAATTAATTTCATTTGCTTTTTTTAGCATCTCTTGGATTTTGTCTTCTTCCATCATATCTAAATGCGCATGTGTATCCTGTATCATAAAAATCTTTTTGCTAAGAAAGGAATAAAAGCTCTTTAGCTGATATTTATTTGTTGATAAAAATGGCTTTTAATGAAAATAACTCAAAGAATAGTGGATTAATCTTTTTTGTAATAGTTGCTCTTATTGCAGGATTATTTATTTTTTCTGTAAGACAGGAAAATAATGCATCAAATCCTTTGGATGGATTGTTTAGTGCATCTGATTCTAATAATCAAATAGGGTATTATGGTGCTCCTGTGGTTGAAGAGAAAGCAACTTTAATTGAAGCTTATTTTTGTCCCGCTGATGCTTGTGCCGATAAGTTAGTTAGAAAAATTGATTCTGCGCAGTCTTCAATTTACATTGCAATTTATTCATTTACTCTTGATAGTATTAGTGATGCAGTAATTAGAGCTAAAAAAAGAGGACTTGATGTTAAAGTAATTTATGATTCTGGTCAAAGTAAAAATAATGCTAGTGATGATGAAAGATTGAGTAATGAAGGAATAGCAATTGCGTACCGAAACGGTTCAGGGTATATGCACAATAAATTTACTATAATTGATTTGAATGTTGTTGCAACAGGATCTTTTAATTATTCAAATAACGCTGATACAAAGAATGAAGAGAATTTGATTTTTATTGAAAGTAGTGGACTTGCTCAAAAGTTTAAACAAAACTTTGATAATATTTGGAACAGATCAAGTGCATCGTAATTTTTTTTGTTTGCAATTAAACTTTTTTAAGGGTTTTATTTTATGGAAGTTTATTCTCCAAGTGATGATTCTTTTCTACTTGTTGAGTGCATAAAAAAAGAACAACTTACGGGCAAAGATTGTCTTGATATGGGGTGCGGAAGCGGAGTAGAAAGCGAAGCAATGATTTTGAGTGGAGCAAAAAGTGTTTTAGCGGTTGATATTAATCCAAACGCAATTAATGAAACAAAGAAGAGAATTAAAACTCTAATACCTGGACATATTTCTAAAGTTTTCAAAACAAAAAAAAGTAATTTATTTTCTAATATAAAAGAAAAATTTGATTTTGTTGCATTTAATCCTCCTTATGTTCCTAGTGAAGAAATTAAGTGGAAAGATTTGGATGGGGGGAAGAATGGTAGAGAAATAATTGATGTTTTTATTCCTCAAGCAAAAAAGCATTTGAAAAAGAAAGGAGTTCTTTTGCTTCTAATAACTTCCTTAAATAAACCAACTTCTGTAAAAAAATTGCTAAAGAAAAATGGCTTTTCAGTTAATATTGTTGGAAGAAAGAAATTATTTTTTGAAGAACTTTTAGTGCTAAAATGTACAAAAATTTAGCCTCTCTTTAAGGTATTTTAATCTTTCTTCTCTATTCTCTATATGGTTTCAAATATCTCAGTTGAATATGCGCTTGCAATGAAAAAATTGGAGAGTGCAAAAACTCCTGAAGAGAAATTAGCTGCAATGCTTGAAATGAAATCCTGGATGCCAACGCACAAGGGTGCTGAGAATCTTCGTTCTGATTTAATGAAAAAAATTTCTGAATTGCGTTCACAGATTGAAAAATCAAGAAATGTTTCTGCTAAAAGTGGTTCTAGTGGCGGAGCAACAAGCCCAATGTTTGTAAAAAAAGAGGGGGTGGGACAAGTTGTTATAATTGGTCAGCCAAACACTGGAAAATCATGGTTATTGAATAAATTAGTTGGAAAAGAAGTTACTCCAGTTACTCCCTATCCTTTTGCGACAAAAGAACCTGCTCCAGCAATGATGGATTATAACGGTGGTTCAATTCAATTAGTAGAACTTCCTGCTCTGATTGAAGACTCAAGTGAAGGCAAAGCCCAAGGGAAAGAAATAATGGGTGCGATTAGAAATGCTGATGCGGTTTTGGTTTGTGCTAATTCAGTTCCTGATAAAGATTTGATTGTTAATGAACTTGCGAAGAGTTATATTTATTTAAATAAAACTCGTCCTCCTATTGAAGTTAAAGCTTCAGGTTTTCCAGGGATTCAAATTTCAGGAAAGGATTTTTTGAGTTTTCCAGTTGATCAATTAGAACAGTATTTGAAAAACTCAGGGTTCTCAAATTCACAAGTAATTATTTCAGGAAAGATTTCTTCACTAGCAGATGTTATTGAAGCAATGGATACAAAAATAGTTTATAAAAAAGCGGCTTTTGTAAATCCAATGCTTGTTACTGATCACATTTTAGTTGATATAAAAGATAGAATATTTTTGATTTTGGATAAAATATTAGTTTTTACAAAAAAACCTGGTGAAGAGCCAGATAAAAAAGATCCAATTGCTCTTGATGCTAATGGAACAGTAAGTGATCTTGCTAAAGAACTTCACAAGGATTTTGCAAAGAATTTAAAGCATGCAAAAGTTTGGGGTTCAACTAAATTTCCTGGTCAAATGGTTGGGCCTGAATATATATTGAAGAATAATGATGTAGTTGAAATTTCAATTTAATAAAATAAGAAAAGTGAATTTTTTACTTTTAATTTTTTTACTTCTTTTCAGCGCTTCCCTTAATATCAGTTTTTGCATCTTTCTTTAGGAACAAATAAGCTGCAATTATCAGAACAATTATTCCAATTAATCCAATTAATTCATAATTTGGTTTAGTGTATTTTACACTAAAAGTTTTTTCAAAATAGTGTGGAATATTTGAATCAATATATCCATAAGCAAGTATTAGTGAATAATCCCCTTCGGTTGTAAGTGGAGTTGTAACAACAAAATTTTCTTCAATAACTCCTTCATCTCCAATAACTTCCATAAAAATAGGTTCAGTTTCTATTTCAAATTGTGCGGGGGTTATTATTTCTGCTCCTGCTTTGTAAATTTTATTTCCATAGTGATTTGTCATTTTGTAATTTACTGTTGTAGTGTTTTTTTCATTATTTTCTTTCTTTTCTACAGATGTAACAACATCAACAGCAAGTGGTTTAGTTTGTATGAATACTACTGATGCATTATCTTGTGCTTCTTTGATTCCATAATACGTATAAACATTAACTTGAGTTTCTTTTGCAGTTACACATTTAATTTTTACTCTGATTTCAACTGCCTCTCTTCCTTTCATTTTTTCTAATTGTTTGTAGGTGAATTCTTTTTCTTCTCCATCAATAAACTTAATTCCAGCATCAGCTTGCAATCTTAGTTGCACATTTTGTAGTTCAAGTTCTGAATCATTGAGTATTTTTATAGTTAGAATTGCAATTTCGTTTTCTGCTAAGTACTTTTTATCAGTAGAAGTATTTACTAAAAGGGCGGCATTTGTAAATCCAATTGCAAGAACTAACAGGAATAATATTGAAATTAATTTAGTAATTTGGTTCATTAAAATCCTCTTCCTTTTTCTTTTTTTTCTTCAAATAAAAATTTTCGTAAGCAAATAATCCAACTAAAGCCACTACTAATATCCCTACTGCAATCATAACATAGTCATTTGTGTTATTAACATTTTGCTTTACTCCTCCAGTTATTACTTGCCCTACATTTTTCTGTGCTTTTAATGCATACTCCTTTGCTTTTTCATATTCAGCATTATTGTACCTGCTTTTTGCACTATTCCAATTAGCTGTCAATCCATCAACTGCTGCTTGATCTTCCCATTGGTCTTTGTTTTCGCTAGAAAGAATTGCATTAGCCGCTACTTCAAGTGTTTCAAAACTTTTGTCAATTTTAACAAGTGTTTCGCTTCTTCCATACATTTCTTTCCATGCTAAATTTCTTATTTCTCTTGAAGCAAGAGTGGTTGCAAAATTTTCAGAGTTTTTTGCACTGTTGAAAACAGATTCTATTGTTGTTCTCATTTGATCAGTTGTTCCAAAGAATGAAGATAATTTTCTTGCATTAGTTGGAGTGGATAAGAGTGATTGAAGACTTCTTTTTTGGTCAATTGTAAGTTCCTCTGTTTCAAGTGAAGCAATTGCTTGACTAAGTTCATTTAGTTTTGATTCAAGTTCATCAAAAGAGGTTTTGTAATTTGTTACCGCAATAAAATATGCTTTGTAATAGTTTTCATATTTTGTTGTTTTGTTTGAATCTGGGGAATTGAAGAAGTTTTGTTCGTAAGTTCTTCCTGCATCTATTTGTTCAGCTAAAGAATTACTTTCTTTTACTAAATCATCAATTTTTCCTTGAATACTTGTTGTTTTGTCAATGGTTGCTTGTGAAACATTTACTTTTTCAAGTTCGGTTTTTACAGTAAGAATACTATTTTTCATTGTTGCAAAATCTTTTCCCAAATCAAAAAAAGTGCTTTTTGTATAATAAGAAAGAGGCCAGTTTGCTGCTGCAATACTTTGATTAAGTTCATTCATTTTTGAATAAATTATTGTTGTTCTAATTATTTCTCTTATTTCTAAATCTAATTTTGCTACTTCTCCAGTTGAATCATTTATTGGAATGTAGCAATTAACAATTCCATTTTTTGTAGCTGCAACAACAACATATCTTGCTCCCTTGTATTGAATCATTTCTTTTGCAACACTAGTGCTTTCTCCATCCATTAAATAATTATTTTGGATAGAAACAATTGCAACCGCTTCATCAGGGGAAAGTGCAT
>Ga0268276_1001890_pt1 | contig 19063 bp, 19 predicted proteins | sample saktaG_4_FD_190145 | JGI IMG/M metagenome (GOLD analysis project Ga0268276, IMG submission 190145) | Saline water microbial communities from Sakinaw Lake, British Columbia, Canada - sak_2010_1_5_45m | ecosystem: Environmental > Aquatic > Non-marine Saline and Alkaline > Saline ... | reverse complement strand
GTGTGTAATGGAATTACACTAATTGGTGATTTCCGCCCAGTGGCATCTATCAAAAGGTTTAGTTCCTTTGCGCTTATATATTCGCAAAGGAGAATGTCCTTTATGGAAAGCACTAAAATTAATTTATACAGTAGTAATTTATTAGAAAAACCAATTTCAGTGAGCACCTTTTCTATTTGTATATCCATGTAGTAATATATAATACTACACATATTTAATTAGTTTGGTTGGTGCAGTATTATTAACAGCAAAAAAGCTAATGTTGGTGAGAAATGATGGAAGAAAAAATGCAATACATAAAAGGCCACTTGATGAAAAACATTTCAAAATGGACTGGTAAAGAATGGTATCACCAACGCTTTGATGGAGCACCTTACTTTATGCACTGGGTTGGAGAAGCGGAGATAATAGGTCACCCCGAGAGAAAACAAGAACTTGATTTTAATGTTCATTATTGCTTTCTTGAAAATGGAAAAGCTGATTGGTATATACTGCATGATGATATGAATAGAGTTACACAAACAGTTCTTGAAAATTTGAAAAAAGATAATAAATACGGAAAGAATTTAATGAAACTTTGGGCAAAAGATGAAGTACAATACGAAAAAATGTGTAAAGAACTTGAAAAAAAAGATTTAACAAAATTAACTAATGAAAAATTTTTAGAATACCATGATAAGTGCTTTAGAGTAATACTAAATAGAGGAAGTTCAAGCTCAATTATTGATGGATTTGCACTAGGTTCAGATGAATTAATTGCAGGAAAAATAAAAACAGCTTTTGAAGTATCAAATGTGAAAGATAAAATGCGTTTCACTGAGGCATTTTCAATTCTAACTGCACCAATTCACTTATCTTTTATTAATTATGCAGAAGTAGAACTATTAAAACTTGCATTAAAAATAAAGAAAACAAAATACGCTTTACTTTTTGAAAAACTAAATGCATATGAAATTGATAAAAAAATAAAAGCAACTAATGTAGGCAAATTAATTTCTAAACATCAAAAAAAGTATTATTGGACACGAAATAATTACGTTGATGATAATATTTTGGGAAATGATTATTTTATTGAAGAAATAAAAAAAATACTTAGCTCAAAATTAGATCTTGCTTTAGAAATAAAGAGATTATCAAATACTCCTAAAGAAAACATGAGTAAAAAGAAGAAACTTATGAAAATAATGAAAATAGATAAAGAAATTAAAGGGTTGATTGAAATATCTGAAGATTTCACATATTGGCAGGATGAGAGAAAAAGATCTTCTTTTTTAACAACACATTATCTTTCAAAGTTTCTTGAAGAATTATCAAGAAGAACAAAAATTAGTTTGGATTCATTAAAATATATTACACAAAGAGAAGTAAAAATGGTTTTTGATTGCGAATTAAAAGAAGAAGAAATGCTTGCACGAAAACAAAATGGAGTTTATTATTGGGATAAGTTTGGAATGGAAGCTTTAGTTGGAAATGATGCCGACAAAGTGAAAGAAAATGTTCTAGGAAGTAAAGACTTAGGGCAAGTGGATGATTTTAGAGGACTTACTGCTTCTGTAGGAAAAGCAATTGGGAGAGTTAGAATACTTAAGAGTGTAACAGAAATTGGAAAAATAGAACAAGGAGAAGTTTTAGTTGCAGTAATGACTCGACCTGATTATATTCCTGCCATGAAAAAAGCAAGTGCAATAGTAACTGATGAAGGTGGAATTACTTGCCACGCTGCAATAGTTTCAAGAGAATTAGGGATACCTTGTATTATTGGAACAAAAATTGCTACAAAAGTTCTCAAAGATGGAATGATGGTTGAAGTTAATGCGAATCATGGATGGGTAAAAATAATTAAAACAAACTAAATTCTTGCCCCATTAAGTTCCTTTTTTAATTAATTGTTTCACTTTTTTTATTAGAATGGTTGATGGAATTTACGCAAAAGTAAAAAATGCTGTTGGTAAAACGGTTGATGCGGGAGCTCACTTTAATGCAGCAAGCGCAGCAGAATCAATTGGAAAATCCTTAGGATTAAGCGAAGCATTAATACAATTTGCTCACGTAGAACTTAGAAATGCAGTTTATGAACCTGAATTTAAAAAAATTCCATTTAGTGAAAGAGCATTATTTTTACCTCACTGCTCAAGAAATTCTAAAACATGCAAAGCAACAAATGATGAAGAAGGATATCACTGCAAACACTGCGGTGGTTGTGATGTTAGTAAAGCAGTAAAAATAGCAAAAAAACTTGGTTACACTCAAATATTTATGGTTCCTGGGGGAAGCATGGTAAAAAAAATGCTTGAAAAATATAAACCAAAAGCAGCAATTGGTGTATCCTGCTTTCATGAAGCAATAATGGCTTTTGAACTAACAAAACAAGTGAAAATAATTCCTCAAGTAGTGTTACTCTTAAAAGATGGTTGTAAAGACACAATAATTAATATGACTCTTTTAGAAGAAAAACTTTCTTTAGCTGATGAATCAATACTAAAGAAATAATTAACTAAATTGAAAAATTATTCAGCAATTAAAGTTAAAAAAGAAGCAATTTCACTAAAATCTTTAGCAACAAAAATTGGATTAAATTTTCTTAATTGATTCTCCGTACTAATTCCACCAATTTTAGCAATAAATTTAACTCCTAACCTCTGACACATCAATCCATCCATTACAGAATCCCCGATAAAAACAACTTCTTCCTTTTTCACTTTTAATTTACTAATTGCGATTTGTAAAGGCTCAACATCAGGTTTCTTGTGTAAAACATCATCACTAGTAACAATTGATTTAAAATAATTTTTTGTTTTTTTATCAAAAACTTGATTGATGAAACGATGACGAGAACCGGTTACTAAAGCTAATGGGAAAAATTCTTTCATATCTTTAAGAAAAATCTTTGCCCCCTTAAACCACAAACCATTTGCTTTACGTTGCTTTAGTAATTTTTCAAAAAAACTTCTTCTAAATTCAATAAAATCTTCCAAACACAAATTTGTCTTCTTTGAATCCATCAAATAATAAGCAATGTCTCTTGAGTGCCAATTACTTACCTCTCTTAATTTTTGATGGGAAATACTAAAACCATAATTCTTAATTGCGGCTAAATCACTCTTCATGATTAAAGGGATGGAGTCAATTAGTGTGCCATCCAAATCTAATAGAACAGCTTTTAGTTTCATACAAATAAAGAATGCAAGCAAGCAATATAAACCTAATTAGGGAAAGATTAATTAGTAACCCTTTGAATTTTTGTAAAGCAAGTGCCAAGCACTTGCACACCAAGCAAAACTGGAAGTTTTGCGGGTCCTATAAAACCAAAGGTTTTATTTGGAGACGTGAACCGGCTGGGCGGTTCGCCCCGATAGTGCAGCAGCCTTTTGAAAAAAGGCTGGCGAAAAAAACACTATCGAAGTTTTAGTGCAGGTTTTGAACTGAAAGTTCAAAAAGTGCCCCGATAGTGCAGCGGTCAAGCACAGTGCCTTCTCACCGCCCTTTTTCTTTTCGCGAAAAGAAAAAGTGTAGGTTGCCCAAAAAGAAAAGGCAATAGCGAGAATTAGGCATTAACCCGGGTCCGAATCCCGGTCGGGGTATAAAACTATTTGTTAAATAACTCTAATTAACGTTAATTTCCTTTTTAAAGCCCCGAACCGCAGGTTTGAAAGGTGAAGGAGTATGTACGAAGGGATAGAGCATTTGAAACCATTCTACGAAGCACAAGTAAACAGGGTACTTCAAAGAGTTGACCCCAAAGAATATGGGTACGATTTAAGAAACTGTTATGGGAACATAAAGGTAAAAAATTTGAAACCCTTTGAACTAACAGAACGAAATCGAGACTTGCTTAAACAATACAATTCACACATGATTAAGCAAGGAATAAGTCCAGCAAGAAAATCCCTTATGCTTGGAGTGCTTGCACGATTATTAGAAAAACTTGGAAAAGATTTTGATGAAGCAACAAAAGAAGATATTCTTGGAATAGACCCTCAACAAAAAGGAGCTAAACAAACAGTCAAAGACCTTCTTTCAAAAATAATGGAACTTCAAATAAGTGATACAACAAAAAGTGATTACTTAAAGAAACTCAAACAATTTGATAAATGGTTTAATGGTGGAGAATGTTCTTACCGAACAAATAAAATGAAAACAAGTATTGGAAACAAGACAGCTAAGCTGCCTGACCAATTACTAACTCCTGCTGAAGTTGAAACATTACTAAAAGCAACTTATACAATTAGGGATAAAGCGTTAATTCATTTGCTTTGGGAAAGTGGAGCAAGAGTTGGGGAAATAATTAATTTGAAAATAAACAGTGTTCAGATTAACAAAGGTGAGGGAAGGTTAAACCTTTATGGAAAGAAAGGGGGAAGAAGTATTTTCATTCTTGAAAGTGTAAAAGATTTAACAGAATATTTGAAAACACGCCAAAAAGATGACCCTGCTGCTCCTTTGTTTATTTTGCATGAAGCTAAATCAAATGTTAAGCCCTTAAATCATTCAGCTATTGCAAGAATGCTTGAAGAAATGCAAAAACGTGCAGGAATAACAAAGCACGTACACGCTTATTTGTTTCGGCACTCAAGAGCGTCTTATCTGGCTTCAAGAGGATTGAATGAAGCAACTCTTTGTAGTATTTTTGGATGGGAAATTGGAAGCAAACAAGTTCGAGTCTATATTCATTTGTCAGGCAAACAAGTTGAAGATGCTTACAAAAGTTTGTATGGAATAGTAAAACCAGAAATGAGTTATGAAAAAAAACAAAAGTGTCAGATTTGCGGGGAATTAAATCAATCTGATGTTGATGTTTGTGAAAGTTGTTATAATCCATTAACAATAACAGGGGCTTTGCGTGTTAGAAAAGAAAATGAACACTTACAAGAAGCGGTTCAAATACAAACACAAGTTAATGCGTTAGCCTTTGAATTAATTCAACAAGGACTTACCGTTCAACAAGCAAAAGAAAAGGCAGTCATACAAGTAGCTGAACAATTTGCAAACAAGTTAAAGGAAGAACAAAAAGTAAAAGCAATAGCTTAGTTTTTTTACTAAGTTAACGCTTCTTTTATGCTCAGTCCCTACGTTAAAGCGTGGGGTTCCCTGTGGAGGGAACTATGTCGCTTGACGATTTAACTACTTTAATTGTATCTGCGGCTTGGCTGCGTTCTAAAGGACGCAGATTTGCTCTAATTCCTAAGTGAGGCAAGTTTTGAATTTTAATTCTTCCTTTTTTTATTTCAAGTTCATCTTTAGTAAATGGAATATTTAATATCTCTATTATCTCTTTTCTTAGCCACGTAAGTAAAATGTCATCTTTTTTAGTTTTGTCTAATTCAAGTATGATTTTAATACACATTTCCATAAACCTTCGAATTATTGTTTTTTCTTCTGAAGTTATTGGAACACCATGTTTATCCTTTAAATTAACTAATTTGCCATCATGAGCTCCCTGAGACCGTATTTTTTCATAAATCTTAAAAAGTATGACATGTTCTAATTTAGTTATTAACCATTCAGAATAAGTAAATCTTCCGTCACGTTGTTTTTTTATAAAATCTTTGTTCTCTTCTTTTCTTAGTTTTATATGCTGATTGAATGATTCCAGTATGGCTTGTTCTATTTGGGTAGTTTGTTTTTGGTTTAATTTCAGTTGATTAAGTGTTTTTTGAAATTCTTGTTTTTTTATAGGGTCAGAACAATTATCAATATCTTGTTGGAAGGATTGCATTTCCTTTTCAGTAGCTTCATGGGGTTGAAAGTTTGATATTGCTAAAGTCGGGTTGAGTGAAAATAGTTCAACTTGTAGTGTATGTAGTTTTAAGATTTCTAATTTAATTTGTTGTAAAGCCGTTTTTACAAGAGGGGAGGTGCTTTTTCCATGTTCAAATGTTTTTTTCTCAAATGTATCAAATAAATATTCTATTGGTGCGTTTTTTACAGGATTGTGTTTAAATTGAATTCTTTTAGCAAAGCTTTCAGTTTTCCCAATTACTGCTTTTTCCAAATGCCCATTTTTATTATTTTTTATTTGTATCGTATGCCCTATTGGTCTACTTGTTTCAATTAATTTATGGTGGGACAATTGTTTAAGTGCCCAACGAACGCCTTTTCCTCTATTATTGTCTTTTGTTTTGTTTAATATTTCTAAAAGTTCTCTTTGTTTTAAACCCCATTCAAAAGAAGCAAGTTGAAACATTACACTACTTATTAGAGGGTCTTGAAAAAGTTCAATATTAGTCAAGAACTCGTTTTTTGCTTTCTTCTTGGTGTACTTTCCCATATTTTTACACATCTCTCGGTGTACTTTTTCACGTGAAGTATATATCTAAAGTCTGCAGTATAGATAGTAGACCTTCAATAAATCTTTTGGTGGCATTGTACACCAATATTGATGTGAGAATGGTTTAAAATCTATTGTAAAAGCGAAAAACAGGTGAAAAAATGAAGACAAAAAGAATGAATGTGCAATTACCAATTCAATTACTTGACCAGATAGATATTATTGGCAAAAATTATCCCACAAGAAATGCAGTTATTGTCTCATTATTGAATAGGGGAATTGAAGTAACAAAAAGGGGTTTTCAAGAATGAAATTCCCGACAGAATACATTCAAGTGCTTATTTTGGTTCGTGACAAATATGGAGTTGACCTAGGAGACAGATTAAATTTAATAGGGAAAGTTGCTGGGGAGCACCCCCCAGCAAAACAAATCACCAACAATTCAGTGGGGATTATATGAATACTGTTTCTTTAGACGTTAAAAAGATAATTAACACTAATATATCTGTTAGAGCTGAAATGCAAGTACTAGTTTTAAGTGACTTTGCAGTTGAGTACAAAAAAATCCGCCCAGTGGGGAAAAAAAATAAGTACTTTTTAATCGAACTCCCGAGAATATTTTTAAATGGACATTTTGATGACAAAAAAAAGTATGAGGTAAAACTTTGTTATGGAACAGACCACCACCGTAAAATAATAATAGACTTAGACAATAACCAGCCAATATATTCTACTAACAATCGACAACTCACGGAAGTGAAAAATTGATTGAAGAAAAAGACATTAAAGAATTCTATAAATTGCACGGGCACAAACAAGAAACTGAAATCCGTGCAATAAATAGAAGCAATGGTGCTGCAAACTCTTATTTTGTTGAAAATGAAAACGAGTTTGTTGAAAAAATAAAAACACTTGATACTCAGCCACTTGACTTGTATATAGGATTAAATGAAAGAAGTAAAAATGGAAAAACTCAAGAACAAGTTATTTATTGGAATGGAATAATACTTGACATTGAAGGAGTAAATCACAAAGTTGAAGAAAAACCTCAAGCACTAAAACTTACAGAATTAATTAAACAAGATTTAACCAAAAACAAAATCAATACCATAATAAAAGATTCAGGCAGAGGATATGGGGTTGAAATATACTTTGAAGAACCACAACCAATCACAAATGAAGAAGAAAGAAAAAAAGTAATTAATTTTTATTCACGATTAAAAAAATACTTTACAGAAAACTTTAATGTTGAAGGGGCAGAAGTTGATACAAGTGTTCTTGAACTTGCACGAGTTCATAGAATAGCAGGAACAACAAATCAAGTATCAAAAACAATCAGCACAATAATAGAAAACAACGGAAAAACAAATCACTTATTTGTAAGAAACTTTATACAATCACTAAAAGAACCAGAAGCAAAAGAACAATTAATTAATACTGAGATTCCTGACACTTGCAACCTTTGTGAAAAAGCATTCACACAACCATTCCCAAATGGAAAAAGACACATGAAACTTTCTCCAAACGTTTCAAAATATATTGAAACAAAACCAAAAAAACAACAAGAAGAACTAAAAGAAAAATATTATACTCAACAATGGAGTAATGGAACAAGCAAAGTAAAAGATTTAGAAAGTTGGAAAGACCATTACTTCAATTGTCCAGCATTACAAAAATATGCAAAGCAAATCGGGTACTATGAAGAAACTTGTTTAAATTGTTCTCACAGAAAACAATTATTAAAAGATTTAAGTGATGTAAAGAACAATCAAGAATATGTTACTAATTATGAATCAATAAACTTTGAGCAATTCAAACCCTATTTGGGAAAAACAGAACACATACGAAACTATGAACTTGCAGATTCAATGTTCCCACTTAATGGAGAGCAGTACAAAACAACAAAAAAAGAAATGATATACTTAGTTAATTCATTAATACAACCAACAATAAGATTTGAAGTAGGGCTATTTAGTTTTGATAACAGAATACATTTACTTGTATTCACTCCCCCAGGTCAAGGAAAATCAACAATAGACTTCGGATTAAAAAACCATTTAAAAAATATTATTACAATTAAAGATGCTGGATACGCAAGTCATGTTGAACAATTCAAAGGAACAATAACAACAGAAATTCATGGTAGAGGAAAAGACAAAACAGAAGAACTTGTAGAGCATGACGGAATACTTGCAAACTCTGACTTAGTAACTTTTGATGAAGCATACGATTTACTAAACGAAACAACTTCATTAAATGCAGAAGCAATGAGAACTATAAGAAAAGCTTGTGATACTTACTTAGAAAATGAAATAACAAAACCCCAAGTAAAATATGGTGAAGCTGCATTAAGGTTTTATTCAAAATCAAGAATAATGCAAACAGTTCATCCAAGAAAGTTTAAATCAAACCTTTTTATAATCTCAGGGACGTCCAGAAGATTTTTTGCCACTGAAATCAAACCAAAAAATATTGACATTAAAGATTCAACAAATGGATTAAAAGAAAATAAAAAATATGCTGACACTCAAATTCAAGACATATTAAAACAACAACATTTAAAACTAAAAGAAAACAAAGTTTTACACTTATCGGAAGAAGCAATTGATGAATCCATTGAATGGATTGACGCAACAAACGAATTCTTAGTCTATAATCCAAATCAAAGCTTAAAATATTTAGGATTAATACTTTACAAACCAATAAAACATTATTTCTTCAAGTGTATTGCAGTACATGCCTTAAGCAAAAGAGAAACACTAGTGATAAAAAAAACTGCAGCAGAAGCATGCTGCGATGCCTTAGAATTTTTACTTGAGACTATAGAAACTTATTCTAGATGGAATGATATTGCAGCAGGAGCAAACCCTTGGGGAGTAGCTGACCCAAAACAAAGCCTAATTTTAGACTGGATGCTAACCAAAGGAGCAACAACAAAAGGTGACTCTAACATAACAATAGAAGATGTAAAAAATTGTATTTCAAATGTTTATGGGGTTCAGGACCGACAAGCGGCTTCTCATTGGATAGCTATGAAGAGAGCTGGGTTGATTAAATCCATGGACAAAAAACCTTTCAAGGCTTGGCTAGCATTGCACCCCTACTTAGATGATGACAAAAAAATATTTTCTGATGAATTAGCCAATGCAAAGGATTCTATTCAAGAAATTTGTCAAAATAACACATCAAAAAATGATGACCCAATGCAGTCAATGCAGTGTTATTTTAAGATACTTAAAAAATTACAAAATCACGATTTGACCTATTATAATAACTTAAATAAAGAATTTAAAACCGATATTATTCAAAATTACATAGTAGTAAATCCAGAAAATTCTGGGACTGCATCGACTGCATCGAATTTTTCTGATTCTTCAAATCTGAGTGTCTTAGAAAGGACTGCATCGACTGCATCGGATTTTCAAGAAAAGTTGGTCAAATTTGAAAAAGTTGCTGAAAAAGTTTTAGTAAAAGTTTGTGCTGATTGTGGCTCTGCCGAGCAGGTTGAGTTATATGTTTTTGCGGATGGTACTAAGGAGCTACTTTGCCTGGCACACAGAATTGAATCTAAGGAGAAGGGTTTCTAATGAGTGAGCTGACTTGGAAGCGTTTAGGGTATCAGAGGTGCAATAAGTGCAATTCACTTGTTCCCAAAGATATGCTTACTCAGTTGAAGGATAAAACTGACCACGATAAGGAAATTTTTGTTTGCAGACCTTGTTCTCAGTTCAAGTGCTTTGAGTGTGGTAAGCGAAGAAATATTAGGTTTTATAGAAAATTGAAGCTTGGTGGTGCTAAGTGGTTGTGTTCTTGGTGTGCTAAACTTTATGGAGTGGTTGTTGATGAATAGTGTTTGTTTTGCAAGTAGTATAGTAGATAGTACGGTAAGTGTAAAGTACAGAGTAAAGCAATGTGTATTTGCAAACTCTTTTTTCAATGTATCTATACCAAACGGCAACTATTCACAAAAAAATCAATATCAAGGTGGGTTTTGAATGATTAGGGGTGAAGCGTTTGATGTTTTAATTTCTAAAGAAAGATTGAAAATTGCTCAGTTTTTGGATGGTAAAGAGTTTCAACTTGGAGAGATTAGAGAACTTGTAAAAGTTGGAAGTAGGCAGAACTGCTATCATCACTTAAACATTTTAATTTTAGCTGGATTAGTTGAAAGAAAAATTACTTTAAGAAAGAATTGGAACTCAAGAGCCAAGAAAACTCATTCACAAGTTTTTAGATATTCCTTAACTCAACTTGGTCAACTGGGAGTAAAATATTTTTCTTTGAATAGTGATGTTTGATTTTTTGTTTAGTGTCAATAGACGTCAATTTTATTTAAAAATGACAAAAAATGAAGTTTGTAATATGAGGGTGTGTATTTGTAGACTTTCGCGGAGGAATTATTATGACAATTGAAGTTAAATCAAGGAAAGATTTTTTGGAGGAATCAAGTGGGTTGTTGGCTCATTTTCCTCTTTCTAGGTATTGGACGTTGTACAAACAGATTGATTCTAAAAGTAGTTATTACAAAAATGTTGGGTCAAAGTTAATTTCTCACAAAGTAATGCGAAAAAAAATAACTATTCGTGAACTATCTAGTGTTTTTGATGATGTGGTTGTGCGAAAAAAATATGGTTTTGGTTGGTTTGGATTTCAATTGTGTGGTGTAGCTTGGCAGGTCAGTTCTTTTTCAAAGAAAATTAAGGTTTATGTTTCAAAATAAGTTTTAGCATCCCAACTTTTCTTTTAATAGCCTGTCCGCATATTAAAACCAAGAATTATTAGTAGGAAATAAGCCTGTCCGCATATTAAAACCAAGAATTATTAGTAGGAAATAAGCCTGTCCGCATATTAAAACCAAAAATTGATATTATGGGATGAGCCTAATCATTTCAAAATTTTATTGGTTTTATTTATGTTATTCACAGGGTTTTTGTTGATTTTGTTTATGTTATTCATGGTTTCTTTGTTGGTTTTTTAATATTTATTCTTTTGGTGTTTAGCCTATTTTCATGTATTCTTTTTGATTATAATTAATGAGGGTTTATTATTTTTTTATTAAAGGTAGATATGTTTTTGTTAGGGTGTGAAAGTCAAAAAGGTTTATTGAATTAATTTTAGGGTGCACATAGGTCAGTACGGGAAGCAGGGTCGATAAAGTGATGTGATTCAAAAGACGTTTTTTCTCAATCCTTTTAGTATTTGCCTTAATGAATAGTATATAATAAAAAGTATATAATGTTTTTTATATGCTATTGACATTAGGGTAATTTAATGAAATGCTGTTGGCAAAGCACTTTAGAAACCAATTAAAACTAGTTGTAGAACTAATTTTGGTATGGTTCGAGATATTAAAGTTTCTGCTGTAAAGATTGGTGGTTTGTAATGGCAAATAATAATTCTGAAATAAATTTTGAACAAAAGCTTTGGCAAACAGCAGATAAGATGCGTAACAATATGGACGCTGCAGAGTACAAGCACATTGTTCTTGGTTTATTATTTCTAAAATATATTTCTGATTCTTTTGAAGAGTTATATTCTGAACTAAAAAAAGATAAAAATTCTGACCCTGAGGAAAGAGATGAATATATTGCTAAAAATGTTTTTTGGGTTCCAAAAAATGCTCGTTGGAATTATTTACAAGCAAATGCAAAGAAACCAGAAATTGGAAAATTTATTGATGACGCAATGGATTCTATTGAGAAAGATAATCCGTCTTTGAAAGGTGTTTTAGCAAAAGATTATGCAAGACAACAACTGGACAAACAACGACTTGGTGAATTAATTGACTTAATTGGAACAATCGGTTTGGGCGACAAAGAAAATAGAAGTAAAGATATTCTTGGCAGAGTATATGAATACTTTTTAGGTCAATTTGCTGACGCAGAAGGAAAACGTGGCGGGCAATTTTATACTCCTCGTAGCATTGTTCAATTATTAGTTCAAATGATTGAACCTTATTCAGGAAGAGTATTCGACCCCTGTTGTGGCTCTGGCGGAATGTTTGTACAAAGTGAAAAATTTGTTGAAAGCCATTCAGGAAAAATTGATAGTATTAATATTTACGGTCAAGAATCAAATCAAACTACTTGGCGTTTATGCAAAATGAATTTAGCTTTGCGAGGAATTGAATCAAAGTTTGTTAAATGGAATAATGAAGGAAGCTTTTTGAAAGACGAACACAAAGACTTGAAAGCAGATTTTATTTTAGCAAACCCGCCATTCAATGATAGTGATTGGAAAGGAGAAATACTCAAAGATGATGTACGCTGGAAATATGGTGTTCCGCCAACAGGAAACGCAAACTTTGCATGGGTACAACACTTCATTCACCACTTAGCTCCAACAGGGATTACAGGATTTGTTTTAGCTAACGGTTCAATGTCCTCAAACACTTCTGGCGAAGGAGAAATAAGAAAAAACATTGTTGAAGCAGATTTAATTGACTGTATGGTTGCCTTACCTTCACAATTATTTTACAATACAATGATTCCTGCTTGTCTATGGTTTGTTACACGAGATAAGAAAAACAATAAATTTCGTAATAGACAAGGAGAAATTCTTTTCATTGATGCACGCAAAATGGGTTTAATGCTTGACAGAAGACACAGAGAACTAACAATTGAAGACATTCAAAAAATATCTGATACTTATCACGCTTGGCGAGGAGAAAAAAATTCAAAAGGCAAGTCAATGAAATATGAAGAAATTGCTGGATTTTGTAAATCAGTAAAAATTGCTGACATAAAGAAACAAGATTATATTTTAACTCCTGGTCGTTATGTTGGGGCTGAAGAAGTTGAAGAAGACTCAGAACCATTTGAACAAAAAATGAAAAGACTAACTACAAATCTTTCTGAGCAATTCAAAAAGTCTCATGAACTTGAAAAAGAGATAGGAAAAAATTTGAAGGGGATAGGCTTTGAATTCTAATTTTATTGAAACTATTTTTAATAATTGTCAAAATAGTGAAAACAATAAGACAAATAATTGGTTAAATAAAAAAGAATCATTTTTTAAAGTACTAAATGAATTTCACGCAAAGCTAAATAATTCTCAAAAGGGTGATTTTGTTGAAGGGTTGCAAAGGATAAATTCTTTTGATTATTTTGAACGAGTAATTAGGTCAGTTTTGAATTTTAACTATTTAGTTAATGTAAAAGAAGAAGGATTTAAGTTTATTCTACTTTGTGCAGCTATAGAATCTCTTGAAAAGTTTAACAAGAATACACGGGGCGATTCAAAGGCTGTATTTAAAAGATTCTTTTATTTTTCAGATGAAAGTACAAGGAAAAACTTAATAGAAAAGTTCCAGATAGTGAATAAAAAAGATGTTCTTGATAGTAAAAAGCTTGATTTAATTATAGATTATATTTATCTAAAAAGAAACCGATTTTTGCATGAAGGAGTGCATTTTTCTTTTGCTACTGAAGAGATAATTAAATTAGACCTTTTTGAGGACTATCTAATTAGGTTTTCAATGAAATTTTCTGATTTAGAAGATTTTTACATGCGAACTCTGGTATATATTATGAAAAAGGGGTGCTGTTGTGAGTGAAAGACAATTTAAACAAACTGAAATTGGGTTAATTCCTGATGACTGGGATTTTGATGAATTAGAAAAACATTCCAAAATAATTATGGGTCAATCACCAGAATCAGTGTATTATAATTCAAGTGGCAAAGGAACTTTATTTTTACAAGGGATAAGAACATTTGGCTCTTTTTTTCCAACTTATGATACTTGGACAACAAAAATAACAAAATTAGCTAAAAAAGATTCGGTTTTGCTAAGTGTAAGAGCCCCAGTCGGGGAAGTAAATATTGCTAATAAAGACCTTTGTATTGGCAGAGGATTACTTTCAATTGATGGAGAAAATAACTTATTTACATTTTATTTATTTAAAGCATTTAAAGAATATGTAATAAACAAAGAAACTGGCACAGTTTATGGTTCTGTAACAAGGGGTGATATGGCAAAGTTGAAGTTTCCCTTTCCCAAAGTTAATGAACAAAAATCAATCGCTAAAGTTCTTTATGATTTAGATTCCAAAATAGAATTAAATGAGCAGATGAATCAGACTCTTGAGGGAATTGCTCAAGCTTTGTTTAAGCGTTGGTTTGTGGATTTTGACTTTCCAAATGAGCAAGGTAAGCCGTACAAGAGTTCTGGCGGAAAAATGGTTTGGGCAGAAGAACTACAAAAAGAAATACCTTTAGGGTGGGAGATTTCAATTTTACGAAAATTTGTTTTTCTTGAACGCGGATTGTCTTACAAGGGGGCTGGTTTATCAGATGTTGGATTGCCAATGATAAATTTGGGCACAGTGGGTGCAGAGCATGGTTTTATTTATTCAGGGCTGAAATATTATACAGGGGAGTTTAAAGAAAGAAATTTAGTTAAACCAGGTGAAATTGTTATTGCAAATACTGATATTACACAAAATAGGATAGTTCTTGGTAGTCCGTCATTTGTTCCATTGGATTTAGGTGGCGAAAAAATATTGTTCACCCACCATATTTATGCTTTAAGAAACAAGTCACAACTCCCAAACAGTTATATTTATCATTTATTGCAAACAAAAAATTACAAAAACCGTGTACACGGGTTTGCTATTGGAACAACCGTTTTGTCACTTCCTGAAGATGCTGTATTAGACTTTGAATTTGTTGTTCCTAATCAAGGAATATTAAAATTGTTTACAAAGTTTACAAACGCGCTTTTAGAAAAGTTTAACGGAAACATTATTGAAAATAGAATATTAACACAAACTCGAGATTTTCTTTTACCTAAGCTTATGTCGGGTAAGATTAGGGTGCATAATGCATAAATAGTTGCTAAATTATGGTGTTATTGATGGTTAAAGCGGTTACAGAATCTGATGTTGAGAATGTTTTCATTGATTATCTTAAAGAGCTTGGTTTTGAGATTGCTTTTGGAGAAGATTTGCAACCTGAAGGTACAAAGCAGGAAAGAGATTCATTTTCTCAAGTTGTTTTGATTGAAAGACTAAAGAAAGCTATTGATTTAATTAATCCTAAATTTCCTGCTGAAGCTAAAGAAGAAGCTTTGAAAAGAGTTCTAAGAACAGAAACAGATAACTTAATTCTAAACAATCAAGCTTTTCATAAAATGCTCTTTGAAGGAGTTCCAATTTCATATAAAGCGGGTGGCAGAGTTGTTCATGATTCTATAAAATTATTTGATTTTGAAAATATTGATAATAATGATTTTTTAGCAGTAAATCAGTTTACTGTAATTGAAAATAATTACAATAGAAGACCAGACCTTGTTTTGTTTGTTAATGGATTGCCGTTAGTTGTTGTTGAGTTAAAGAATATTGCGAGTCAAGAAGCAACTATTTGGTCAGCATACAATCAATTACAAACCTACAAAGACCAAATTTCTTCTTTATTTACCTATAATGAATTATTGATTGTTAGTGACGGTTTAGAAGCTAAAGCAGGAACATTGTCAGCAGATAAGGACAGGTTCATGACTTGGAAAACAATTAATGGGGAAAAAGTAAAAGCGGGGGAATTAGAACTTTTGATTAAAGGAATGTTAAACAAGAAAACTTTGCTTGATTTAATACGAAATTTTGTTGTTTATGAAAAAGATGCTAAAGGAGAAATAATAAAAAAAATTGCTGCTTACCACCAGTATAATGCAGTAAACAAAGCGGTTACTTCGACTATTGAAGCTGAGAAAGGTTCAAGAAAAGCTGGTGTTGTTTGGCACACGCAAGGTTCAGGAAAAAGCTTGTCAATGGTTTTCTATGTTGGAAAATTAATTCAAGAATTAAACAATCCGACAATAGTTGTACTAACTGACCGAAATGATTTGGACGACCAGTTGTTTGAAACATTTGGAAAATGCAAAGACTTGTTAAGACAAACTCCTGTTCAAGCAGATTCAGGTAAGAAACTTCAAGAATTATTAAAAGTTTCTTCTGGCGGAGTTGTGTTTACAACAATGCAAAAGTTTTTCCCAGAAGAAGACAAAGAAAAATATCCTGTTTTATCCGAACGAGAAAACATTGTAGTGATTGCAGATGAAGCACATAGGACGCAGTATGGATTTAAAGCAAAAGTTTCTACTAAACAAGATGAAGCTATCATAAAATATGGTTATGCGAAATATTTGAGAGACGCTTTACCAAATGCGTCATTTATTGGATTTACTGGAACTCCAATCGAAAAAGCTGACAAGAGCACTCCCTCAGTATTTGGAAAATACATTGATGTTTATGACATTAAGCAAGCAGTTGAGGATAAAGCAACAGTAAGAATATTTTATGAAAATAGACTGGCAAAGATTGATATAAAACCAGAAGAAAGACCAAAAATTGACAAAGATTTTGAAGAATTAACTGAAGGTGAAGAGACAGTAAGAAAAGATGTTTTGAAAAGTAAATGGGCTCGGTTAGAATCAATTGTTGGTTCTCCTGAACGAATAGAGAGAATAGCAAAGGATATAGTAGACCACTTTGAGGAAAGAAGAAAAGTTCTCGAAGGAAAAGGCTTAATTGTGTGCATGAGTAGAAGAATTTGTGTTGACTTATACAACGAGATTATTAAGTTAAAACCTGAATGGCATAATGCAGATGACAAAAAAGGATTTATTAAAATAATAATGACTGGTTCTGCTTCTGACAAAAAAGAATGGCAACAACACATAAGAAATAAATCAAAAAGAAGAGAAATTGGGGACAGATTCAAAAATCAAAATGATGAACTAAAAATTGTGATTGTAAGAGATATGTGGCTTACTGGATTTGATGTACCTTCACTGCACACAATGTATATTGACAAACCAATGAAAGACCACGGGTTAATGCAAGCAATAGCGAGAGTAAACAGAGTATTCAAAGATAAAAACGGGGGATTAGTAGTTGATTACATAGGATTAGGATTCAACTTAAAGAAAGCACTTGCGATGTACACTGAAAGTGGTGGAAAAGGAAAACCAACTTTCGACATGGCAGATGCAATAGAATTAATGCAAGAAAAATATGAAATAGTTTCTCAAATGTTTCATGGATTTAATTACAAAAAATTCTTTACACTATCTCCGAAAGAAAGAATTAATCTCATTCCTGAAGCAATGGAATTTATTTTAAAACAAAAAGAAGGGAAAGAAAGATACTTGCGAAATGTTACTGCATTATTGAATGCGTTTGCATTATCAGTTCCAAGTAAAGAAGCAATGCAAATAAAAGAAGAAGTAGGATTATTCCAAGCAATAAAAGCAACAATAGTAAAAGTTACTGAAAGCAAAGGGCAATATCAAGAGGACTTAGATTCAGCAATAAAACAAATCTTATCAAAAGCAATTGTGTCAGACAGAATAATTGATATATTTGAAGCTGCAGGGATAAAGAAACCCGACATTTCAATACTTTCTGAAGAATTTTTAATGGAAGTAAAAGAACTTCCTCAAAAAAACCTTGCATTTGAAATGTTAAAGAAATTATTGAATGACGAAATTAGATTAAAAATGAAAAAAAATGTTGTTCAATCAAGGTCATTTAGAGAAATGCTTGAACAAACAATAAAAAAATACACTAATAGGAGTATTGAAACTGCTGAAATAATTCAAGAATTAATTGATTTGGCAAAAAAAATGAAAGAAGAAAGTGACAAAGGCAAAGAACTTAATCTTGGAGAAGATGAAGTAGCATTCTATGACGCTTTAATGGTAAATGATAGTGCAGTAAAAATTCTTGGCGATGAAATATTAAGAAAAATTGCAGTTGAACTAACCGAAACAATACACAACAATGTATCTATTGATTGGACATTAAGAGAAAGTGTACAAGCAAAACTAAGATTAATGGTAAAAAAGATTCTCAAAAAATATAATTATCCACCAGATAAACAAGAAGCAGCAGTAAAATTAGTTTTAGAACAAGCACAAGAAATAGGTAAAGAATGGATAGCACAAAACTAAAGGTGATATCATGGGCGGATTAAATTATGATAAAGTTAACAAAATGAGTTCCATAGAAATAACTTACAAAAGAGCAGGTGGATTTCCTGCTTGTAAAGGATTATACCCTGATTGCCCCGAGGAACCAAGCTTAATGAACTCCATGTGCAGAACTTGCCCAAAAACTGATGGAATGAAAAAACCAAAACTTGAAGAGTGATTTTATGAATACAAGTATGCAAAAAGGACAACAAGGAATTGAAGGGCTTATACTTGGAGTAGTTGCTCTTGTAATATTTTTACCTGCTATTACTCTTTTGCTCGGAATGATAACTAATACTACTTGTCAAACGTGGATTACTCAGCTAAACACTTGCCAACAAGAAAAAGAAGCGTGCAAGCAACAATATGGAGCAGTTGATGCTAATTATCAAGCATGTCTTGTTTCTTATGATGCCTTAGAAAAAACAAAGATAACAAAAGATGATTTTGCTTTGTTTAATGGCAACCTTGAAAAAATACTAATACAAAATCAACAAATAACAAACAACATTAGTACAATACAAGAACAAATTAATTATATGCAAAATATATCAAATAGTTTTTTTACTTTAGGTATTTTAATAACAATCGAACTAAGTTTGTTTAGTCTTGCTTTTATTGATATTTTGTTTTTTAAATTTAAGCACACTAAACACCTTATAACTAAAATTTATAGTTGGCGAAACAAAACAGAGATTAAGATTGAAGAAAAACCTAAAGAAACATAAATCTAAGTCGAAATAGTAAAGTCAAAATCGTTGACCCTTCTTGTGGTTCTGATTCTACAGATTTTTATTTTTCGAAAAGAAGATTAAAGTGAGATT
>Ga0268276_1001889_pt1 | contig 19077 bp, 24 predicted proteins | sample saktaG_4_FD_190145 | JGI IMG/M metagenome (GOLD analysis project Ga0268276, IMG submission 190145) | Saline water microbial communities from Sakinaw Lake, British Columbia, Canada - sak_2010_1_5_45m | ecosystem: Environmental > Aquatic > Non-marine Saline and Alkaline > Saline ... | reverse complement strand
CAAACTTTATCCTGGGTTGAGTTGCCGGGCATCTCTTCTTTGGCTGGTACGAGATACATCCCGCGCATCGGGCATTGCACGCGGGAGACGTCGGAAGCGGGGCCTCATATCTGTTCAGGAATAGATTCCTGGCGTTTGGGCAACCGTAGGATAGAGCGCATCTTTCGAGATGCCGGAGGAGCCTGTTCTTCGGGAAGATCTTATTCAGCCTTGCGGCACCGCGCTTTACGAGCTTGATATCCATGAAACGCGAATCATGGCAAAGAGACCTGTCGACGCGGACCGCCGCGGCGTAGATATCGTTGTTATGGACCGAGCACGCCGCATAAGCAAAGAGAGGCAGATGCCTGGGCCTGCCGATCTCCTTATAGGCGCTATTATATGTAACGGTATATCCCGGAGGCAAAAACGCGGCTACGGAAAAAATATTTTTATCATGAACGAAAGACTGCATGGCAGGGTCATAAGCAACAGCCGCCCTGCCTGGCAAATGGAAGATCTCGCTTCCAGAAGGTAACTTTATCAGGTCGCGGGCCTTTAAGACAAAGAATGATCCTGCCTTCATCCCAACTGCCTCAAACCGAGGCATTTCAAATACCTTCCCACGGCAATCCGAAGCTAACAATTTGGCCACAGTACCTCTTAGATTAATTTTATAGCTTCTTACAATAGGCGGAACTTGCAGTGGATACGCCTGAAGCGGCGTCAAAAATTTTGACACCCTATGGCGATACAGTAAAAATTTTAAACTCCTGAAAGAAGTTAAAATTTTGTCAAAATTTTTACCGAGCAAATTTGGATGCCTAATCCAAATTTGCGTCCGCGGAAGGCGGTCACCGCAAGTTACGCCTATTCGCGGAAGCGAAAAAATTCATCACTTCTTTTCATTAGATCTGGCCAGAAGATAGAGCAGGTCGGACAGGCGATTCAAGTATATCAGTATACTGGGATTACCCAGCGCGCCTCTATTAATGAGCGTAACGCTCCTGCGCTCCGCGCGCCGCGTTATGGCGCGCGCCATATCTAGGGCGCTCGAGGCGGTTCCCTTACCCGGGATACAGAACGACCTAAGCCTGGTCGCGCGCCTGCCTTCAAGAGACTCTATCTCTCTCTCGAGTGCGCATATTGAGTCTTTGCCTATTCTCTTCTTTATCTTATACGAGCCCGCGGCGGTCGTCGCCACTTCGGTACAGAGGAGAGAGAGCTCCTTCTGTATCGCATGGACTATCCTCTTCGTTCTTTTATCTTCAGTGGCATTCTTGGCCATACCCAGACATGAAGATGCTTCGTCGAGCGCGCCGCATATCTCCACGCGCATATCGTCCTTCTTCACCCTCTTGCCGCAATACAACGAAGTCTTGCCCCCGTCACCCGTCTTCGTAACTATGCTCATAGCGTTAAACCTTTTTATCCTTCCTGGAGGGGTCTATCTTCCTTTTTGTCTCTCGCCAATACGGTAAATAGAAGGCCCGCCAAACATACAAACATCCCGAACTTGAAGGCGGCGTCAAAGCCCATTATCAGTATATCGGGATAATATCTCAACATCGACCTGTCTATGTGGGCTATCGCGGCCTGTTCCAGGACTTTTCTCATAAGAACCATCGGTAATATCGCTATCCCGAATACGCCGCCTGTGCTATTCAGTATCTTGTATACGGCGGCTGCCATACCCTGCTTATCTTCCGGAGCTTGCGCCATGACCAGTTTATTGTTGGCCGGCAAAAAACATCCTATCGCTATGCCCGCTATTATCAGTGATGGAGTGATATGGAATAAAGGTGTATCCGGTTTAAGGAGCGAGAAGAGGAAGAAAGCCAGAGTGGTCAGTGAAACGCCAAAAGTACATATAAGCCTGCATCCGAACTTATCGGAGATCAACCCCGCTACAGGCGAAGAGATTATTACCATGAAGGCCGGCACCATAAGAAAGAGGCCGGAATGCATCATATCTATACCCCTGACTATATTTAAATAGAAAGGAAAGAGGAACATCAATCCCATGTAAACAAAGATGACGCAGAAAGCGGAAGCGGTAGCAAACGCGAAGTCCCGGTTTTTGAAAAGGGATAGATAGAGTATCGGGTTTTTGGCCCGGCACTCCTGAATTAAAAAGAACGTGAAGGCGACTAACGCTGTGGCGAGGCAGGATATTATCATGGGGTGCTTCAGACCCATTGCCGGTATGGAGTTGAGGGCAAAGACTAAGGTGGAAAGAGAGATAAATATCAATACTGATCCGGTTATATCGACCCGCTTTTCGGCGGGCAGAGTCTGCTCATGAGGAAGCATCTTGATCGCCGTTATTATGGTGGCCAGCCCGAGCGGTATATTGACAAAGAATATGCTGTGCCACCCAAGGTGATCACTTAAGAAACCGCCCAGTACGGGCCCGGCACAGAATCCCAGCCCTTGAGCCGTAGTCATAAAACCGAGCCCTTTGCCTCTAACGCCGGGCGGCAGGAAGACCGTCACAAAAGCGATGGCCATCGGACTGAACATCGCCTCCCCAATGCACTGGTATATCCTCAATGCCAGCAGAGTATTCAGCGTTGGGGCGAAGGCGCAGAGAAAAGTGCCTGTCACGAATATAACGAGACCTGCTATAAATATCTTTTTAAAACCTATAATATCTCCGAGCTTGCCGAAGAGGAGTACGGTGCTCGTCACCACAAGCAGATACGCCAGCGGAACTCTCGAAACATGTCCTATCGTAGCTTTAAAATATACGGCAATAGTGGGCAGCGAGATATTTACCATGCTGTAGTCTACGCTGAACATGAAGACGGCGGCCGAGGCGATAACTATCAGCCACTTCTGCTTACGTTTTTCCTGTATCAGGCACTCTTCCATTATAGAGATATCTCTTCGATTATCTTGAATTCGGTAGGGATCTTGAAATCACAGCGCAAGTGGCAGGTTTTGAACTGGCTGTCGTGCTGTAGGACCGCCAGGCGCGCCTTCCGGAAACTTTCAAAAGACCCCTTCTTCAGGATCTTTAATTTGGGGTTGCCAAGCCTTTGGGAAGTGCGCTTCGCTTTATATTCTATATTGATCTTGCCCAGATTCTCCTCGACATGGTTCAGGAAGCGCTTCTTCTTCTGGGCATCGTGCTCATGAGTGAACTCCACCAGGAAGGAATAGCTCGGAGGGATCTGCCACTCCAGGCATGCGCAGAAGAACTCCACATCTATGCCGGTCGCCTCTTTCGCCTTGTGTATGGCGTCTATGATCTGCGCCTCATACAGCTTCTCTCCTGTAGCGGAGGAGACGCTCTTCCCCTTCTGAATAAATTCTATCACGGGCGCTCTCTTTTGGAATCCCACGACCCTTATTATATCGTCGATGTTATACCGGTAGAGGCCCCCGGGAGTTGTAAATATGATGTAATAACGCCCGCCTTTCTTCAGCTTATCCGCAGTGAGATACCTCGGATCCGTCTTCCCGATATCCTCTTCCGGAATAAATTCGTAAAAATTCGAGCCGGCAGTGAGGACCCCGCTCGGGCCGTCATCCGATACAGGCACTGAACAGCGAGCTTCGGTCGAGACGTAACCAAAGTCGCGCATCTTTATGTCTTCAGGAAAATATTTGGCGAGCTCCGTCACGTACAATCCTACCGTCCCGCCGGTCCAGCAGGCTATAAGCGCGAGATCCTTCCAAAAGTCCTTCGGCAGGAGAGCGCCCTTTTGCTGAAGTAGTTTCTCTAAGAATGCGGCCCTCTCCGGATTGGGCTTCATAGTCTTCTCTATGGACTCGCGGATGGAAGGATCTATCTTCAGGGACCTATTAAGCGAGCCCTCCCTTATATCCTCTATTATATCTTTGGCGTATCTGTCGATCTTCTGGCAAAGGACGAGTATCGTTAAGGGGTTCATCGTAGATATGTTCGTGACATCCGCCTCTATACCTATTCTCAGCATGGTGTAGTAACGCGCTTCGTAATCCTTTATGCAGAATACTTCGTAAGGAAGCGCATAGTGATTTTTTATCATGGAAGGCATACTCTTGTAGGCGTCCCCCGACTCCGAACCGTAGGGAACTCCGGATGGGGCGTAGCCCTCCACCGCCGGGCTCATGATCACCAGGGCTTTACCCTTCAGCGCTTCAGGGTGGTCGGTAAGGACGCGATAGAGCCATACGCTCATGACCTGCGATTTCTGCAGGCGGGAACGCTTAGTTACGGGAATGAATTTGGGTTTATTGGTGGTGCCGCTCGTTATGCCGAAGAATATCGTCTTATCCTTCGTTAGCACTCCGCGGTCTCCCCTCATCATCTTCTTTATGTAATACCTCAGTGACTCGTAATCGTTTACTGGGACTTTTCTTTGAAAATCCTCCACCGTCTTGATCGATGAGAATCCGTACTTCTTGCCATAGAGTGTATGCCTGTTCTTCCTTATGATATCAAGCAGTAACTTCTTCTGGGTTTTAGCGGGATCTATAGTGCAGCGGTCGAACTTGATGCTGTCGAAAACTCGGGTCCTTATGAGGAGCTTGATCAGGTTCATCCTGTTATATACTTTCTTAAGGTGGATTCCTTAGCCGTTACGCCAAGGCCGGGTTTATCTAAAGTATACCCTACACCTCTGGTTGGCGTCAAATCTTCTTCTATCACATCCTCTTTTAAAAGGAGTCTCGCATAGCCTCCCTCGAAGTAAGTTATTCCTTTCGATACCGTAGCCAAATGGATGGCTGCCGCGGTCAATATCCCGGATTCGCCGACATGGCAACCTATCTGATATCCCATCTCATGGGACCGGGCAATATTAATGATCTCCATCGACCTGAATATACCGCCGCACTTGGAGAGTCTCACATTAAACATATCGCAGCCCTTGGCCCCGGCCAGCCTTGCAGCGTCGTCTACAGTACACAGCGATTCGTCGGCCATAACCGGCTCGTTGCATAAGTCCGCCACTTCCCGCATCGCGTCAAAATCACCCTTAGGAGTGGGCTGCTCCACGCACGAGATACCGAACTGTCGGATCTTCCCTATCGCTCCAAGGGCCGTGATAACGTTATTCCATGCGCCGTTGGCGTCAATTCTTATATCGGCATCACCGGCCAACCGTCTTACTAGGCGGACCCTGGCGATATCGTCATCATCTCCTACCTTCACTTTAAAGAATTTATATCCTCTTGCTTTAAAGTATATCGTGGTGACGGCGGTCTTAAATACGGAGCCCTCCGGGATTATCGCGCTCGAAGAGAAGCTCTGATTTAAAGATTCTCCCAGGATCTCGTGAACGGGTCTCTTCGAAACTTTTCCGAGGCAGTCGAGAAGCGCTATCTCAAGGGCGCAGCGGGCTTCCGATTCCACCCCGTCCAGGGACCTTATAAAGTTCACCCCTCTGTCGGACCCGTCCAGCTCGGCGCCGCGTAATCCCGGCAGGAACTCTTTTAATTGCTTATAGACGCTCTCCTGGGTATTGCCCGTAACATAACTTCTCGGCAGAGATTCACCGAACCCCGATACGCCGTTATCGAGAGAAACCTTTACAAATACGCTTTCGCTATTTCGTCTCGATTTAAGAGAGTGCTTGAAAGCGAACTTAAACGGAATGCTGACCTTGAACGTTTCTACCTGGGAAATTTTAGGCATCGGCCCTTTTCTTTATCCATATGGCAACGTCTTCCATGACTTGCGCGGCATTCTCTTCAAATGTCAATAGATGATGATAATCTTTATAAAATTTCAGTGTCTTATCCGTGGTCGGTAATTCTTCATACCATCTCTTTACGGCGCAGGTATCTATGATCTTGTCTATACCCGCAAGCATCAGAAGGACCGGTAATTCTATGTTGCCCGAAGCCTTCTTGAGGCGCTTTCCCATCCTCGCTATCTCCAAAAGATGCTGTGCCGGGATATGCCTTAAGCGCAGGGAATCGCTATTTATATACCTGAGATATTTTTCGTTCGCGGTGAACATGGTATCTTTTATAGGAATTTTAAGCATGCTGTTGGACCTGAAAAGAATGGCTAATTTATCCGCAAGCGAGAATTTAAGCTTGTTCTTCAGCGACGGCGATATGAGTACCAGGCCGTCCAGGCAATCCTTGTGATAAGAGAAGAAGTCCACGGCGATCTTGCCACCCAGGCAGAGGCCTACCAAGAATATCCTGCTGGAAGGGTGCTCTCTCTTTACAAGATCTATAAATATCTTCAGATCGCTGGATAAATATCTGGAAGAAAAGTTCCTGCAGCTGTTTTTGTTGAGCCCGGAGCCGCGCCTGTCAAAGGCGTAGACATTGATATTCCTCGAGTTCAGGAACTGGGCCAGGTTCAGGAACCACCCTATATGGCTTTCGAGGCCGTGTAGATATATTACGCAGGGATCATCCCATCCGGACGGCCAGCAGTCATAATATAATCTTGAATTGTCTTCAGTGTCGAACTGTCCTATCTGCATTCTTCTCCATCCAGCTCTTTGTCCGTTTTAAGCCCTCTTCTATCGAGACGCGCGGGTTGTACCCGAGATCGCCCCTCGTCTTACTGATATCGAAATCGAGGTTAAGGCTCAGGAATTTTATCCTGGTCTTGGTGATATACGGCGGCTCCTTGGCTTTCGTGAGCCTCGCCAGGGCGGTAAGGATATTGCAGACGAGATACGCCATGAATTTAGGTATATGTTTCTTAGGCTTATCGAACTTCCATATATCCACTATATTGAATACCAGGCCCTCCAGCGTCATGCCGCTGTCATTGGTGACATTATACTTCTGCCCTATGGCCTTTTCGCTTCTTGCCGCGCTTATTATGGCGTCGGTAAGATTCTCTATATAGACGGCGTTTATCTTGTTCTTGCCGCTGCCTACAAACATAAACTGTTTCTTCCCGAGCCTGTCGGAAAGCCTCGGTATGAGTTTATTGTCACGGGGGCCAAACACGAACCCGGGCCTGACCACCGTTACGGGAAGTCCGTACTTTTTGCAGTAATCCATGACGAGCTGTTCCGAATCTATCTTTGTGTCTATGTAGCTATCGCCCGTCTTATGATACGGGGCTTCCGCGTCAGTACCATGATGGTCCCTCATGCCCAGCACGGCGAGGGAACTTATAAACACAAATCGCTTCACTTTCGCTTCCTTGGCGGCGTCGAGAAGATTTCTCGTGCCCTCGACGTTGACGCGGTATGCCTCTTTTTTGGATATCCATTCGTCCGCTAAAGCCGCGCTGTGATATACGACATCTATACCCCGCATCGCCGTCTTTACCGACTCAAGGTCATTGATATCTCCGTATGCGAACTTTGCGCCAATGCCGGATAGGAAGGCGGTATTGCTCGTCTTCCTCACTAAAGCCACGACCTCTTCGCCCTCTTGGAGCAGCCTCTCTGCTATATGGCTGCCTACAAAGCCTGTGGCTCCGGTTACAAGATTTTTCATATTCCTCCCTTCGGGATAAGTGAGATCTTTACAGTTATTCTCTCGCCGTTCTGCCAGGGCCAGAGCATGGCGAACGCCGAGCATCCGCTTTCATTATTTAACAAGTACAGCGTCTGGCCTTTTTTTAAGCCCCCCGCGTCCTTTATCAGTTTTTCCGTATCTTTCGGCAGCTTCCTGTCGGACGGCCATACGGGAGCTCCGAAGATGCCTTCGAGCACGGCGACCAACCCCTCGAGGCGCACATCGGCTATGACCGCTTCAAAATAGTTGTCGTTATCGATGCGCGTCATCTCTTGCTCGATCTTCTTGACCTCGGCCTTTATCTTATCAAACTCCAAAGCGGCACACCTTTCTCTCAGTCGAAACCGATCTCTTCCTCTATGACAAAGTTCTTATGAAAATTTTCATCGCATGTAAGCTCGGTCACTTTGAACTGGCTATCGTTGGCGCCTTCGGTGACACGCCTTGCCCAGTACCTTTCAAACTCACCCTTTTTAATTACCTTAAGTACCGGCGGATTCAAGAGCTGCGCGTCCCTTACATATTTATATTCGGCGTTCTCTTTACCCAGCTCTTCCTCTATGGACCTCAAAAGGTCTCTCTTGCCTCGGGCAGAGACGCTTCCGTCAAATTCAACTAAAAATACGTATCGCGGTGGCCTGCCCGTTTGTACGCAGGCGGAGAAAAACTCTACCAGAATTTTGTTCTTCTCAACCGCCCGGTTGACCGCTTCATTCAGCTGAGACTCATAAAGTTTTTCGCCCATTAGGGAGACGGCGTTCAGGCCCTTCTGGACGAACTCTATAAGAGGCGTTTTGTTAAAGAAACCATTGACCTTTACTATGTCATCTATATTATACCTGTATAATCCGCCGGGTGTGGTAACTATAATAAAATATTCCCTGCCCTCTTCCAGTTCGTCGGAAAGGAGGAAACGTTTCTGCCGCTTGGCCATATCCTCCTTCGGAATGAATTCGTAAAAATTCGTATTGATGGCGAGGACCCCTCCCCGACCTGAGTCGCCCATCGGTATCGAGGCGCGCGCCTCGGTGGAAAGACATCCGAAATCCCTCATGGGAGTATCTCCGAAATATTGCGGCAGCTCTTTTAAATAGATCTTTACCGTCCCGGACTTCCAGCACTCTATCAGCTTAAGGTTCGGCCAGAAGTATTCCGGCAGAAGGACCTTCTTCTCTTTCAGTATATCTTTAAGTTCGCGAGCTCTTAGAGGAGAGGGTTCCAGCGACTTCTCGACAGACCTTCTTATTTCGTCGGGCACGTCTATCCCGCGGTAGAGCGTGCCATTCTCGATGTCGTCTATCAGTACGTCCTTATACCTCTCTATCTTCTGGCACAAGAGTACGATGGTACTGGGATTTAAGGTGGCGATGGTCGTTATGTCCTGGCCCATCGCTATTCTCAAGATGCAGTAGTACCTCGATTCGTAATCCTTTATGCGGAATACGTCGTAAGGTACGGCGTAAAGGCCCCTTATCATGGCGGGCAGATTCTTGTACGCGTGCCCGCTCTCCGCGCCGTACGGGATGCCGTTCTTGGTGAACGCTTCATCCTCAGGGTTTATTATCGCCAGTATCTTTCCGTCGAGTACTCCGGGGTGGTCGCGCGATATGTAGTACGCCCAGAGATCGAGAGTTTCGGATTTTTTGGCCCTGGAAAATTTTGTCACGGGTATGAGTTTTGGTTTGCCGGTAGTGCCGCTGGTGAGCCCGAAGAATATCACCTTATCTTTTGTCAGTACATTATCGGCGCCATCCACGACCCTCTTCACGTAAGGGAAGATCGATTCCGAATCGCTCATGGGAACGAGCATCTGATAGTCCGTTACGGACCTTACTTCGGAAAAATGATACTTCCTGCCGTACTCGGTAGACCTGTTCTTTGAGAGATATTCAAGGAGAAGAGATTTTTGAGACTTCATGGGATCCAGGGTCGATCTTTCGAAAGCCCTGGCTTTGGACGCAAGCGCCTTTAAGGCGAGATACGCTATATGATGCAATTTTACCCCGTTATTTGTGCAGCCATTATATAATATGTCCCATGCACAAGACAACAAAAACCTGCGTGCTGCCGGGCTATTTAGGATATAACGGACTTGGCCATCTTGAACGACTCAAAAAGCCTGTTCCTGATCTTCAAGGGCTGGGACTTGGATTCTATCTTATAACCGAGACGCTCATAAAGGCTTATGGCTCTCGCGTTGTGAGTTTCGGCATGCAGCACTATTCTCTTCTTACCGACGCTCTTGACCTCTTCCTCCACCGCCGCCAGCAATTTTGTTCCGACGCCGGCCGACCTGAATTCAGGATATATTGATACATTGCTCAGGTAGCAATCGTCGCGGGCGATAAATTTTATCAGGCGGTCGAATTTAAGCAGATTGACGGCCTTCGCCGGCAATCTCCAATTCAAATATTTTAGCAGAAGAAGGCTTAACCGGACCGTCTGGCCTTTTCTGGCTATCAACTTGTGCAGCTGAGCCATCCCAGCGGTCTTGCCGTCCACTTCGGCAAAGAAAGAACGGTCAAAGCTGTAATAATGCCGTCCGTGAGTAAAAATAGACTTCATTATTTTTTTTACATCGGAACCAAAGACGATGGGAAATATCACTGGAGAGGTTAGAATGACAAGTTCTGAAAAATGGTGGGCGTCTTCCGGCCTTCCCCTTCTTATCAGAACGTTTTGCATAACATTATTGTACCTCAAATAAATTGTAACTCAAAATTACTTTTTGATATCTTAACCTATTTACTGCCCTGGAGAACCCAGTAGTCGGTATTATCCTTTGTCTTTGTTATCAAAAATTTTCCGCAAGCACTTCGTAATAACTTTGAGGATGTTTACAGGCCGGGCACTCGATGGGAGCCTCGTCGCCCTCCACGACATAACCGCAGTTGATACAGTGCCACTTCACGGAACCTTTCTTTTTGAAGACTTCCCCGCTCGCGATGTTTGAGATCAATTTTCTGTATCTCGATTCATGAAACCTCTCTACCTTGGCGATCTGTTCAAAAGATCTCGCTACCTCAGGGAAACCCTCATCCGTCGCGACCTTCGCGAAGCCGGAATAGAGATTTGTCCATTCCATATTCTCACCGGCCGCCGCAGCTTCGAGGTTGGCCTTCGAATCCTTTATAATCCCGGCCGGATACGATGCTGTTATCTCGGCCTCACCACCCTCCAGATGCTTAAAGAAGACCTTAGCGTGCTCCTTCTCGTTCTCCGCGGTCTCTAAAAATATATTGGCTATCTGCTCGTAACCTTCCTTCTTTGCGGCGCTCGCAAAGTAGGTATACCTGTTCCTCGCCTGCGATTCGCCAGCGAACGCCTTCAAAAGATTCTTCTCAGTTTTGGTCCCTTTTATCGACTTACCCATGGATCCTTCCTCCTTAAGTTATTTTTTAATATACGCTTTGATTATCTTTTGTTCGGCCAGCGGCTTGTCGCCGGCGCCGGTAGCGGTATTTTCGATCTTTTCGACTACTGGATAGCCCGATATTACCTTGCCGAATATCGTATGGCGCATATTCAGCCAGGAGGTATCGGCAGTGGTGATGAAGAATTGGCTGCCGTTGGTGTTTGGTCCTGAATTGGCCATGGCCAATATCCCGGGAGAGTCGAATTTGGCCTTGGCGTTGAATTCGTCGTTAAAGGGCTTGCCCCAGGCCGACTGGCCGCCTCTGCCCGTTCCGGTAGGATCTCCGCCCTGTACCATAAATCCTTTTATGACCCTGTGGAATATGAGGCCGTTATAGTACCCCTTCTCCACCAGTTTGGTGAAATTTTCACAGGCCTTCGGTGCCACATCCGGCATAAAGCGTATCTCAATATTTCCCTCGTTAGTTTCTAAAACAACCATATCTCCATCCATAGCGAATGCGCCTCCATAAAAGCTGGTTACTATAGCGACAAAAAAGAGCACGATGACCGCGCCTGAAAATATCCTCATCTTATCATCCCCCCTGGTTCGCTGCCCCATCATTCTATAACAAACGTAAGGGCTCTGCAATAAAAACCCTACCATAATGCTTATGGTAGGGTTTTATATTATAAGCCGCTTGAAAGCTAACTTATCTTAGCGGCCGCTATCTTTCCGCTTTGAAAAACAATCCTTGCAATATACCGGACGATCTCCGCTCGGCTTGAAAGGAACATCACACTCTTTCTTACACTCGGCGCATACGGCTTTGTGCATTTCACGCGGCCTTCCGCCAAATCCACCACCGCCACCACCACTATTAAAACCCATGCTTCCTCCTTCATTAGCCCTTAGGGGACGTTCCCCATTGGCATATACTACTGCGTAGTCTACCTCCTGGATCAAAAAAAAGCAAGCAAAATCGTCGCGGAATGGTACTTTCGGCCTTATAGCACTTTTTCAAGCGCCGATACTATAAATTCCGTATCTTTCTGTTTTCTATCCGGGATATTCACCTGGTCCACTCTGGAAGCGCCTTTAGACTCCAGGACCTTGCGTATATTTTTAAAACACCTGCCGACACCCGTTCCGGAGCCTGAGGTCAGAAGGATTATGGCTCTCTTGCCGTTCAAACCGGATAATTTATCGAGATACGTATTTATTGAAGGGGTGGGGGCGAACGCCCAGACGGGGGAACCTATGAGGAGCAGGTCATATTGCCCAAGGTCAAATTGTAGATCGCCTTCCAGGATAGCTCTCTTGCCCATGAACGCGGCCTTACACTGCAGCGCGAACTTATCGATCTCGTCCGCGGGCTTGAGCCTCTGCAGGACCACCTCGCCGGTCTTCCTTAAGATATCGGCGAATATCCTGGCAACCTTGTCCGTATTACCCGAAAAAGAGTAGTAAGTTATAAGCGTCTTCATGGCCTTAATCTCTCCACACTTGAATTATACTACCCGAAAGACAAAATCCCAAGATAATAAAAAGGACGCTACGACAATACCGGATGGATCCCTTGCGCTTATAAAGCACTGAAAGGGACGGGATATTCTAGCGCTACGGAAGATCACATCGCGGTGGAAAATTTTTTCGAGATCGCTGCCTCTTTGGCGTAACATATCAGCTCGTCGTCAACGTTAAGAATAAAATCCCCGTGCGGCGCCCCGATAAAATTCACTTTCCCACCGGTTTTACGGTAAACGGCGAGTATCAGAAGGTCTTCCAGATGCAGCTTTAAGTCCTTGATCGGTTTATCGCGCCATGGATTATCCTGGCGTATGCTCACCTTCGCGATAGCGTACCCCTGCCCCAGTCCGAAGAGCTGCTCATAATCATAAGCGCGTAAAGTGGTCCACTTTTTAAGAGCCTTTGTGATTATGACCTTCATGATATTGTAGAGATGCTTTGATCGGGCGAAGATGAATATACATAAAAGACCTATAAGTAGAAATTGTCCCCTTACAATGACGCCATGGCCTGTCTGCCCCACAAAAGCTATGACTAAGGTCGCTATCGAGGTGGTCACTCCCGCGCTTCCCATAAGGATCAGGAGTCTGATAATACGCCTGCGAACCGGATGAGTTACCATGGCTTCGGACTCGGTAGTAGTAAACCCGGCTCCCGAAAACGCCGATTGCGCCTGGAAAGACGCTATCTCGGTAGATAATCCGGTCAGTTCGAGGGCGATCGCGCCTATTCTTACGGCTATAATTGAGAGCGCCACTATTATCAATAGACTGAATAATGCGATCATCTTATAAGATCCTTTCCTGCGTCTCTTGGTGTATCTTCGGATAGAAGTGACGCGTCACTTTGAGACACTTCACTTAGAGGCCTCTTCTTTTTTTATACGCCTTGGATGTGCAGCGGTTTTGGTCTTACTGCGGCCGGTCTTTATTTTTTTTGATTTAAGGAGCGCGTTCACCGTATGCAGCAAGAGCTCCAGCTCCAACGGTTTTGTCAGATACGCGTCCGCGCCCATCCCCATTCCAAAGCTGATGTCACTGGGCTGGAACTTGGCGGTTAACATTATTATCGGGGTATCTTTCGAATCCTTATCGAGTTTCAGTTTTCTGCATACGTCATAACCATTCATCTCGGGCATCGCGACATCCAGGATCACAAGGTCCGGTTTATCAGAGAAAACTCTTTCCAGGCCCTCGTTGCCATCAAATGCCCTGATTATATCAAAACCTTTCGCCCCGAGCCTTTCGGAGATGACGTCTACAAACTCTCTTTCATCGTCGATTACAAGCAATCTTTCTTTTGCCATAAAAGATCCTCTCTTTTCGGCGAGCGCCCGCGAGATCACGTTACGTTCTCTCGACCGCTATCCCGCTATTGCGTAAAATGCGCTATCCCGCGAAGAATCCAAAAAAAGTCAGGACGGCCCCGAAGATAAGCGCGACGGCTGAATGGACGATCAGCAGGTTTTTGTTTTTCCGGTAACCTTCCATGAACTTGTAGACTGAATCAGGAAAGACGATCATCCATATACCTTTTATGAGCCCTCCCCAGCCTATGATCGTAATCATGACGGTCCAATTGGCCACCCAAATATTATGGGTCAGTATGATAACTACTCCAACAACAAGCGCGGAGAGCCCGGCTAAAAAGGTCAAAGCCGCATTTTTACAAAAATCGTCCATCACTTGCAGTAAGTTCTTGCGGTTGAAGATAAGACCTATCCCCATTACCAGGTAACAGATCCCAAAGATCCTGGCGATAAATAGAGAGTTTTCCATATATGCCTTTCTGTCTGCCGTCAGGCAGGCTTTGTTACAATTATACCCGTAAACCGGTAAAAATGCAAAAAAGTATCTAGTATCTAGGGACGCGTCATTTGGGGACACTCCGCTCAGATATGCGTCTTTTTTTGACACGTCCTCTATTTACCATAGTTGTTTTTCGGTGTTTTTGGTGATATAATCTGTGTTGTAGAAAGGCGGCGCTATGATAAGAAGAGTGGCTATCCTTGTTTTTTTGCTATTTTTTGCTTCGGGGACAATTGCGGCAATGGCCGCAGGCGGTCCCGCAACCGGCAAGAAAAGCTATTTTCAGGAATACTATAATTGGTTCGGCACCTGGGATAAGTTATGCTTAAATAAATCGGATCGATTTTGCAGGGCCTGCGAAAAAAAATGCTGCGACAACTGCAATATGAACTGCGGCGGCACGTGCTGCTCTAATTGCGGTAAGAAGTAGCTTCAACGCGCTTAATAATTATTGAGGTCTGTCAATTTTTGACACGTGCACTATTTTTTATTATTCTTTGCAAGCCACCCCAGTTCCGCCTGCTTATCTATTATCCTGAAAGAGCCTTCTTTTAAATCTCCCAGATTAAATGGCCCTACGCGTATTCGCCTCAGATCCAGCACCTTTAGCCCCAGTGACTCAAAAAGCCTGCGTAGATGTCTTTTTTTACCTTCGCATATGACGGTCCTGACGCTGAATTTATCCTGGTCGATCTTTTCAATGTGCGCAGACTTGACCTTCAGAAAATCTTCGCCGCACTGTACGCCATTTTTTAATTCTCTGTCAATAGAGCCATTCGGGCGCCCTTTTACTAAAACTACATACTCTTTTTCTATTTCAAATTTTGGATGAGAAAGACGATAACATAGATCGCCGTCATTTGTCAGTATCAGGAGCCCCCTCGAAAGCTTATCAAGCCTGCCTACCGGATATACCCGCCCCAGGCTCTTAGGAAGAAAGTCGGTGATCTTTTTTTCGGCAAACTTATCACTTAATGTCGTGGTAACGCCTTTGGGTTTATTAAAAACCAGATAGACCCTATCTTCTCCTTTGAGCGGCTTACCTTCCGCTCTTACGGAGGATCCGTCCTCTACATTAAACCAGGGTTCAGTGACGACCTTATTATCTACCTTGACTTTCCCTTCTTTTATTAATAAGTCGGCTTTTCTTCTGGAGCAGTAACCGCTTGTGGAGATATAAAGATTAAGTCTCATGGCCATGATTATAACATACGGAAGGAGAGTAAAAAAGCCCATTAAAAAGATCGATGGGCTTATATACGAAGAAATTATTGAGGTCTGTACCTTTTCCTATATCGCTCTAATTTATGTTTTTGATCGCGCAAGGAAGACAAATGACACGCACCAGAAGATGAAGACTCCAATTGTCGGAAAGCCCCATATATCAAACGGGGAAACGTAATTTAGGATCTGTGTAAAGCCGGCTATCAAGCTGCCCCACATGAGGCATTGATAGGACGCGGAATTCCGCGGTAACTCATCGAGGTATAAAAAGACCGGTAAAAAGAGCGCGAATAAAATTGTATAGTGATGCGTTTCGCTAACAGGAGATATCAGGAGCATCAGTACTAAAAACAGCGAATACTCGAGCATAAGTCTTTTTGGGGATAATTTAGATTTCCCGCGTCTGCTTATAAAAGCGGCTATCGATAGCGCCACAACGCCAAATATGCGCACACCCCACTTTATCCAAAAATCATTATGAGTCGCGAAAGCAGTTTCGGTTGGGCAGACCCATCTGGTAAAGACAGCGTAAAGGGACTGGTTGTCTTGGGCCAGCGGGATGACCAGCTCCTTCCATATACGGCTTTCATTTCCGGCGCCCGATACGGCATGGGTCATGATATAAATCCATTCTTTCAGGAGTAACCAATTCCGGTCCGCGCCGATGACAAAAGACGGAAACGCCCATGCAAAAAAGAGAGTGCCCAGTAAGGCGGCTGCCAATATTTTCCATTCCCTTTTGGCAAGAAAGAAAACGACGAGAAGCGCCAAAGGGCTCACTTTTAATACAATTGAAAAGGCCAAGAGCACTCCTGCCCAGACGGCCAGTCCCCGCGTATATAGATACAGGATAGCAATAGCGAGGAAGACGCTCATCACTCCGGTCTGACCGCGGGTCATCGATTCCACTAAAGAGGGCATACAAAATATTATTGCCATTACGGCGGCACGCTTGCCTTTTAATCGATCCTGAGCCAACTGAGCCGACAAAAGTACAGTCCCGCAAAGCGCGGCGACTGATAGCGTATACCATAGGCATGTATTCAGGAGAAGGCCCAGGCGTGTAAAAGGTATAAGGAGCACGGCGAGAAGCGGCATATAAACGTAATGCCAGCCTCTGTCGTTAGTGACAACGTAGATACTCTCTCCGGACCGGACGACTTCGGCCGCGCGCAGAAATACCGTAATATCCGTGCGCCTGGGGGGAGGGCCTATCCCCCCGCGACAGAGCGTTGAGATGCCAATGACAATAAAAAAGACAACGACAAGAAAGATGAATAGTCGCTTACGCCGCAGAATAAAATCAATCACATGAGAAAAAAATGAGATCGGAGCTATCATGATATTATGAAATAATACTATTTTTAAGAAGATATGGCAAGATATTATTTCTCTTCCGCAAGAACCCGGTCCTTCAATGAGTTTATAGGGTTTTTGTATACAACAGAGGCAGAGAGTCTACCGGTAACTATGGTAGGGTGTACCTAAATAGGACGTCTGCTAATTTTCCCTTTGTGTTTATTATCGATCATAAGGATGCCTTTATTTCCGGTATGAATTATTTTATTATCTTGGTTAGCCCCAGTGCTATTAAACCTGCAAGAGGAGGAAAGAATAGAACGCTAATTATTCGAATAAGTGTAAATTTCCAGCCCATTATTCCTACTTCGATTGGCAATCGATTGAATGCCCATAGCGACCATCCTGTCAAAAATGCAACCATCGTTCCTATGCTGGCTCCCGAGCGCAAAAACCCTGCGGCAATAGGCAGGCTAATATAGGGGCCGCCTGGAGCACAGGCTCCTGCCACCGTACCAATAAGTATTCCCCGTATGCCGGATTCTGCGCCTATAAACTTTGATAAGAGTTCATACGGTATAAGCACTTGAACCATTCCCGCTACGATAAATGAAAATAATACCAATGGCAGCACTTCAATGGCCATCGTTAAGCCTGCTTTTATGCCGGCTATATGATGCCCTTTAAAATAACCTATGGAAACAAGCACCAGGGCAAGAAGACCCATTATTATCGTTGGAATTAGCATATTTTGATTTCTCCTATTTTCGCTCATATTTATCTTCCTAAAATTATTTGATGCTGTCTTACTATAGAAGCTACGATAAATAAAGCATCGCTCCTATTAGCAGGGCAATGAACGCCCATATTCTGAAGAAATTCATGGACTTTCCCGTCAGCCATGCAGAAATTGCTTCGGAGCTTTTAGATGTTGTGAGCATGACGATTTTTATCGTGAGGATTAATCCCGCAATGCCCGCAACCTTTATGGCGAGCCCGTGCGCCTTCAGCGTGCTTCCGATTATGAGAATGGCAAAAACCATAATAAAGACGTATACGATAAATTTCAACCTGCGGCTCATTTTACGCTGGAGGCGGTTTTTGAATGCTCTTGGGTTAACGAGCCATAACAACGCGAAAATCGCCATTATTACGCCTGCTATTTTGGATAACATGCTTGGTCCTGTTTTTTATACATATTAAAAAACGGGTTGTTTTGGTGCCATCCCAGAAGAAAACTCCCTACAAAGTTGAATTATGCTATCTATTTTAGAGTCTATCAACTATTAACAACGGCTCCTCGAGCTAGGGTCGCTTTTAAAGGAGAGATCCTTCAGCCGCTAAAGCGGCATCAGGATTAAAATAAAAAAGCCTACCGGATTAACGATAGGCTTTTTTATTTTGGCTCCCCGTGCAGTCTTCTGACTGCGTATTACTATGGCACTTTGAGCGCTTTAAAACCGAGAAAACACCCCGGAATCACACCAGAATAGTCGTTTTCCCTAAAGATATGCCAAAAGAAGAAACGCTCGCTATATTTTAGTGACTATTTGTTAGTTAATTAGCCTGGGCTATCCTGTGAATCAACTCAGATATAAAAGTCTGATACCTGATTCCCAGCTGCTCAGCTTTATGCTTGATATTTGCAAGATCATGGCTATTAACACGGATATTTAGAACCGCGTCCTTTTTCCTTGCAGCGATAGCATTAACAATCTGTTCATATTCCTGCTTATCCACAGGAACAAAATTCTCGAGACTCTCTTCAATTGCCCGCTCTTCTTTTGTTAACTTAATCTTCCTCATATTTTACCCTCCTTGTAAAGCTTCTTCAATTTTCTACTTGGATATATTGTTTTTAAAAATATAGCGTCTGCCTCTATTACATATGGTACGGCCCACAGATAACCTTTATACTGATAAATGAGGATCTTTTGATTTTCTCTGTTCGGGTGCTTGCGTATATCAATTAACCTGGAAGCAATAATCTCTTCAAACGAAACACCTCGCGTCCGTTTTAACCTCTCACTCTTAAGCGCATTCCAACGAATTGTTCTCATATTATGTATATACATATTGTATTACATAATATGCAGAAGTCAAGAGCTATTTTTAAATTTATTTTCACCCGAGGACTCGGTTATCCGGCCGCCGGAGGCGGCCTACTGGCCAGCCCGCTCACTGTCGTCCAGAGGACTATTCCTCCATTTGGTCGGCGTTCGCGGACTTCGAGTCCTTCAACACGGGCCATAAATAAGCAAGCCCATCGAAAAAATCGATGGGCTTATTTATGGCTCCCCCGCTAGGACTCGAACCTAGGACACTGTGGTTACGATCTGACTCCGATTACTCGGAGAGTCGGACTATACCATTACCATGGCCTTATAGGCTTTAGGTAGCGAGTGTCTAGTCTCTGCACCTTCCCGAAACCCTACGTGGTTCAAGTCCTAG
>Ga0268276_1001887_pt1 | contig 19087 bp, 18 predicted proteins | sample saktaG_4_FD_190145 | JGI IMG/M metagenome (GOLD analysis project Ga0268276, IMG submission 190145) | Saline water microbial communities from Sakinaw Lake, British Columbia, Canada - sak_2010_1_5_45m | ecosystem: Environmental > Aquatic > Non-marine Saline and Alkaline > Saline ... | reverse complement strand
GCTCTTTAGTTATTAGTTTTTGGTTTTTAGTAGAGAAAAATCAGTTTTTAGTTTATAGAGAAAAGGAAAGACGGGTCTGATAAATCAGACCCCTACATTTAGGAATACACTGTCCTACGATATAGGAAAAGAGAGCAAAACCAATGAAAGTAGTCATATTAGCGGGTGTGGAAATGTCTATAAGTGTGCGCCAAGAAAGCTTGGCAGTTCTTTCCGGTGAGAGTCCGGATTAGGCAAAGGTTAGCCGCCAGCCTAACACCTATACCACATGCAGAAGGGTAACTGACTGTATGAAGCTGGTGGACGGGAGTTATTAGGCCGTAACGCAAGTGAAGGTATTGAGCCCCGAAAATTCATACAGTTGGGAGAGCCGACAGTGTACTTGTGCTGGAAGGCAGCATATTGTTTAAACGATAAAGGCGAGTTTAGCAATGCTCCCCGGGGTCTAAGTCCATGGCATGATAACAAAGGGAACTGTCAGGAACTTGGGAGAACCAGACTATTCCATCTGGGGTAATCAAACAAACAACCGGAAGACGGGAGGATGTATGAGAAGATAGCCTGGTAGTCGGACTAACTCATAGTACTCTGAGGACGGGAAAGCCGGCCACATGGGGAAGGGGTTAGCACTAATACGTAAAAGGAAAGGAGAAACATATGCTGTCTGCTAAGACGGGAAAGATTGTATCTGCTGAGGTACAATTTGATATGCAAACGAAACTGAACTTTATAACCGAACATACTATTAAAGACAAAGACTTTAAGTTTACCAGTCTTGCGCATTTACTAAACGAGATATCACTAAAAGAATGTTTTTATATGCTGAAGAAGAACAAGGCACCCGGTCAGGATAAGGTAACCTATGAAGAATACCAAGATTACCTCTTTACAAACATACAGAAATTAGTAAAGAGGATGAAGAAAGGCAAATATTATCCACAGCCGGTAAGAAGGGTCTACATACCCAAAGGAGAAGGTAAGAAAAGATCTCTGGGGATACCGGCACTGGAAGACAAGATAGTACAGATGGGAATAACCAGAATACTGAATGCCATATTCGAGCCGAACTTCCTGGATTGCTCCTATGGATTTAGAACCGGAAGGAGCTGTCATCAAGCACTAAAACAATTAGATAATACCATAATGACTAAACCGGTAAGCTATATAATAGATGCGGACATACGCAGCTTCTTCGATAATGTAGACCATGACTGGATGATGAGGATGCTTGGAGAAAAGATAGCGGATAAGAATCTCTTGAAGATCATAAAGAAATTTCTTAAAGCAGGAGTAATGGAAGCAGGAAAGCTATACCAGACAGAAATAGGGACACCACAAGGTGGAATCTTATCACCCATCTTAAGCAATATCTATCTCCACTATATACTTGACTTATGGACGGAGAAGATAGTAAAAAGGGATACATCCGGATTTGTAGAGCTGTTGCGCTATTGTGATGATTTCGTAGTCTTGGTGCAGTACAAGAATGAGGCGGAAGAGATATTACTCAAGCTTGGCAAACGGCTAAACAAATTTGGACTTGACCTGTCTAAAGAAAAGACCAGGCTGATTGAGTTTGGAAGGAAGATAAATGCGAAAGACAAGAAACCGGATACGTTTGATTTTCTGGGATTCACTCATTTTACAGATAAAACCCGTAAAGGTAAATTCAAGGTAGGGAGAAAGACCAGAAGGATGAAGTTTAACCTAAGCTTAAAGAAGATGAATAGCTGGCTTAAGGCAATTAGGAACAAGATTAAAACCAAAGAGTGGTGGAAGATAGTATCTGCCAAATTAAGAGGACACTTTGAATACTACGGTGTAAGCGGTAATTATGTTGCAATCAAAGACTTCTATCAATTAGCCCTTAGACTTATATTCAAATGGATTAATAGGCGGAGCCAGAAGAAGAGCATGAATTGGAAACAGTTCATAAATTACTTAAAATACTATCCGTTGCCTTTACCTAAAATCAAACATAATATCTATATCTTTAATAGTGTATAAGTGAGTGTTAGTGAAGAGCCGGATGTGGGAAAACTACAAGTCCGGTTCTGTGAGGGGTGAGTTATTATTTAACTAGGGAACAAATATTGTGACACTTCCATTAAGGAAACAGGAAGCAAACAGGGAATACAAAGCCGTTCCTAAGGCTGAGAGATACTCATCTACTTGACAAAATTCTTTCCTGGAGTGTCGTTATCTTTTGGATGATACTCATTTTTAATCTATCATCCCAGGTAGCACAACAGTCTAACCAGTTGAGCACAGGAATAGCAGAGTTTATTGTTAAAACAGTTGAACGAATTGTTCCACAGGCAGACCTGGATATATACAAATTGAATAACTTAGTAAGAAAAAGTACCCATTTCTTTTTATATTTAGTATTTGGACCATTGGTGATAAACGCATTGAGAAAAAGTGGAGTATATGGATATCGGAGTATAGTTTTAGTTTTATTGATTTGTGTGCTGTATGCGATAAGTGATGAGGTGCATCAGTTATTTGTCCCGGATAGAGGGGGAGAGGTTAAGGATATAATTATTGATAGTGTTGGGGCGACTGTTGGGATTGGTGTGTATTTGCTTACTAGTAGTGTTGGTAAGCTAAGAAGGATAGTTGGAAATGGTAAATAAAAATGCACCTAAGGTAGAAAATACAAAAGAAGGTTGCAAGTTGCGAGGTGCAAGTTGCAAGGTGCGAGATATAAAGAAGGTTGCAAGGTGTAAATGCAGGGAGTCTACCAGTCTGCCGGTCTACCGGTCGGCCAGTCTTCCAGTCGGGAATAAATACAAATACAAAGAAAAAAGGAAAGAGATTCAAGAAAAAAATAAGAGTAGGACAGGCGTCTCGCTCGCCTGTCTTTTTTTATGTTTAAAAAAAAGTATATGATATAATATTTATATATGTATTTTATTTTGAGGGAATATTAGGAAACGAAATTATAAAATGGATACTTTAAGCAAAATAACCAAACTTAAAAAAATAATTTAGTTGTGAAAAGCTACCACAATTTTAATTAGTTAATCAATTTTTGAAAGGAATTTTCTATGTCAAATTTTATCAGTAATAAAGCAAAATTGGGAAAAGATATAGCTTTTGCTAAAAATGTCATTATTGAAGATAAGGTAATTATTGGTAATAACTGTCAAGTTGGTTATAATGTAATAATTAGAGAAGGAACAATAGTTGGCGATAATGTAAGAATTGATGATAATACAGTAATTGGGAAATATCCCATGAGGGCAAGTTTAAGTATCTTTAAAGAAGGAAAAAAATTTTCACCTACACTTATTGGGAATAATTGTTTAATCGGTGCGAATACAGTAATTTATGTTGGTTCTAATATTTCTCAACATGTTTTAGTTGCAGACTTAGCTTCAATAAGGGAAAATACTTCAATTGGTGAATATACTATTATCGGCAGAGGAGTAACAGTAGAAAATTATGTAAAAATAGGGAAACGTTGTAAATTAGAGAGTGAATGTTATATTACTGCTTACTCAGAATTAGAAGACTATGTTTTTATTGCTCCCGGAGTAGTGACCAGTAATGATAACTTTTTAGGAAGAACTGAAGAGAGATTTAAATATTTTAAAGGAATTAATATAAAAAGGGGTGGCAGAATTGGGGCAAATGCGGTAATTCTTCCCGGAAAGGTTATAGGTGAAGATGCTCTAATAGCAGCAGGAAGTGTAGTTACTAAAGATGTTCCTCCTCGAAAAGTGGTCAGGGGGTCACCAGCTCGAGTTATTGGTGATGTTCCCAAAGAACAATTGATTGAAAACCAAAAGTTTTACGTAGGATAAGAAAATTAACTAATTAATTAATTAACTAATTTGTTAATTAAGAAATAAATAAATCAATTAACTAATCAATTAATTTGCTAATTAACTAATTGGCTAATTAATCAATTGAAAGGATGTTTCATGCCTACAATAAAATCGTTTGAAGATCTAAAGATTTGGAAAGATTCAAGAGTTTTCGTAAAAGAAATATATATAATAGTTAATAATTTTCCTGCCAAAGAAAATTATGGTTTAACTTCTCAAGTTACTAGAGCTGCAGTTTCGATTATGTCTAATATTGCGGAAGGATTTGCTCGCGAATCTAATAAAGAATTTATACGTTTTTTAATTATGGCGAGAGGTTCAACTGCTGAAGTACAGAGTGATTTATTTATTGCTTTGGATTTAAAATATATTAATCAAAAAGAATTTCAAAGTACCTATTATCAGGCAGAAAAACTAGGAAAGCAGATTAATGGATTAATTAAATATTTAAAAGCCAATGTAAAAATAAACTCTCAAAAAGATAAAATTAACGAATCGTGGGAGTCTTATGAATTAACAAATTAACTAATTAGCCAATTGATTAATTGATTAATTAGGGAGAAATCCAATAAATACATTACAATTTACTGTTATAAGCAATGGAAAGATAACTAATTAATGAATTAACCAATTAACTAACTAATCAATTAATATGGGATTAATAAATATGAAAATATTAACTATACTCGGAGCGAGACCGCAATTTATTAAAGCCGCCTCTCTATCTAGATATTTAAGTAATGTACCTGATACAAAGGAGATTATATTACATACAGGACAACATTATGATAGCAATATGAGCGATGATTTTTTTTCTGAGTTAAATATTCCCAAGCCAGATCATAATCTTGAAGTAGGTTCAGATACTCCTGCTCAACAAACTGCAAAAATGATGATGGGAATTGAAAATATTGCCCTAAAAGAGTGTCCGGATTTTATTTTAATTTACGGAGATACCAATTCTACAATTGCCGGTGCTTTGGTTGGCGCTAAGCTCCATATTCCTGTAGTTCATATTGAAGCAGGTTTAAGAAGTTATGATCGAAAAATGCCAGAAGAAATTAATAGGGTGGTTTCAGATGTAATATCTACAATCTTGTTTTGTCCTTCACAAGCAGCAGTTAATAATTTAAAACACGAAGGTATAAATGAAGGTGTATATAATGTGGGAGATATCATGTTGGAAACTTATCAATATTATAAAAACAAAGCCCAAAAAAGTTCTACAATTCTAGATAGATTGAATCTTAAACCTAAAGAATATATACTATGTACTATTCATAGAGCTTCTAATACTGATAATGCTGAAAATTTAAAAAATATTTTTATGGGATTGACCAACTCCAAAGAAACAATAATATTACCTTTACACCCCCGAACCAAGAAAAAAATCAACCAAAATGATTATTTTAAAAAATACTTTGGGCTGAATATTAAAATTATAGATCCCGTAGGATACTTTGATATGATTTATTTGGAAGCAAATGCGAAAAAGATTGTTACAGATTCGGGAGGAGTTCAAAAAGAAGCTTATTTTAATAGAATCCCTTGTATAACTCTTAGAGAAAATACAGAATGGATAGAAACAGTAGAAGAAGGTGTCAATGAATTGGTGGGAGTTGAACCGGAAAAAATAAAAGAAAGTATAAATAATTTCTATCCAACAGAACAAAATTATTATAAAAATCTTTATGGTGATGGAAGAACTTCTGAAAAAATTTTAAAAATATTACAACAACAATTTATTAATTAGTTAGTTAATTAATTAATTGGTTAATTTGTTAATTGAGAGAAAATACATTGATTCAATTGGTTGGCTAATTAGTTAATTGTGAGAAGAAAGAGAGAAAAAAAGAGGATAAGTTAATTGGTTAATTTAAAGGGAAAATAAAAATGAAAGTAGAACAGCTTGATTTAATCAAGCAATATCATTTAATTAAGGAAGAGATTGATTCCGCTATCGAGGATGTTTTAGAATCAGGAATAGCTATTAACGGAAAAAATGTAAAAGAATTAGAAAATAGTTTAGCGAAATATTCAGAAAATAAATATGGAATAGGGGTAGCCAACGGTTCTGATGCTATTTTTATTGCCTTAAAAGCTTTAGGGATATCTCCGGGAGATGGCGTTATATCTCCGCCCTTTACTTTTTTTGCTACTGCCGGAAGTATTGTTAGAGCAGGGGCTATCCCAATATTTGTTGATATCGATTCTCAAACCTACAATCTTGATCCGATAAAACTTCAAGAATTTATTGACACTAATTGTAATTTTGATTCCAGGATTAATCAATTGATAGATAGACAAATTTGCAAACCAATTAAAGCAATTATCCCGGTTCATCTATATGGTCAGATGTGTAAGATGGATGAAATTAGGGAATTAGCATATAAATATAAGTTAAAAGTGGTAGAGGATTGCGCTCAGTCAATAGGTTCAGAATATAAAGGCAGGAAACCGGGAAGTTATGGAGATTTAGGCACCTTTTCCTTTTTCCCTACAAAAAATCTTGGGACTTATGGAGATGGAGGTATGATTGTAACTTCTTCAGAAGAGTATGCCGAATATTGTAGAATATTTCGTTCTCATGGTTCAAAACCAAAATATTATCATGAATTTGTTGGGATTAATTCTCGCCTGGATGAGCTGCATGCTGCAATACTAAATGTCAAATTTAAATATTTAGACAAGTGGTTGGAAGATAGATTTCAAGTTGCCTGTAGATATCAAAAATTATTTGAAGAATATCAACTATTAGAAAAAATAAGGCTTCCGATAAAAGATATCCATAATATTATAAATCATAAAGAGCATACTTTTCATCAATATGTAATGTATGTAGAAAATAGAGATAAGTTACAGAAATTTTTACAGGAGAATGGGATAGGAACTAATATTTATTATCCTTTGTGTTTGCATTTACAGGAATGTTTTAAATATTTAGGATATAAAAAAGGGGATTTCCCAATTGCCGAAGAGGCAAGCAAGAAAGTTTTAGCTATACCAATTTATCCTGAACTTACTGAAGTACAACAAGAATACGTGGTGGATAAAATTAGTAGATTTTATAATTAATTAATTAACCAATTAGCTAATTAATTAATTAGTTCCAAGGAGCCCAATGAACAGATTAAAATTTGCATTTATCGGTTGTGGCCGCATATCAAGTAATCACATTAAAGCAATCATAGATAATTTTAAAGACGCAGAACTTGTTTCTGTTTGTGATATTTTAAAAGATAGGGCTGAATTAAAAGCAGATGAGTATTTAATAAAAGCACAAGAAAGGAATATATCAGCAATAAAGCCTAATGTATATTCTGATTATCGGAAAATGCTTCAAAAAGAAAATATTAATGTTTGTGTTGTTTCTACAGAATCCGGCTATCATGCCGAGATTTCTCTTTATTGCTTAAGTTTAAATAAGCATGTTTTAGTGGAAAAACCAATGGCAATGTCAATTTTAGATGCAGACAAGATGATTAAAGCAGCTCAAAAGAATAATCTGAAATTGGCAGTTTGTCATCAGAATAGGTTTAATCCTCCTATTCAAAAATTAAGAAAAGCGATTGATGAAGGGAGGTTTGGCCGAATATTCGCCGGAACTGCTCGAGTCTTATGGAACAGGAATAAAGACTATTATGATAAAGCTAACTGGAGAGGTACCTGGAAATTAGATGGAGGATGTCTAATAAATCAGTGTACGCATAATATAGATCTCCTTCAATGGATGATAGATAGTAAAATTGATTCAGTATATGGACAAACCGGAAATTATTTACATCCTTATATTCAAACAGAGGATTATGGAAGTATCATCATTAAATTTAAAAATGGTGCCATAGGGAATGTCGAGGGGACTGTCTGTGTATATCCTAAAAATTTAAAGGAAACGCTTACTATATTAGGAGAAAAGGGGACTGTGATTATTGGCGGGTTGGCCTTAAATAAAATATTAGTTTGGGATTTTGAAGATAAGCAAAAATCCTTAGAGCAATTGCAAAAGGAATGTGATTCGGAAGTCGAAAACATCTATGGAAAAGGACATACTCCACTTTACGAAAATATTATAGATGCAATTAGAAATGATAGAAATCCATTAATAGATGGAAATGAAGGAAAAAAATCCTTAAGTATAATCTTGATGGCTTATAAGTCTCAAAAATATTCAAAGGCTATAGGTTATGGTGAAGGCTTAAATATAAGCTCGGAAGATTTTGAGGGAATGATGATTAATTAGTTAATTTGAAAGGTTACAAAATGCAAAAAAATGATAATTACTACAAGAAACAATTAATGAATAAAATTAATAATAAAACTGCTGTTCTTGGTGTGGTAGGATTGGGCTACATTGGCCTTCCTCTGGCTGTAGAGAAAGCCAAAGCAGGGTATAAAACGATTGGTTTTGACATGCAAGAAAAAAAAGTTCATTGGGTAAATGAAGGACATAATTATATCGGAGATATAGTGGATGCGGACCTTAAAGAAGTAGTAGATAAAAATTTATTGCAGGCAACAACTGATCTTTCCTTTGTAAAAAATGTAGATGCTATTTGTATCTGTGTTCCTACACCTTTGGATATTTACCAACAACCAGACCTTTCTTTTGTGAAAAATTCTACTGAAGATATTGGAAAATATCTACATCCTGGAATGTTAGTGGTTTTGGAATCAACCACTTATCCTGGCACTACTGAGGAAATTGTAAAACCAATTCTTGAAAAGAAATCCGGACTTAAGTGTGGAAAAGATTTCTTTTTGGCATTTTCACCGGAAAGAGTTGACCCGGGAAATTTAAAATATAAAATAAAAAATACGGCAAAGGTAGTGGGGGGAGTGACATCCGATTGTACCGAAGTTGCTGCTTCTCTTTATAGACATGTTCTTGAGGGGGAAGTCCATGTTGTTTCTTCTCCTAAAGTCGCGGAGATGGGGAAAATTTATGAAAATATTTTCCGGCATATAAATATAGCTTTAGCCAATGAAATGGCTATTCTTTGTCATAAAATGGAAATTAATTTTTGGGAGGTAATTGAAGCAGCTAAAACCAAACCTTATGGTTTTATGCCTTTTTATCCTGGACCCGGGATAGGAGGTCATTGTATACCTCTTGATCCTTTTTACCTTACCTGGAAAGCCCGCGAATATAATTATCATACCCGGCTTATTGAATTGGCCGGCGAAATAAACAAATATATGCCGGAATATGTGGTAGAAAGAACCGTAAAAATTCTTTCCAAGAAACTGCGTAAATCTCTTCATGGGGCTAAAGTTCTTTTACTAGGAGTGGCTTACAAGAAAGATATCAATGATTTAAGAGAATCACCCGCCTTAGAAATAATTAAAATCTTAGAGCAAGAGGGGGCTATTGTTTCTTATTATGATCCCTATATATCCGAATTTGTTCATAATGAAAAAGAGTATAAATCTTTAATAAAAATAACCGGTAAAGCAATCATAAAAGAAGATATTATCATTATTACGACAGCACATAGTAATGTCGATTATGACATGGTTGTAGAAAATGCGAAATTGATATTTGATACTCGAAACGGAATAGAAGGCGATTTTGGGAATGTTGAGAGATTATAAAAAATAATTATTACACAAAATATTTCTATATCGCCCAGTTTAGGGGAGAATTTACCCTGCATATTCATTGAAGCAAGATTTAGAAATATATCGATTGGGATGAAATTAAATAAAATCTATAAAGAAATTATTTAGGAAGAAAGTAGAATAAAATGAATAGTATATCAAAAAATAGCACCATAACTTTTTCATCCCAAATATTGAATTTTATTTTGGCATTAATCAGCTCAATAATTTTAGCTCGGGTTTTGGGGCCCAAAGGTAAGGGAATATATGCTTTAATCGTTCTTATTCCAAAAACTATGCTAAAATTAGGAACTTTAGGCATAGAAGCTGCTAACGTTTATTTTACAGGAAGCAAAAAGTATAAAGTAAAGGATATCGTTTCAAATTCTTTGTTGTGCAGCATTTTATTCGGATTCATTCTAATCTTATTATTTTATGTTATCTCCCAGCATAGTGTTTTTAAAAATTTTCTTAATTCAAATCAATTAAATAGTTTTTATGTATGGCTTATGATATTTACTGTACCTTTTTCTTTGCTTTCAGGATATTTAAGAAACGTTTTTTTGGGAAAAGAAGATATAATTACTTATAATAAAATAAATATTTTGCAAAATGCTTTGCAACTTGCGGCCGTATTTACTTTATTGTTAATACTTAGATTGGATCTTTTTGGAGCAATTAGTACATATATTTTTACCAATATATGTATGTTTCTGCTCGTTGTTTTTTTTATTGTAAAAAATGGGATAAAAATATATTTCACTTATAATGCAAAACTTTTTAAAAATATGCTCAACTATGGAATAAAAGCTTATTTTGCAAATCTTGCTCAGTTTTTAAACTATAGACTGGATATGTTTTTAATAGCCATTTTTCTTACTCCGGTAGAAGTCGGATATTATAGCATTGCGGTGGGAATCGCTGAAAAACTCTGGATGTTACCCGGAGCAATTGCTACTGTATTATTCCCAAGAATTTCCTCCATAATGGATATAAAAGCAAACAATCTCACTTCAAAGATTGCCCGTAATACATTTTTTATTATTTTTATTTTTGCCTTACTATTAGCTGGTATAACCAAACCATTAATAAAAGTATTATTTGGATTTGCTTTTTTATCCTCTGCAATGCCACTATTAATATTGCTTCCCGGTATCGTCGCTTTAAGTTTATCAAAGATATTGACTGCCGATTTAGCAGGAAGAGGAAAGCCACAATTTGCTGCATATTCATCATTTGTTTCTTTGGCGGTAAATATTCCATTAAATTTACTGCTTATCCCAAAATGGGGGATATCCGGTGCAGCTTTTGCCTCCACTATTGCCTATATAATTGCAACTTTAATTGTATTTATTTCTTTTACCAAAGTTTCCGGGAAGCCATGGATTGAAGTATTATTCATTAGAAAAGAAGATTTTCAAGATTATAAAAGAATTATATTAAAAATTAGAGATGGAATTAAAAAACCGGTATCAACATAAAAAATATCTAACCCAATCAGGACAATAAATTTATTATAATACCGCAAAGTGTTAACTTTTTTGTTATATTAGGAGTAAGGAGAAAAAATTATTCAATATTATCTAAAGATAATTTTTGATTTTAAAAGAATATTATGAAGAAAGTTTTAATCATAGCTTATTATTTCCCACCCCTGGGGGGAGCTGGTGTACAGCGAACACTAAGATTTGTAAAATACTTGCCTGAATTAGGTTGGATGCCTACCGTAGTCACAGTTAAAGATAATAAATATTATTCGAAAGATGTATCTTTATTAAGTAATATTCCCAAGCAAGTAGAAGTATTACATATTCCCGGGTTTGAATTTTTAAATTACTATCAGCGATTTAAAGAATTTAAATTACATAAAATTATTTCCCTTTTAGATAAAATAACAGCGATTCCGGATCGTCAAATATTTTGGTTTAATAACGTAAAGAAAAAACTTTCCAAGATGATAAATTTAAAAGATTTCGATTTAATTTATGCTACCTATGGACCGGGGTCAAATTTACTTGTCGGGCAATGGCTAAAGAAAAAATATCAACTACCTTTTATCATTGATTTCCGGGATGATTGGTCAAATCATCCTCAGATAAAAGGCAATATGTGGTTAAGGTTAAAACAACCAATTTTTGCAAAATATGAAAAAAAATGCGTAGATGCCAGTGAAAAAGTAATTTGCCAAAATGAAAATATGAAAATAAATTTTATTATGAAATATCCAAATAAGAATAAAAATAAATTTGCGATAATACCCAGTGGCTATGATGAAGAAGTTTTTAAAGCAAGAGAAGAACTGCAAAATGTATTTTTCAGTTGCGATAAATTTAACATCATTTATACCGGCTCGTTTTACGGGTTCCAGAGTCCGGAGAGATTTATAAAAGCCATTAAAGCATTAATTAAGGAGAAACCTTCATATCAAGAAAAATTGCGAATATATTTCATAGGCAATGTGAAAACAAAAGAAGTATTAGGCTACATGAAAGAAGAAATAATGAAAAAGATTTTAAAAATTATCCCTTTTATGTCTCACGAAAGTTTGCTTCAATATTTATATAGGGCAGATTTGCTTTTGTTAATCATAGGTGAAATGCCTGGTGCCAAAGCAGTATATACGGGTAAATTATTTGAATATATTGCCATTAATAAGCCCATTTTAGCAATCATACCGCCAAATGGTGCTGCCGCTGAAGTCATTCATGAAACAAATTCGGGTTTTATTGTTGATCATTCAAGTACTGAAGATATTCAAAAAATGATTGAATTTCTTTATCAACAATGGACAAGGAAAGAGCTTTTCGTTCAACAAAATAAAAAAGCAGTGATGAAATATTCAGCAAGCAATATTTGTAAAAAATTGGTGAAGGTATTTAACGAGATAGCTTAAGATTAATAAACTAGCCTGTAAGAACAGTGGTTTAGAAATAGTCTATCTTTATAAGGAGTATTCGATTTTCAGGATATGGATTATTTATCTATAATCATATTACCAGGAGATGTCATGCTAAGAATCATAACTAAAATGTTGTTAAGAATTAAAGAAAATAACCCGTCAATTTTTACGATTGAAAAAATAATTTACTACTTAGTCGTTGTGACCGGTTTTTTTGGAGTTGCACTCTTTTCGGTTAATTTAGGTGTATTTACAATGTTTCCTTTTAGATTTTTTTTACTTCTTTTATGGATAATTTTTTTAGGACATATTTTGGTTAAAAGAAGAAAAATAGATTTTCAGAAAAATAAAATTCAACGGTATTTTATTTTTCTTGTTTTTTGGTTAGGATATGCCTTACTTTCCCTTACCTGGTCAGCTTCATTTGCTCCCGCTATAAGAAATGTTCTTTTTCTTTTTATGGGGATTTCATTGATTTTCTTTTCATTTTATTATTTAAAAGAAGTAGCAGATTTTCAGAAAATTCAATGGATATGGTTTGCTGTATTTAGTATTTTAGTAGTTCTAGGTTTTTGGGAACATTTAACCGGGCAGCATCTTTTGTTATCAAGATATTATGGTGAAACAAGTAGGCATCTTATGTTTAGACCAACTGGAATATTCTTAAACCAAAATGATTATGCTACTTTTTTAGCTTTAAGTATTCCCATTGCCATCAGTTTATTTAGAAAAGAAAATAAGAGGTTAAGCAGGTTTTTAGCTATGGAAATGGTTACTGGTGCCATGTATTTGATAGTTATCACCGGTTCCAGAGCAAACATATTAGCTGTAATATTAGAATTGATACTTTTTTTATTTATTCTAAAATTCAAACAGAAAATGAGGTTAATACTTGAGCTTTTTGTTTGTATGCTTATATTAATGATTTTCTTATCGGTTCCAATGCAAGGAATCTTTTTGCAAACAGTCAGAGAAATAGGTTCCATTGTTAATGATGCAAAGGTAGCCAGTGATGAGAAAACGGTGGTCACTAAAGAGATAACCGTAAATATTAGTTCCATGAATTCACGTGTAAACTTAATAAAAAATGGTATATCTTTTCTCTTGTCTAAAGCAGGATTTGGGGTAGGACCCGGAAACTTTGAGTACTATATGAGTAATTTTGCTATATATGATACAAAAAATGGCAGTAACTCTCATAATTGGTGGCTGGAAATATTAGTAAATTATGGCATTATTATTTTTATAGGTTACACCATATTCTATTTTAGTCTTATTTTAAAATTAGGGAAAATTTATTATAGGAAAATCTCCGGGAATGAAAAGAGAATATGCGAAGGTTTTTTAGTTTCCTTAGTAGGATTTTCTTTTGCCAGCCTTGGTCCAAGTTCAATCATAGCTTTTAAACCTCATTGGTTACTATTTGCTTTTGCCTTAGCTTTTTTAAATTATATTCTTAATAAAGAAGAAACACAGGTGTGATGATGAAAGTTCTGGTTATTTCTCATATGTATCCTTCGGAATTTGATGAAATGAATGGTATCTTTGTTCATTATCAGGTAAAAGCATTGGTGGAAAAAGGTATAAAAGTGCAGGTTGTATCACCTGTTCCTTGGGCACCTTTTCCGTTTAATTACTTATCTTTTAAATGGAAAAGTTATAGTAACATTCCGGAGCAAACAGTTTATGGGGGGATTAATCTATGGTATCCACGCTATCTTACATTTCCTCGAGCCTGGTTTTTTGCATCCTCCGGACAGAGGATGTATCGAGGGATTAAAGATGTGGTGAAAAAAATCTATCAAGAGTTTCCGTTCGATCTAATCCATGCCCATGTTGTTTTGCCCGATGGTTTTGCAGCAACGAAGATTAAATGTATATATCATAAACCAATGATTATCACTATACATGGACAAGATTTATATGCAACGATTAATAAAAATAATAATTGTAAAGTTGCAATGAATAGTGTTTTTAAAAAGGCTGATAAAATTATAACAGTAAGCAGTAAACTGAAGAAAATGGCGGCAAACGGTATCGGTTTTAATGATAAAATAATGGTGATTGGTAACGGGGTTCCTTTTAAAAAAATAATTGCAGAAGAAAATAATTTACTATCTGGAAGAATAGCTAATTCTAAAATCATACTTAGTGCTTCATCCCTTTTTCATAGAAAAGGTATTTATTTTAATTTAAGGGCATTTTCGAAATTAGTTGATAAATACCCTAATTTAAAATATCAAATAATCGGTGATGGCCCGGAGAAGAATTATTTAAAAAAAATTGCTTTCGATTTAGGAATCAATAATCAAGTAGATTTCCTGGGAAAATTATCACATGAAAATGTTCTATCATATATGGCGAAAGCTGATATTTTTTCTGTACCCAGTTGGAATGAAGGATTTGGAGTAGTCTATATTGAGGCAATGGCGTTGGGTAAGCCGGTAATTGGATGTAGAGGAGAAGGTATTGAGGATTTCGTGGAACATAAAAAAACAGGGATGCTGGTTAAGCCTAAAAATACAGATAGTTTGGTTGAAGCCCTGGATTTTCTTCTTAGCTATCCTGATGAAGCACGGGTAATAGGGGAAAAAGCACGAAGTCTTGTCTTGGAAAATTACACCTGGGAAAAAAATGCCGGGAAGATGTTGGAAGTTTATCAGGAGGTACTCAATAATGCCCGTTAAAGTTTGCATTTTAACTACCGTTCATCAACCATTTGATACCCGGATTTTTCATAAAGAAGCAAAGACTTTAGTACGGTCTGGTTATAAGGTAACTTTAATTGTCTCGCATAGTAAAAATGAAATAGTAGACGGAGTAAAGATTATTTGTTTATCAAGAGCAAAAAACCGTTTTATGAGAATTTTTGTCCGTACCGGGCAAATTTTATTTTTAGCCCTGGGTCAACGGGCGGATATTTATCACTTTCATGACCCTGAATTAATTTTTATAGGGATATTATTAAAATTTCTTGGAAAGAAAGTTATTTATGATGTACATGAAGATGTTCCTAAACAGATTATGGATAAAAGTTGGTTAGGGAACAATCAAATTAGAAAACTTGTGTCTTTTGTAATGAATATAGTGGAACAAATTGGAGCCAGGTCGTTTGATAAAATATTAGTTGCTACTCCGGAGGTAGCAAAAAGGTTTCCTAAAAATAAAGTAGTTATCTTAAGAAATTTTCCTGTTTTAAAATTAATAGATAATACGATACCCGTCAATTATAAGAAAAATAAACCGATTGTTATTTATGCTGGTGGACTGAAGAGAGTGAGAGGAATAAAGGAAATAATACAGGCAATGAAGTATGTGGACAATAAAGCTGAATTATGGCTTTTAGGTAAATGGTATGATAAAAAACTTAAAAGGGAATGTGAAAATTTAGCTGGGTGGAAACAGGTTAAAGATTTTGGTTTTGTTTCTTTAAATAAAGTATATCAATATATGAAAATAGCTAATATTGGCATTTCAATACTTTTTCCCTTAGAAAATCATTTAACAAGTTTACCGGTCAAGCATTATGAATATATGACCTGTTCTTTGCCTATCATTATATCTAATTTTTCTTATTGGAAAGATATTTTCGAGGGATGCGCTTTATTTGCAGATCCATTTAGCCCAAAAGATATTGGTCAAAAGATTTTGTTTCTTTTAGAGAATACAAATGTAATGAAAAAAATGGGAAAAAGTGGAAGAAAATTAATTATTGAAAAATATAATTGGGAAGAAGAAGCTAAAAGATTATTAGAGGTATATGAACATCTGTCGTGACCAACATGTAGTAAACATACAGGAAAATTTTACTGGTTTATTTATTTTTTGTATTTTTAGATTTAAAGGTAAAAAAGATCTATGAAAATATTGTTATTTAGTCAACATTATCCCCCCGACATCGGTGCTCATGCCTTCAGAATGGCTGCTTTAGTGAAAGCATTATTGAAGAAAGGCCATCAGGTTAGCGCTATCACTACAGAACCACATAGATATGATATGGAAGAAAAAATCCCATTTAAAAAATATGAGAAGGATAAAAAATTAGAAATATATCGGATTAAAGGCGGAAAACATAATGATAAATTTTGGAGAAGACCCATAAACTATATTATTTTCATGGTTAATTCCCTAGTTTTTTCATTAAAACTAAAGAATAGAGAAAGATATGATTTAGTATTTGCAACTTCCCCGCCAATCACTTCTGCTGTTACTGCAGTTATATGTGCTTTTTTCAAAAAAACAAAATTCATTTTGGAGGTTAGAGACCTTTGGCCGGATACTTTAGTCGAATTAAAGATTTTTAAGAATAAACTAATAATTACTTTTTTAACATACATTGAAAAATTACTTTACAAAAGAGCTAATTCAATTATAGCAATCTCAGAAGATATTAAAAATAGGATAATTTCAAAAGGAGTCAACAAGGATAAAGTGGTTGTCTATACCAATGGTTTAGATAAAGAATTTATTTTAGAAAATATGGACATTAAACGGAAAAGTGCTTTAAGAAAAAAATATAAATTACCATTAACTAAGACCATTATTAGCTATGTTGGCAATATTGGGATTTCACAAGCTTTAAAAATTATGGTAAAGGCTGCCGAGAAGGCAGGAGAAGATATTTTATTTTTAATAGTTGGAGAAGGTTTAGAAAAAAAGCAGTTACTAAAAATGAGGGAAGAAAAAAAATTAAGTAAAAAAATATTTTTTTTAAATGGAATGCCGAGAAATAAAGTAGTCAATATATACCAATTATCGGATATTTTATTTTTACAATTAAAAAACTTAAATATTTTCGAAGGAGCTATTCCCTCAAAAATATTTGAATATTTAGGAAGTGGAGTGCCCATAATTTATGGTTTAAATGGGGTTGGTGGAGAAGTTCTAAAAAAATCTGGAAATGGTATTAAAATAAGACCCGAGAGTGATGAAGATTTAATTGAGGCAATCAATATCGTTAAAAATGAATACGATCTTTACATAAAAAAAGCAAAAAAAGGACGTGACTTTGTAAGCAAGTATTATTTAAGGGAAGAAATAATGAATGATTATGTAAAATTTATTGAAAGTAGTATTAAATAAGCGAATACCTAATCAATATATCAATCCTCTCATAGGACAGGTGTCCCGCCTGTCCTATGAGATAGGAAAAAGGAGCAAAATGGAAATGGTAAACTAAAATGCACCTCAGGTGGAAAATACAAAAGAAGGTTGCAAGATGCAAGATGTAAAGATGGTTTTTAGTTATTAGTTTTTGGTTTTTAGTAGAGATTGCTTCAGTCGTTTCACTCCATCGCAATGACAGAAAGAGGAAAAAAGGGAAAGGCAATTTTTAAATATTCGCTACTAATAAAAGAGGATTTTTTAATACTGTGTTATAATTGAATAGAAAGAAGAATTTATAGTTCTTAAAGTCGGTGATCTTTATGATTGATAATAGAAAGATTGAAATTATAAAAAAAGTTTTGGTGAAGGCATTGGCTCCTTATTTAATATATATTTTTGGTTCTACTGTAAAAGGTAGAGGTAGGGATGATAGTGATATAGATATTGCTATTTTGACTGACAGACAAATAGATGAATACAAATTATTTATCCTTTCCCAAAAATTGGCTGATGTTTTAAAAAGAGAGGTTGATCTGGTAGACCTCAGAAAGGCTTCTACCGTTTTCAAGGTTCAGATTATAAAGACTGGAAAACTTATCTATAATTCGGATAATCTGCGTAAGATGTATTTTCAGATGAGAGCGATGAGAGATTATGCCCTTTTAAATGAAGAAAGGATGGAGATAATTAATAAGATCAAATCGAGGAGTTTAAGAGGTGCTAAAAAATAAATCTTAAAATAATTCAAGCGATAATAGAGAATTATTTGGATGATTTAGTAGATTTTTCAGAAATCATTTTGAAACTGTAAACAAAAATAAGTAAAATAAAAATAGAAAAGAAGTACTGGATAAAAAATTTTCATTAGATTACCGGTGCTCATACTCAGGCAGAGACTTTGGACGAAAAGGAAAAAAGGGAGAGGGGATAATGGATTCCCATTCCCCGATCAGGCCGAGGACAGACTTCATGGGAATGACAGAGGCAAATAGACAGGGGAGACGCCTGTCCTGTGGGGTTTGGGGAAATTATTTATCATTTATATTTTAGATTTGTGGTATAATATTTTAGCAGGTGAATCCTCTCCGGCGAGAGGAGAGGGAATGGTCTAGAGGTTATTAAAAACTAATAGAAGGAGATATTTATTAAAATGTATAAAATAATGGCATATATTGAAAGAGATCCAGAAACAGGTTTGTACGTAGGGACTGTTCCGGAAATCTCTGGTGCTCATACTCAAGCAGAAACTTTGGATGAGCTTCAAAAAAATTTGAAAGAAGTAGTTGAATTATGCTTAGAAGAAATGACTCCAGAGGATAAGAGACAATTACCTGAGTTTATAGGTATTCAACAGATTGAGGTGTCAGCTTGAGTAAGCTTCAGATTGTTAGCGCCAAAACAATGGAGAGTTTATTGTTTCTATTAGGTTTTGAGAGAGTGCGACAAAAGGGAAGTCATGTTTTTTACAGGCAATCGGATGGGAGAACCACTACTATTCCTCATCACAGCGGAAGGGTTTTAGCTCGTCCATTGATAAGAGAAATATTAAGAGAAATAGAGGTTACTGTTGATCATTATCACGAGCTTTTGAGAAAATTGTAAATATACGAGATTTAGTAATTTATGAGGAAAAAAAGGGACAGGGGACTTT
>Ga0268276_1001886_pt1 | contig 19100 bp, 14 predicted proteins | sample saktaG_4_FD_190145 | JGI IMG/M metagenome (GOLD analysis project Ga0268276, IMG submission 190145) | Saline water microbial communities from Sakinaw Lake, British Columbia, Canada - sak_2010_1_5_45m | ecosystem: Environmental > Aquatic > Non-marine Saline and Alkaline > Saline ... | reverse complement strand
ATTATAACTATTTTAGGCATTTTATATTTTTAGCTGGCTTGTTTCCAACCCGGTGCGGGCAGGCAGCATAGACGGCTTAGTTTATTATAAGTATGCGGGTATAGACGGTATAAAGCTGTTAGGCAGGGGCATGACAAGAGAAGGATTTCTTTAATTACTAACGCCTATTCTAATAGGCAATATGAGGGCAATCTTCCGGACTCAATACCACATGTGAGCAAGAACATTATGTTTCAGGAAGATATGTTAAATATTATCAAAATATGAAGTTAGCGAGAACTTATTTTCCTAAGATTAATTGGTTTATTTTTGCGTTGATTGTTTACTTTTGCCTGTCCGTATATTCATCTCCCCGAATAGGCCTAGGAAGCGGTGAGTTTAATATGGACATCTCTTCGCCGTTCTACCCTTTGGTAGTTACTGATATTGTTAAGGATGGCGATGTGCTTGTAGATGAATATGCCGTACCAGTACCTGGATTTTTCTCCGGTGCGCGTATTAACCGGATAGGGCCGCTAGAGATGATTCGGACAGTAGTTGAACCGGAGTATTTATTACGTATTTCAAAAGCGGTATTTCCCGTTATGAAAAACAAATACACCGGGGCCCTGGCACATTATTATGTAAATTTTTTCAATCTTTTCGGTAACAATAAAGTATTCCTGGTTCATTTTGCCAGCATTTTTTTAGGGGCGGTAATTATTATTTTAACTGCCTATCTTTCCTATCTCTTCCTGGGAAGAAAAGTCGCTATTACTTGCGCCTTATTATTATCTACAAATCCACTATTCATTATTTTTAAGCGGCTTCCGGCATTCCCAGAGCATTTTACAGAATTATTTTCCATCGGCATTCTAACTATCTTGCTGCTTTTCTTAAAAACGCAGAGAAATAGATACTTTTACTTTTTATCATTTTTAGTCGGCTTAGCTATATATCAAAAAGTGACTATTTTCTGGACGTTATCGGCTATTTTTGTTATAGCCTTTGTTTTTCGTCTTGGAATAAAGTTGCGCTTAAAACAATTGATACTTGGTTTTATCTTTTTTCTGATCGGTATTTTCCCACTGATTTTATATAATTTCCTAGATTCAGGGACAATAAGCTTTTCAACCAGTTTTTTCCTGGGGGATGATTTTCTGAAAGGGCTAACGCTAAGGATATCCGATTGGTTTGGCAGGTTTATTTATATTTTTGGAGACCCAATAGGTTTTTTCCGCTACTTGTTTTATGGGGTAAGGGCGCCGGCAGTTAATTATTTTTTCTATGTTTTACTGTTTGCTTCTTTTTTGTTCCCCGTTTTTACCCTGTTGAAGAAAAAACCATGGATTGAGCAAAAAAAAGTGGCATTCTTCCCGCTGCTGTTGGTATTAATGCTCTTTTCCATGAGCATTATTAATCGGAGCGGGTTTGATTTTACGCACACCTTTTTATTAGTTCCTGTTGTTGCAATAGTTGAATCTACATTTTTGGTCCATCTTCTAGAAATATTAGAAAAAATAATTATAAAATATATTAAACTCCCTTTTAAACGGTATCTCTACTTTATTTTAATAATCCTGGTGCTTCTGTTTCAAACAAGTCAGGTGTGTGAATATTATTTCGAAGAAAGTAAAGATAGCAGTCCTGTGATGATTATGGTTGATGCGCATAAGGAGCTTGTCAAATATCTGCTCAATGAGAAGATCACTCATCCTGTTACTACAAATTTCAATCTTATGGGTATCGTAGAATTTTTAAGTCAAGAAAAGGTTATGCCGATTTACTATTGGATAGTGTGGAAAGACGCAGAAGTTAAAGACAATGCCCTTGGGCGAATAATTTTAAAAAATTTAAATGGTTATTATATTTTAAAGGTTGGATTTAAAGTTGATATATTTAACGTCTTCCCGGAACCAAGCGTTGCTAATTTCCTGGAGGTTGCAGAGAAAAACAATGTTAAGCCTGTCCTTTTAAGGAATATTCATTCAAGAAATGGTACGCTTATGTTTTCTATATATAAACTAGGTGCTGTTAATATCTAAATATTAATTTGTAAAAAGGTGCGAGTAATGAAAGTATTGCTAGTAAGGCCTGATAGGTCGGGTATGCATTTAGATACGAGGGATCATTTGAAACGCTTTGGCGATTTACATCAACCATTGGGGCTTCTTTATTTAGCGGCGATGTTAGCTGAAGAAAAAATAACGGTGAATATTTGTGATGAAATTGTCGGAGATAATTTTAGCGAAATGGTCAATATTTTTAATCCTGATATCGTAGGGATTACAGTTACTTCGCCGTTAATGTCAAGGGTCGTTGAGCTCACGGCAATTGCGAAGAAAAATGGGATTAGGGTGATAATTGGGGGTCCCCATGTATCAGCATTGCCGAGGGAAAGTCTTAAAGAAAGCGGCGCAGATGCTGCTGTGATAGGGGAAGGGGAGCATACAATTGTTGAATTGTGCAATAAGAATGATTGGTCTGGCATTAAAGGAATTGCCTACCGGAAAAACGGAGAGCTGATCCTTAATCTATTACGTGAACCTATAGAGAATCTTGATATGTTGCCTTTTCCTGCGCGGCACATTCTTGATTTTAGTAAATATCATAGTGATGTTGAATTTGGGCTTCCGCTTAAAAAGAACGAAAAGCTAATGCGTATACTCTCTAGCCGTGGTTGTCCTCACCAATGCACATATTGTGCCTCTCATTGTGTATTTGGGCGCAAACTAAGATTAAGAAGCGCAAGAAATATATTAGTTGAGGTAGAAGAAGCAAGGCAAAGATGGGGCGTTAATGTTTTTATGTTCGCCGATGACGCATTCACGTCCAACTCTTCACGGCTGCGTGAAATCTCCCAATTAATCATAGATAAAAGATTGGATATACGATGGGGTTGTTTTTCAAGGGTCGGTTTAACTCCGGAAATAATGCAATTAATGAAAAAATCCGGCTGTAGGATAATTGGGTTTGGAGTAGAGACAGGAAGTCCGGATATATTGAAGGCTATTAAAAAAAATATAAAAATTAAGGAAGTCATTGATACTTTTAAGAATGCGAAAAAGCTAGACATTAAAACAAAGGCTTTTTTTATTGTTGGTTTGCCCGGAGAGGGAGAAAAAGAATTCAAAGAAAGCATGGAATTGGCTTGCAAGGTCAATCCGACCTACTTGTGGGCTTCTATTTTTGTTCCGCTCCCAGGCAGTAGCATATATAAAGAAATGGATGAATCTGAAAAAATTCATATAGATTGGGGCAAAAGTTCGTTTTTTTACACCAAAGACAGAGTTTTGATGAATAGGCATAGAAGATTGATAAGGCGGTTTTACCTTCGCCCGATTTATATATTAAATATGTTGAGATATTTCTCTCCTGAAGATTTGATATATTTCTTAAGAATGCTAAAAACTTATTTTATTATCCGTTTACAAGAGAACAGATTCATGAGAAAACTTAATCATAACCTATGAAGATTTGCCTAGTGTATCCGAGAACATTCCTCCAGAATAATAGTTTTTTAATTCCTCTGGGCATTGTTTTGCTTGCTACTATCATAAAGAAACAAGGATATGACGTGATTGTCCTGGATTCGTCTTTTGATAATGATTTAAAAGAAACAAAGCATAAGATAAAAGAGTGTAGGCCTGACGTGGTTGGTGTTTCGGCTAGCTCTGATTTATACTCTAACGCAAAAGAGATAGTTAATTTCTCAAAAACGATTGGTGCTATAACAGTGGCGGGGGGGCCATACCCTACGCTTGTCCCGGAGGAGGTAATATTAGATTGCAATTCCCTTGATTTTGTAGTGAGCCAGGAAGCGGAGTTTACTTTTCTAGAGCTACTTAATGCATTGAAATTGGGAGGAAGCTTGGATGTAGTTAACGGGATTACCTATAGAAAAGAAGGCAAGGTTAAGACTAATAGCGTAAGAGAGCCTATATCCAATTTGGATGAATTACCTTTTGCAGACAGGGAAGTTTTGCCTACCCACAATCAATATATAGCTAGCGGAGTTATAGGGTTAATGACGAGCAGGGGGTGCCCGTATAATTGCGGGTTTTGCCAGCCAGCATTAAACAAAATTACTGCTAAGTTTAGAAGAAGAAGCCCGGAAAATGTTGCTGAAGAGATCACCATGCTTTATAAGAAATATAAGAAGAATGAATTTCATATTGATGATGAAACTTTTGCTTTGGATAAGGATTGGATAAAGGGGTTGGTAGAAGAACTCAGATGTAGAAAATTAAAAGGAGTGCTTCGATTCTATGTCCTTAGCCGCGTAGATTCTTTTGATAAGGAAGCCGCAGATCTATTTAAACAGTTGGGTGTTAAGGCTGTTGGTTTTGGTGTTGAAACAGGATCTCAGGAGATTTTAGATGCCCTGCATAAGGATATTACCATTGGACAAATTAAGAACGCTTTCAAATTAGCCAACGTTTTCAAAATTAAAACGCACGCCTTTTTAATGCTGGGAACGCGTTATGAAACCGTGGGGACATTACAAGCTACCGCAGAGCTTGTTCACGAAATACAGCCGGACAGCATTGGCATAGCTTTATTTACTCCTCAAGTTGGAACATTTCTTTATTCAGAATTAGGCAGCAAAGAATTAATTAATAATATGCCATTTGAATATTTTGATTTTTATCAATACTCTGGAAATGATCTGCCGTGTAAGTCAGAAACATTGACTTATAAGCAGGTAATTAATTTCCGGAATAAGTTGCTAAAGGAAAGAAGATTGCGTTTTATTATCAATAATACAAGAGAGGTAGTATTTGATTTCTGGAATAATCGTTCGATTGAGCAAATTATTATGCGAGCAAAATACTTTATGAAAAAAAGGCATTATTATGGGTAAGTCCTGAACCCGTGCTGGTTGCTATCAAATATATAGGGTAAACTTATGTCGCTTCTCAATGTTCTTTTTAGGAGAGAAAGAATTAAACAAGCCTCGCGTTATATCTTAGATGATTCTGTTGTATGCGACATTGGTTGTGGAATAAATGCAGAGTTTCTATTATCCGTAGAGCATAGGATTAGAAAAGGTATAGGCATTGATTTTCGAATTAAGAATACCAAGTTTAGAAATATTGAATTGTTAAAGTTTGATTTGGAGAAACCTTCCAAACTAGAATTTAATGATAACCAATTTGATCATGTTGTGTTATTAGCGATATTAGAGCATCTTAGGCGCCCTGAAATGATAGTAAAAGAAGCGTATCGAATTTTGGCACCCGGGGGGTCTTTAATAGTTACTTCTCCCGTTCCTCTAAGTAAAAATATCCTAAGATTATTGTTATTAACGCCGTTTTTTGATGACGAGGAAGAGGCTTCAAAACATAAGGGTTACTTTTCAGGGAAAGCGCTCAAAGAGATATTCTTGGATGCAGGTTTTGTTAATATAACATTCAAGAAATTCGAATTTGGTTTTAATAGTATAGTTGCAGGATATAAGCAAAGTAAAGTGTAATTTTATTGGTTGTTTAATTAAATCTACTTTATGTAATGTCTAAACCCAGTGTTTCAATAGTAATACCGGTTTTTAATGAAGAGTCATCGCTTCTTAGCGTTATAAAAGAAGTAAATGACGTAATGCGTCTTTCAAGGTATGTTTATAAGGTTATAGTAGTAAACGATGGTTCTACTGATGGCAGTTCCGTGGCTCTCGATCAATTAAATAATGAAGGAGTAATTATTCTTGTTTTGAATTTACATCGGGAGGGATACGGGAAATCATTAAAGGTAGGTTTTAGCCTTGCCGATACAGATCTTATTGTATTTATTGATGCGGATAAAACATATCTGCCTGCAGAAATCATCGGGTTAATCGAATCTTTAGCTAAGCAGGAAAACGCTTTAGCCTGTTTTGGTTCACGGTTTAGTAATAAAACCAAAAGTAAAATCGGATTAATACGTTACTTAGGAAATGTATTTCTTGCCAGATTAGCAACATTATTATTCAACCGATATATAACTGATGCCTGTAGCGGGTTGCGTGTATTCAAACGTGAATTATTGGGTTTAATTGATTATCAATCCCTATCTGATGATCTGGATTTTTCTCCACAGTTCACGGCAAGATGTTTAAAAAGAAAGATTAATTTTATTGAGGTCCCCATAAGTTATAATAAGCGGCAGGGCAAATCAAAAATCAACTTATTAAAACACGGGTATAAATTTACAATAAGTATTCTAAAAGAGCGTTTCATAAAATAAAATTCCGGGTAAAGTTAGCTTGTAAGCCAATATTCTAAATATGCAAGGTAGACCAAAAATTATCCCATTACCATTATTAGCAATATTGATTATGTTCGGTATCTTTTTGTATTTTAGCTGGTTTGTTTCTAGCCCGGTACGGGCGGCCAAGATAGATAGCTTTATTTTGTACAATACGGATGAAGTCTTCCGGTTTTATCTAGTCCGCTTATCATTGCAAAGCGTGTTCGTATTTGTTAATTCATATGTCAGGCCAATATACATGATAATTGCCGCAATATTCTACAACTTACTTTCAGCTGGAATGCTTTCTTTGCGCTTGATGAATGTTTTATTTTCTTGCGCCTCGCTCTATATAATTTGGAAGTTATTAAACAAAATTGGAATTAAAGATAGCGTTTCGACCTTGGCTATCTTAGGTATCGCAACAAACCCGATTTATTTCCTGAATTCGATTTCTGTGCAGGCAGTAAATATGTTTTGTTTCTTTTTGGTAACAGCTACGTATTTATTCTATTGCAAGAAATACCTGCTGTCTGTTATTGCCACGTCATTGTTGCCCCTAATAAGGCCGGAGGGGTATTTAAGTTTGTTCATATTGCCAATTTTTCTGTTAAAGGAGAATAGGCAGAACATTAAATATGCCATTTTGTTATTTTTACCGCTAATCGTTTGGGGGTTAGCAAATGTTTTATTGCTTGGGGATGGTCTCTTAAGCAGGCTATTTTATCAATCCTTGTTGGCGTCGCATAACGTTTTTGGCAAGTTCCCCTTAGGGCAAACATTATCAATGCGCCCAACCTTTACCATAACCCCGCTCGAGTTCTTATTATCTTCAGGCTACCCAGTCTTTTTATTATTTTTAATCGGTTTTGGCATTAAATTATTTGATAAAAGATATTCATTTATTTCTGTATCTTTCCTCGCTTATTTTTTCTTCTATAGCGCTATGACTATAGTCGTAAATCTGGGTTTTGAGAAAATAAACGTTCACGGCATTATGGCGTTGGTATCAACTCCGATTGTTCCGTTTTTAGTTTTATTTGCAGTTATTCCGGCAACAATATTAGAAAGGTGTAAGTCCACCGGAAGGTTCGTTGTAGTCCTTTTTACAGCCATTTTCATTTTAAGTAATTTAATTCAAATAACCGCATTCCGTCAGGACCCTGCCTTGCGCTGGCGGGCCATATTTAATCTTAAAGAAGAAAATGTTTTAAAGGATACGGCTAAATGGCTGGGTGAATATGCGAAAGAGAACGATACGGAGAGGCTGTATATATCTGTTGATGAAGCAACTCACAAATTTACCAATATTTTCCTTATTTATTTGCCCCCTGGGATAAAATTTTATATGCTTTCTGTTGAAGATAAGAATATTTCACTTATAGACTTAGAAACTATTAAGGTTTTGCCGTTTCGGCGCGAAGGTTCGGTTTATCTTAGCCGGAATAAGGGCTTGACTGATCTTGGCGGCCAAATTAAATGTAAACTAATTAAAGGGTTCGGCGATATTTCTTTATATTTTTATGCGTTAGAAAAGGCAGGAGATATTCAGCCAGGCATATGAAAATAGACTGTTTGTTGGTGCATACACCGAAGATCCATAATTTTTACAAATTGATAGGCAGTCATATGTATTGTATGTTAATGCCAATGGGGCTGTTTGCTATAGGCGATATGGTAGCAAAAGAAGGGTTAAGGGTACAGATTATGCATTTAGGGGTTGAGAAAATAGAAGACCCTATGTTTTCATTTAAAGATTATTTGCGGCTTGTCCGTCCCAAGGTCGTCGGGTTAAGTTTACATTGGCATCTTCAGTCCTATGATGTTATCCAGCTGGCCAAAGAGGCTAAGTCTTTTTCCCCTGATATTTTTGTTGTCCTGGGCGGATTTACAGCCAGTTATTTTCATAGGGAAATAATGGATGAGTTTAGTTGTGTTGACGCGATTATCAGGGGTGATGGCGAGGTACCTTTTCTAGAATTAAGCAGAGAAGTAGCCATCCGGGGCAGGGATTTATCTAAGGTGCCAAATTTGACATGGCGGGATGAAGGGGAAACCAGGGCTAACCGCATAAATTATGTCGCTAAGGATGAAGACTTGAGTAATTTAAATTTTACAAATATGGAATTGTTGAAAAACTATCCTGCGTACAGGGATATCTCTACGCTGCGCCCTTACTGGATAAATGGATTGTCTAAAATGAGCAACTTGGCGCTTTGTTATCCTAAGTATAAGGCATTTCCCATATCCATATCTAGAGGTTGTCCTGTCAATTGTACTTATTGCGGCGGGGGGAGCGACGCCCAGGAGTTAATAAATGGCAGAAGAGGGATAGCTGTGCGTTCAGTAGAGAAGGTCGTGGGCTCTATAAAAGAAGTAAGAAGATATGGTTATGATACCATCCACATTAATTATCTTCCCTTTGGTGGTAAGCCGTACTATTTTCAGGAGTTGTTTTATGCTATAAAGGACGAAGGAATAAAAATAAATTGTATAATGGAGTGTTGGTCCTTGCCGCCTAAAGAAGTTATTGCTGCGTATAAGAAGACATTTACAGACCACAGGTTTTCAATAATAATTTCTCCCGAATCCGCTTCGGAGAATACAAGAAAAGCCTGCAAGGGTTTTTATTTTAGTAATGAGGAGTTATTTGAATTCCTCACTTTTACCAAGGAGGCCGAAATATCAGTATCGTTATTCTTTAATATTGGCCTGCCGGGTGAAACTCTCGGGGATTTTAAAAGGACTTCAGATTTTCAGAGAAAACTGGTAAATAGGTTTGGGCGGCATGTTAGTTGTCAGACTGCGACTGCTGAAATAGATCCTGCTTCACCTGCTTGCAATAATCCCGGGAAGTTTGGTATAACAAGGCCCAGTCTATCTTTTCAAGACTATTTTAATACGCACAGCCTAAGGAATAATTCACCATTTTCAGCTTACAGAATAGCTTGTTGTACGCGGGCCAATAATAAAATTCTGAAATCAGAAAGAATGAACATAGATTTATCCAAGAAGCAGATACAGGGCATTGTTTGTAACGAATTCTGCCCGCTCTCAAATCTTATATGCGTTAAATTTAGAATAAATAACCTTGTTTTTGCCCGGAAGGCAATCAATTTGTTATCAAGGGTTTGCTGCAATGCCGCATTTCTCTACTGGAAGCTGCGTTCTTTAATAACTAAGTGCAATAACAAACATAGTAATTTAATACAGGCATAATGGATTTCGTTAATAAAACAAGAGTCTATAATAAAATTCCTCGTTTTTATGATACGTGGATTAATTTTTGGAGCGGCCTGGTTGGCGGTGGCAATCAAATGAGAAACTGCGCGATATCCTTACTTGCCTTAGTTCCTGAAGACAGGGTCATTGACATATGCTGTGGTTCGGGGGATTTGGCTTTAATGATACGTAGCAAAGTGAAAAACGGAGAGGTTATAGGTTTGGATGCTTCACCGGCGTTGCTTAGGCTAGCAAGGCTCAAAGATACATTATCGCAGGTTATATTTTTAGAAGCAAATGCTTTAAGTATATCTTATCCAGATGAGTATTTTGATAAGGTGGTAATTTGCGGCGCCTTGCATGAAATGTCAAGAAAGATAAGGCAGAAGGTATTAAGGGAAATGTATAGGGTGACGAAACGAGGGGGGAGAGTTCTTGTCGTGGAACCAGCTTATCCACGGAAATCAAAGAAGGCGAAGCTAATTTTTCACCTTCTGTTTAATTTCCTGAATCCTGAAAGTATAACCCTGAATGATATGCTTAAGGTGGGGGTGGTTAAGGAAATAGAGGAGAGTGGTTTGCTTGTGGTTGAGCAGAAATTCAGTAATTTGGGGATTATGCAGCATATTTTATCAAAGAAATAAGAAAATATCCTTCTTCTTTGATCGCGTATTGGATTGTGTTAAGATTATTAAATGGAACAGAAAAGTTGAACATTTATGATAGATATGCGTCCGGTCCTACGATTGTTTGAGAGAAAGTTCCTAAACCTTTTCCCGAGATACCTGTCTTTGCCTACAAAGTTATTCCCACATTTGTTTGATGAAATGGATTTATTTTTCTTGCCGAGGATTACAGGTAAAAGAATACTGGATATAGGTACCGGTCTCTCTCCATACCCTATAAGATTTGTAAAAGAAAGGCCCGAGGTAAGCTCAATGGTAGGTTTGGATATATCTGAGAATTTACTCCGAAAAGCTAAGAATTTAGCAAGAGATCAAAATGTGGGCAATCAAATAAAATTTGTGAGGGCAGATGCCCATGCGTTAAGTTTTTCGAATGATACCTTTGATTGCATTTTTAGCATAGGTTCCCTTAACTTATGGAACAATCCCATACTTGTGTTAAATGACGCCTACCGTGTTTTAAAACCAGGCGGAAAGTTTTTTCTTTTGGACCAATGTAGAGCAAAGTCCATGGAAGAGATAGTGGAAGCCTTATTTAAGCGCGGATTTTTTGGAATTGGATTAGTTGCTTATTCGGAAAATGAAATCCGGTATTTTATCAGAAAAAGCGCATTCAAAGATTGTGATATAAAAATAGAAAACATGGTTATTTATATCGAGATGAAAAAATAGATTAAGATAGACGTAAGCTAGCTAATGAATGGAGATTGAAATATGTCTTTATTTAAAGTGGTATTGATAAATCCTGATTCGCCATTAAGGCAGGCTACTGGCAACCTTAAGAGGTTTGTTACTCCTGTGCCCCCTTTGGGGATCGCCTGCATTGCCGCTGTTTTAGAGAAGAATGGCATGGAAGTGGTAGTTTTTGACCAGGTTGCAAATAGCATGAGCAATGCAGAGCTTGCCCAGAGGGTTAGAGAAGAATCTCCCGGTCTTATAGGGATCTCCTGCCTTACTCCGGTTATGAATAATGTTAAGGCGCTTGTAGGCCAGATCAGGTCCTTCTCCAGGAATATCCCGATTGTCCTGGGGAATACCCATGCTACTGTATTTGCAGATGAGCTATTAAAACATGGGATAGCAGACATCATTGTTTCCGGAGAAGGGGAAGATAGCATGCTCGAAGTCTCTCTGGCAATTAAAGGAAATAAAAGCCTGGAGGGTATTAAGGGAATCAGCTTCGTCCGGGGTAGGCTAAATTACCATAATCCGCCAAGAGAATCTGCCAGAGACCTGGATGAATTTCCCTATCCTGCTTGGCATTTGCTTAATTTAAAAGATTACGAGAAATGCCCCTTGCTTTGTCTTGATGAGGGGCTTACTGTGCCGATCCAGGCCTCCAGAGGCTGTTTTTATCATTGCACTTTTTGTTCTCAGGACCAGATATTTAAGAAATTCCGATATCGGCAAGTAGATAAGGTGATAAATGAAATAGAATATTTTTACCAGCGTTTCGGGGTCAGCCGTTTTGTATTTATTGATGCGAACTTCCCTTTTTCAAAAGAATACGGGTTAAAGTTTTGTGATGAATTTATCAGGCGCGGTTTGCACAAGAAAATAAAATGGCTTACCGAAACACGGGTAGACCTTGTAGACCTTGAGTTGTTAAAGAGGATGAAAGAGGCTGGCCTGCATTTAATAATGTATGGATTTGAAGTAGGCAACCAGGGAATTCTTGATAGCATACAAAAGAAAACTACGCTTGGCCATGCGAGAAGGGCAATGGAATTAACTAAAAAAACCGGGATATATACATTGGGTTTATTCATTTTGGGGATGCCCGGCGAAACCCGGCAGACATGCGAAGAGACAATAAGGTTTGCCAAGGAGTTGGATTGTGATGTTGCCAAGTTTAATATTGCCGTGCCTTTGCCGGGGTCAAAGTTTTTTGAAGATTATAAGGAAAAAATTAAGAATAAAGACCCTGAAACATTTACAAGCTGGTATGATTGGGTGCCTTTTTCCGGAAAGCTGCTTTATGTCCCCGAAGGGATGACAGATTATGAGCTGAAGAATTTACAGCGCAAAGCGATGTTTGAGTTCTACTTGAGGCCACGCTTGATTCTAAGGCATGTCCTCAATGGCACAATTTCATTCAGAAATATGTGGCATGGGGCGAATATATTAATTAGCGGTTTCTTCAGGATGGCAGTTTGTTCCTTTATGAACTTGCCGGTCCTAAGGAATCTTAAAAATAAAAATTCTAGGTTCGAAAATTACGGATAAGATGAATGTCCTTTTGATTTCTGTCCCTACAATTAGGATCAGGTATAATATAAGCGGTGTTTTTCCTTTGCCTCCTTTGGGCCTGGCATACATCGCTGCAATTTTGAAAAACAGCGGTTTTGCCGTAGAGATATTAGATATGGATGTTTTGAGAATTAAATTAAGCGATCTTTCTTCGCGCTTAAAGGGATGCGATTATCCGGTTGTCGGGGTGAGCTGCCGCAGTATTTTTAGTTTGGGGGATGCTATCAGAATAATAAAGGAAATTAAATCGGTATTACCCGGCAGTACGGTTATAGGGGGAGGGCCGGGTTTTATGTTTTCGCCGGAAATAATCTTTAAGCATATGCCGGGTTGCGACATAATTGTCCATGGCGAAGGCGAAGATACCATGTTAAATTTATGCAGTAGGTTAAAAACAGGAAACAAAGATTTGAGCGCTTTAGAAGGTATTTCTTACCGGAGTGGAGAGCAGATTATTTCCAGGTCAAGGCAGCATTATTTGGACCTTGATAAACTTCCGCTTCCTGCCAGGACGTTATTGCCGAATAGCTGCTATAGAATGCATCCTCCGTTTGGGGTTTATCCTCCCGCGACTTTAATGGAAACAAGCAGGGGGTGTGAGTATGGCTGTACTTTTTGCTCTTTACGCAGGCCGGTAAAAGGAAGGTCAGTGCATCAGGTGATAGATGAAATTCAGGGATTGATCAGGGAATATGGGGTAAAAGAAGTACAGTTTATAGACCCTAATTTTACTTATGACCAAAAAAGGATAATGGATTTATGCCGCCAATTAATAGACAGGAAAATTAAAGTCAGATGGACCTGTAAAACCCGGATTGACTTAGTATCTGAAGAGTTACTTAAGGCGATGTCTCAGGCGGGTTGCTATATGATTTCCTACGGAGTGGAATCAGGGTCCCAGAAGATTCTGGATACACTGGACAAGGGAATTACCATTGAAGAGACAGAGCGGGTTTTTCGTTTAACCAGGCAGGCAAAGATTAAGACCCTGGCTTATGTAATCATCGGCTCTCCCGGAGAGGATGATAATACGGTTAAGCAAACCACGGATTTTCTTATAAAGCTAAAGGCAGATTTTGTTTTATTCGGTGAACTATTGCCTGGGCTTAATTCTATTTTGGTTAAGCAGACAATAGGCAAGAAGATGTTCAGCGAAGAAGACCTGTTTGATTTTTATGTATTCGGAAAGAATATATTTGATAGAAATAACTTTAGCCATATCTCTCAGGTTAAGATTAAAAAGTGGCTGATAATGGCATATAAGTCATTTTATTTAAGGCCGGGTTATTTTATTCAATGTCTCATAAAATTAAGGAATGCGCAGGAATTAGTTTGTTTGGCCAAAGGCGCCTGCCTTTTGCTCCTTGATACATTTAAGAAAAAATCCAAGGTTTTTTAATGAATCCATAATAAAAATGAAGAAAAATACGGTTATTTATTTATTCCTCATAATCTTATCAGCTTTCTGCCTGAGGTTATTTAATCTGGGGGCAAAGTGTTTATGGTTTGATGAAGCCCTGGATGTCTATTATGTCTGGACTGAAGGCCTGCTTTTTCCCTCCGTGGCTTCAATCTCTCCCGCCTATAGTATACTTTTATATTTTTGGAAGGGGGTTGCGGGTAATGAATTTATGCTCAGATTGCCCTCTGCCATTTTTAGCCTAAGTTCGGTTTATTTCATTTATTTATTTGCCTCTCTCGTATTTAACAAGAAAACAGGGTTGATAAGCGCGTTTATCCTGGCAATTTCTCCCTTTAGCTTGTATTATGCGCAAGAATGCAGGCCGTATTCTTTATCTTGCCTGCTGGTTTTATTAACTTCCTATTTTTTTGTAAAATGCCTGAAAATTAACAGAGTTGTTCATTGGGTTTGTTTTATATTTTTTTCGCTGCTAGGGGTATATACGCACTATGTTACGTTTTTGATTTTTTTTCTTGCAGATGTTTTCCTGTTAGTTAATTTCAAAAAATACAGCTATTTGAGAAAAAGGTGGTATATTGCAAACGCGGTTGTTTTAATCCTTGCCTTGCCTGCAGTTAAAATAATATTTTCAACTCCATATCTTTATACTAATTGGTGGGTTCCTTCTGCAGGATGGCACTCCATTCCAATTACCTTGAAGAATTTTTCTATAGGGTATAATGCCCCGCTATCTTTATATTCCAGCGCCTTTTTCGTATTTGCATTTTTGTTCGCATACGGAGCCATAAAATCCAGGAAAAATGAATTTTTCTGGTTTTTTATCGACTGTTTATTCCTTCCGTTGTTTGCAGCGCTTTTGTTTTCGCTGCTGAAACCGTCTTATTATATAGACAGGCATCTAATTCCGTTTTCCGTATTTTTTTATATCTTAGCAGCATACGGGGCCTCTGTGATAAGAAGAAAGTACCTGTTCTCGTTCGTATTGGCGGGAATTTTGGCGGTTTCGTTAATAGCAATAAAGAATTATTACGCAAATTATCTGCCAAATTCTTTTATCCATCATATAGGAGTCCAGGAAGAAAAAGATGCAAGAAAATTGTCAGGTTATATTATGGATAATTTTAAACCCGGGGATGCGCTATGTTTCAGCGACGAAAATGCAATTCCCCAGCTTTGGTATTATCTCGGCCCGCATTATTTAAGGGGGACTTATAACACGGGCATTTTCAAGGAACTGGATAAGAAAATAATATTGGAATACGATAAAAAAGAAGATATAATCCTGGCATTTTCTTTTCTTAAGCCCAGTTCCCCGGGCTGCCATAAGCCGGTTAGTTTTTCTTTAGAGGGCTGCAACAGGATTTGGCTGGTTGCTTGTTATAACGAGAAGGAGTTAGTAGGGGCCCTGGACCGAAAATTTACCAGAAAAAGCTTGGTTAGTTTTAAAGGGGTAAGGGCATATCTTTTTCTTGTAGAGCAAAAGTTATAATTTAGCGGAGGGGTCCGTATATTTTATCAAGCTTAATGATTATTCCCCCAAGCTATTTTGAACTCCTCAGCCCTTTTGCCCCTTGATTCCACAGTTTCCCTGCCGCTTTTGAACCCTGTCAAACCGAGATTCCAGGCTTTATGTATGATATCAAATATCTCTTCTTGTGTGGCGTTATTGGGGATATACTCCTGAAGATTCCTGAGCAGTAAATCGGCAAACGCCCGGTTTGCCAGTTCATACAACTGATGAGAAGATAGTATGTCCTGCCAGCTACAATCTTTAAAATCAGGGTACAGTCGCCGCACATCTTCATAGGCTTCAGGGCTTAAACCGTATGTCCCGAATCCGCGTGCATCAGGGTGCATATATGCAGGAGGGATATCTTCCGGCGGAGAAGTCGGTTCAGGGCTCTCCAAATATGTTAAACCAAGTCTTAAATACCCCCATAATTGATCGTTTACATATAGGAATTGAGACGTAAATAACAACGGCTTGGCTGGCGTTAGATATTCAGTTGATAAGGGTTTAGCCCATAGAGTTGTTATTAATAAGAAGGGTAGAACTATGCCTGTAATCCACATCCCCTTAAACATAGGGACCTCATCTTAAGAACTCCGGCATTAGCAACGTATGCCAGGGCGGATGAGCTTCTCCTATGCCTAAAAGGAGTGATTACAAAAAACCCCAAAAAGGCAAGTTATTTTAGGGTTTTTAAACGCTCTTTGGTAGCTCCACTATCCCGCAGGGGACTGGAAGCTTTGCGTCCCAGCATTGCTGCTAGTTTGCCTTTGTCAGTAGCTAAAAGCGCCTGATTGTTTTACATCTTTACTTCTAAGAGAAGTATGCACTATTTTTTATTAATTTGCAAATTTATTATCAAAAGAAGAGTCCGTTTCTATGTATAACAAGGGCAGGGGATGTCTGGCCTAGCGGATTGATAAACTGCTATTATTCTAAGGCGGTAATGGTATAATTAAAAATATAAATAGCTGTACGATATTTTACCAGGGCTTTCTGCGGCTTGATAAATGCGCAATTTTACCCATGTAGCTATAAGATCCGCCAAGCCTTGACAATAGGTATTTTTTGTGTTAAAAAAGTTTTATTCATTAGGGAAGCTTATCCTGAATGCCCAAGGTAGAAAGATTAAAAATTAGAAATAAAACTTTCCTTCAGAAACCCGGATTAAATTACCCCTTTTTTACTGCTACCGCATTATTCCTTTATTTTAGTTTATGTTTTCCTATTATATCTAATTTATGCGTTGCCGGAGCACAAGAATACCCGTTCAGCAGGGAAGAGGCATTGGAGGCCAGGCGCGAAGATGCGGCTATCAATAAAATATTGCTGCAACAAAAGCAGGATCAGAAGGCTGTAGCAGAAAAGGCGCTTGCCGAAGCCAATAAACAAATTGCTATTGATAACAAAACCCGGATTCAGCAAGAGGAAGCGCAAAAGATAATTAAGAAAAAGATGGCCGAGGCTGATAAGAAACAGGCCGCCCTGGATAAAAAAGCCCAGCTTCAAAAAGAGCGCGAAAAGGAGTTAGCTGATAAAAAAGCAGTTATTCAGCTTAAAGAACAGGCGATCCTGGATAGAAAAACCATAGTTCAACAGGAGTGCGAGAATAGCGCGGCTGATAAAAAAACTGCCATTGAAATTAAGAAACAGGCAGACTTGAACAAAAAGGCCCAGCTTCAGCAGGAAAGTCAACAGGCGCTTATTGATGGCCGGAGAAATTTTGACCAAACGCAAAAAGCTGCAATGGATAAGAAAATCCAGCTTCAGCAGGAACGTGAATTAAATCGTGTTGAAAAACAAGCATCCATAGAAAATAAAAAACAAGCTGCTTTAGATAAAAAAGCCCGCCTTCAGCAAGAGCGTGAAAAGAAGATAGCAGATAAGAAGGCAGCGGTTGAGTTTAAAAAACAGGCCGCCCTGGATAAAAAAGCCCAGTTTCAGAAAGAGCGTGAAGAAAAGCTTGCTAAGCAGCTTCAGGAGCGCCAGCAGAAAATTGCCGATCAAAAGGCAATAGCAGAAAAGAAAAAACAAGCTGCTTTAGATAAGAAAACCAGCCTTCAGCAGGAGCTTCAGCAAAAAATTGCCGACCAAAAGGCGATCCAGGATAAAAGGCGGCAAGGGTTGAATGTTGATGGCCAGCTTGAAGAAAGCCGAAAGCTGGAAGCAGCCGACCAAAAGGCGATAGCCGAGCAGAAAAAGTTATCCGCTTTAGATAAAAAAACCCGCCTCCAGCAGGAGCGCCAGCAGAAAATTGCCGATCAGAATGCCCTGAGAGATTTTAAGAAGCAAGCCGCCCTGGATAAAAAAGCCCAGCTTCAGAAAGAGCGTGAAGAAAAGCTTGCTAAACAGCAGCAAGATCGCCAGCATATGATTGCTGAGCAAAAAGAAGCCGCCGAATCAAAGAAGAGGATAGCTTTAGACAGGAAAATTAAGCAGCTTCAGGAGCGCCAGCAGAAAATTGCCGACCAGAAGGCCTTAGCCGAGCAGAAAAAGCTATCCGCCTTAGAGAAAAATTCCCAGCTTCAAAAAGAGCGCCAGCAATATATTGCCGATCAAAAAGCGCTTGTCCAAGTTAAGAGGCAAGCCAGTTTAGAGAGGGAAGCCCTGATTCAAAAAGAGCGTGAGCAAAGAATTATTAAAGAGCGCCAAGAAACTGAAAAGAAAATAGCCGACCAAAAAGCAGCTGAAGAAGCCAGGGAAAAGATTGCCTTATTTAAAAAGGTCCAGCTTCAACAAGCTCGCGCGCAAAGAATAGTAGAACAAAAAGCAGCCGAGGAAACCGGGCAAAAATTTGCCGCTGAATAAAATAAACCGAACATATTATTATCTGTAATTAAATCGTTTGAATGTTTTATGAATAACGATAAGAATGTTATTTACAATAAGTACGTATATTTTTTAATAGGCGCTATCACTGTTTTTTATTTAATAAATAATTACATTTGGTTAAGCTTAAATGCTTATCCTCATGGTCCGGATGAATTTTCCCATCTACTTATCGCTCAAAACTTCTTTAATGGCATTGTTTCAGCTCGGGCAGAATTTCTGGCCGAATATTTTAGATTAAGTTTAAATTCAATCTGGCCGCCGCTGTTCCATTTTACCTCTGCTGTTTTATGTTGTTTGACAGGTTTTTCCAGTGTTTCCCCTTTGATAATAAACCTTATTTATTTAGTGATATTGTTATTTTCTGTTTATTCTATAGGGTATAAGCTTTATAACAAGCAAGTCGGTATTTTAGCTATCATGCTTTTATCCTTGTATCCTATGGTTTTTAGATATTCCAGATTCTTTGGCCTCGATTTCCCTCAGATCTCCGTGCTCTGCCTGAGTATTTATTTTTTGATTTGTACAGAGTTTTTCTTAAGTAAGAAGTTCTCTATATTATTCGGCATTTCCCTTGGCGCAGGTTTGCTTATAAAATCAGCTTTTATATTATTTTTGGCTGGGCCATTGGTTTGTATAATACTGCAATCTGTTTTTTTAAAGGGGCAAAAAAGCAAGTATCTGTATGCCAGGGCGGTTAATTTATTTCTTTCATTAGCGGTTGGGGCATTTATATCCTTAAGTTGGTATTTGCCTAGCTATTCCGCAACGCTCATAAGATTAAAAACCTTTTTTCGTACCTTCGCACACCATCCTTCTGTTGGTCAAGCTATAGACAAGACTTCTGCCGTATTTAGGATTGACAAATTTTTTGACTATTTGCGTATTTTAGTTAATGAACAGATATCTTTCTTATTCTTTATAATTTTGATTTTAGCGTTATTTTTCTTCCTCAAGAAACGTTCCTACAAGCTGT
>Ga0268276_1001883_pt1 | contig 19121 bp, 18 predicted proteins | sample saktaG_4_FD_190145 | JGI IMG/M metagenome (GOLD analysis project Ga0268276, IMG submission 190145) | Saline water microbial communities from Sakinaw Lake, British Columbia, Canada - sak_2010_1_5_45m | ecosystem: Environmental > Aquatic > Non-marine Saline and Alkaline > Saline ... | reverse complement strand
CTTAGCGAATTCGACGAATCCGGAAACAGAAAATCTGTTGCAAATAAGGATAATCCCGTCCATCAGCAGGTATTCAAAGGAAATTTACCACAAGGCAGGGTCCAGCCAGACGGACAGATTCTTTATGATGCGATTTGTTCTAATTGCGGAAAAGCCACGAAAGTTGTTTTTCCTCCCACAGAGGGAAGGGCTGTTTATTGCAAGTCCTGCCTGAAAAAAATTAAAGCAGGTGCTCCGCAAAACCAGCAGAACAATAATAAAAAACCTGAAAACCCGATGCCCCCTCGCAGGGCTGGTGTGGCGGAGACCCCGCAACCTCCTGCTGAGCGGGACGGTGCTGTGGTCGAAAATATTTATTTCCACGGCAGCAAGAAATCAAACGAACAGAGAAATAAAAAGCAATCAGTCCAGCAGGGATCCAAGCGAAAAGAGATTAATTTGTCAGAACTTAGAAGGGCCCTAGAAGAAACCTTGCAGAAAAAAGATGAAGACGAGGCAAAAGAGCCGGAGGGCAGGCCTAAAGAACAAAATGGCACTGCGCCAGAACCAAAAGACAAGCTACAGATCAGAATAGAACGGGAAAAGGAAATGGATAAAGTAATTGGAGAAAATGAATCCGGGAAATCACAACCCCAAAAGAACCAAGATAGTGCTAATCTTTCAGGCCCGCCTGCGCAGGTAAGTAAAAAGAATATAATCAATCCAGGAGAAACAGTAAAATTATAATTTTTATCGGGCAGCGTTAGTTGTTCGATTTTAGGCAAACATGAAAACCCTTAAAGACGTTAGCGTATCGGACAAGCGTATCTTAGTAAGGTGCGATTTTAATGTGCCCCTAGAAGAAAATGGAAACATTTCTGATGATTTTAAGATCAAACAAACTTTACCGACAATCAGATACTTGATAGATGCCAAGGCGAAAATAATTTTAATGAGCCACCTCGGGAAGCCGGAAGGGAAGATTGTACCAGAGTTGAAGCTAGACAAGGTGGCTGGGAAATTAGCCGATTACCTTGGTTTTCCTATCGAAAAAGAAGATGATTGTATAGGCCCAGACGCGGAAGTTGAATCAAACAAATTAGAGCCGGGCAGGATTTTGCTTTTAGAGAATTTAAGATTCCACAAAGAAGAAACCGATAACGATCCCGAATTCGCGAAAAAACTTTCGTACTTAGGAGATATTTATGTAAATGACGCTTTTGCTGAATCTCACAGAGACTATGCATCAATGACCGGAGTGCCAAAACTTTTGCCTAGTTGCGCAGGCTTATTACTAAAAAAGGAGGTTGAGTTTTTGGACAAAATCATTAAAAACCCGGAAAAACCTATGGTAGCTATCGTAGGCGGTAAAAAAGCAGAAACCAAAACAAAATTTATTGATAAAATTTCAGAAGTTGCCAACTTTGTGATAATTAGTGGGTTGATAGCAAAAGAAGTAGTTGAAAAAAATATTAAATTTAAGTATCCCGAAAAAATAATATCTCCCACAGGAGAATTAGATTCTTTAGATATTAATGACGAGTCGATAAAAATATTTCAAGAAAAAATAAGGCAGGCAAAAACTGTTTTTTGGAATGGGCCTTTCGGAAAATTTGAAGATAAAAAGTACGAAAAAGGAACTTTGGCAATTGCCAAAACTATAATAGACAGCGGAGCTTATTCGGTTGCCGGCGGGGGAGAAACAGTTGAATTTTTAAATAAACAAGGTATGATTGATAGGTTCAGCCATGTTTCAACCGGCGGGGGTGCAATGTTAGCATACTTGGCTGGAGATAAACTTCCCGGTATAACGGCATTAGAACAATAAAATAATAATGACACAGAAAATAAAAAATATAGAGAAAGCATCAGAAAGAATCAAGAAAGCCATTAAAAACAAGGAGCGCATAATTTTGTATGGCGACTCTGATTTAGACGGAATATCATCAGTCGTTATCTTGGAAGAGGCGATTAAAAACTTGGGGGGACATATCGATTCTGCTTTCTTCCCTGATAGGGAAAATGACGGCTACGGTATTAATTTTTTTGCCCTAAATATATTGAAAGATAAGGCTCCCGCAGTTTTAATAACGTTAGATCTTGGCATAGGGAATGTAAAAGAAGTTGATGTGGCCAACCAAATGGGCTTTGAAGTTATCATTATCGATCATCACGAACCTTTATCCGGAGTGCCTAAAGCCTCTATTATTGTCGATCCGAAGCAAGAAGACGACATGTGTCCGTTTAAGGGGTTAGCTAATGTGGGAGTTACTTTTAACCTCTGCATGGAATTGCTGGGCGACCCGAAGGGTACTCCGGTTTCTCAGAATTTAAAAAATAGTTTTTTAGAATTGGCTGCTTTGGGAACAATCGCTGATATGGTGCCTCAAGTTGAGCAGAATCAGGAAATTATTGAGCAAGGATTAAGGTCTCTAAAAAATACTTTCCGCCCCGCATTAAGGGCGTTTTTAGATATATTGGGCGACGGTAAGGTGTTTGAGGAGTCCTTGCCAAAAATTATTTCTGCGCTTAACGCGGCAGAATCTTTAAAATTTGAAAATGAATCATACTTGCTTCTAACTTCTTCTGACAATAAAAAATGCAAAGAAATAGCGCAGGCGCTTTTAAACAAAAACCGATATAAGCAAGATCAGATTAAAAGCATAGCAGAAGAGGTAGAAAGGAGAATTTCGCAAAAACCCGATGAGCCCATTATTTTTGAGGGCGACCCTTCTTGGAAGTTGACTTTGGCAGGTCCTGTTTCTTCTATAATTTGTAACAAATATGAAAAGCCGGCTTTTATTTTCAAAAAAATGGACAAGGAATCCTGCGGTTCGGTAAGAAATCCAAAAGGCACAAATTCTGTGGACGCCATGAAAGAATGCAGCGCTTTTTTAATGACCTATGGAGGCCACGCGCAGGCCTCGGGATTCCGAGTTAAAAACGAGCATCTGGAAAAATTCAAAGATTGTTTGAGCGATTACTTCAAAAAGTCTAAATAGGATATGGATGGCAAGTCGAGGGCAAATATAAAAATTGGCGGGGAGGTTGATATTGTTTTAAAGAAAGACCAGCCAACTGGTAAGCTAACCCATGGCATAGTGAAGGATATTTTAACCAGCGATAGCCAGCATCATCGTGGAATCAAAGTGCGTTTAGAAGACGGACAGGTGGGCAGAGTGCAAAAAATTTATCCGGTGTTTGCAAAAATTAATGGTATTGAGTACCAAGAAGGGCTAACATAAAAAGTATGAAAAAAATTATTATATATACAGATGGGGGGTCGCGGGGCAATCCCGGCAAAGCTGCCATAGGGGTTGTTTTTTGTAATGAGAAAGATCAACCGATTAAAAAATATGGCGAATATATAGGAGACAACTTAACAAATAATGACGCTGAATACCAGGCAATTATTTTTGCTTTGAAAAAATTTAAAGCGGTTTTTGGCAAAAAAATTGCAGGAATTTCAGATGTTGAAATAAGGGCTGATTCAGAACTTGTTGTAAAACAGCTCAACGGAAATTATAGATTATCAGAGCCGAAAATACAGCAGTTTTTTATAGAAATTTGGAATTTAAAGTTTGACTTTAAATCAGTGAAATTTAAACATATACCGCGTGAGAAAAACAGCGAGGCAGACAGATTGGTAAATGAGGCATTAGATAGCCAAACCGCCGTAAAATCTTTGTTTTAACAGGATATGGAGATTTTTTTAGTTTTTTTCTGCATAATTGTTCTAGGAATCATTCCATTGATATTTTTAATAAGAATTCTGGGGTTTGTATATCCCTTTTTGTTTTGGGGAGGGATTGATGTTTCTACCACAAAAGAAAAGGTTAAAAAAATGGTAGAATTTTTAGATATAAAGCCCGGCCAAAAAGCTGTTGATTTGGGCTCTGGCGAAGGCAGGTTATTTATTGCTTTAGCAAAAGCTGGAGCCAAAGCTTATGGTTTTGAAATAAATCCATTTCTGGTATCGCACGCGAAGAAAAATATAAAAGAGGCAGGATTAGAAGAATCGGCTTTTGTTTCTTGCAAAAATTTTTGGCACCAAAATCTCAAAGATTTCGATATGGTCGCTGTTTTCCCAATGGCGCATATGATGGAAAAACTAGAAAAAAAGTTTGATAGAGAGTTAAAGCCACAAGCAAAAGTCGTGATAAATTATTTCAAGCTTCCAACATGGAGGCCAGATAGGGCGGAGGACGATGTTTATCTGTATATTAAGAAATAATTTACATCTTGACATGGCGGCATGATTTGGTATAATAAAGGTGTCTCAGCAAGACAAGTGATTGCTCTTTCCAATAGAAAGAGAGGAAAGTCCGAACACCATCCCACCCTACATATAGGAATATACGAATGGCGGGATAAAATAATAGCGGCTAACGGCCGTCCACAGCAATGTGCGAGGTGCGAACAGAAACGCCAAAGCCGAAAGGCAGAGGTATCCGCAAGGATAAGTTTTGCAGAAATGCAAAAATGAAACGGCTAAATCCTTATTGGGTGCAAGAACAAAGCAGAAAATCAGGTTAAATACATCTTGAGATTCTGTTAAAAGTAGTTCGCTTGACCCTGAGAGTAATCGAATGGGCAGATAGATGATCACACATTCGATAACTTCGTTATCTCAGTGTAAACATAATAATTTATCCTGAGGAGCGAAGCGACGAAGGACAGAATTCGGCTTATAGTCTTGCTGGGACAATTAAGATGCAGAGCTTAAGGCTCTGCATTTTGATTTGAAAAAAATGTTAAAAAGGAGTAATATGAAACATTATTAATTTTGAATAGGTGATTCAAAAATTTCTCAATTCGCAGACAAAATCCATAAGTTCAGCTTCCTTAATCTTGGCGATTTCCTATTTGGCCAGCGCTTTTTTGGGCTTGATAAGGGATCGTCTTTTAGCCGGAACTTTTGGAGCTGGCAGTGAGCTGGATGTTTATTACACGGCCTTCACTGTGCCTGATTTTGTTGCTTTAATTTTAATTTTTGGAGCCATATCAGCTGCAGTAATTCCAATTTTCAGCTCGTACTTGATAAAGTCAAAAGAAGAAGCATGGAGATACGCCTCGATGCTTTTTAACGTGTTTTTGGGATTTTTAATTATTGTTTGCATAATCCTTATATTTTTTACCCCCGTAATAATTTCTTTAATAGCCCCGGGATTTTCAGGCGAAAAAAGAGAGCTGGCGGTTCTATTGATGCGTATTATGTTTTTGAGTCCTATTATTTTAGGGGCTTCAAACATAGTAAGCGGAATTTTACAGGTTTTTCATAGATTTTTAATAACAGCTCTAGCTCCTTTGCTGTATAACCTTGGCATAATAATCGGCATTTTCTTTTTTGTGCCAAAATTTGGTTTGCCGGGTTTGGCTTGGGGGGTTGTGCTTGGAGCAGTTCTGCATTTGGCAATTCAGGTCCCAGCTTTCTTTTTTTCCGGCTTTAAATACAAAGCCAGTTTCAACTACAAAGACCCGGGTGTTGCAAAAACAATAAAACTTATGGTGCCGAGGTCTTTGGGCCTAGGAGCCGGGCAATTAAATACAATTGCAACCACAGCCATTGCCTCAACATTGTTGGCAGGTTCAATAGCAGTTTTTAATTTAGCTAATAATTTGGCGTCAATTTTAGTTAGCGCAATTGCGCTCTCTGTTTCCACCGCTTCTTTCCCATCGATGTCTATGGCTTTTATAAAAAATGAAAGCGAAGAGTTCTTGAGAAAATTTTCCGGTATTTTTAGGCAAATAGTTTTTTTAATTATTCCCCTAAGCCTTCTGATTATAATTTTAAGGGCGCAGATAGTCAGGGTGGTTTTGGGCGCTGGTAAATTTAGCTGGGCCGATACAAAATTAACAACCGCTTGCCTCGGCATATTAGCTTTAAACTTAATTGCTCAAGCGTTAATTTTATTTTTGTCAAAAACATTTTATGCAGCCCACAACACAAAAATACCCGCAATAGTGAGCGGAGTAACAGTCGCTTTTAATATTTCCTTGAGTTTGTTGCTTGTGTGGCTTGTCAGGTCTTTCTCGGGATTCAATCTCTTTTTGCAAAATCTCTTAAGATTGGGCGGCGTTGCAAATATCGGCGTGATTGCGCTGGCTTTGGCCTATACAGCAACAGCTGTTTTGGAGTGCGTCTTTCTTTTGTATATGTTTTGCAAAAAGTTCCCGGATTTGCGACGGAAAGATATTTCTGACTCTTTATGCAAAATACTGCTTGCCAGCCTAATAATGGCAATTTTTACTTTTACAATAAGGCAGATACTCGGTTCTGTTGTAAGTTTGCAGACATTTTGGGGCATATTTTTGCAGTTAATCGTATCCGGAGCTGTAGGCGTTGCAACATACGCTGTTTCAGCCCACTTGTTAAAATCCCCGGAAAGCAAAACTATTGTAGATTCTCTTTTGAGAAAGTTTTTATATCCGACTAAATAAAATTTATTTAATTAAAAAATATGCAAAAACAGAAATATAAACTTTATTTGGCGTCTGGCATTAGGCTGTGGACACTTAATTTCAAAGACGAATACTCGCAGTTTTTTAATAAAAAAACGGAACTGTTCCAGCCCGCTTTAATCGACAAACAATATACGGGCGATCATAGAAATATCCCGATAAGAATTGCAACAAAAGATTTGGGTGAAATAAATAAATGCGACGCGATTTTGGCATATATGAAAATGTATGATACCCAGAATAATGGACCGGCCGGGACAGATAGTACGTGGGAATGCGGTTATGCGATTGGAGGAGAAAAACCTACTATAATGTTGGTAGAGAATTTAGAACACCTTGACTATTATTCTGCACAATGGATGGTAACTTTTAGCATTGGAGCAATTTTAACAACCAGCAAAGAGGTTGCTGATTTCGCGAAAAATCATGATAAATTTACACACACGGCCGTTTTTTATTGTGAAAATAAAGAACAATTTGAAGACAAAATTATCGAGTATTTGGATAAGTATTATAAGTCTATTTATGCCCGAGAGGGAATAATCAACTATTCCGTTGATGAGGAATTACGTAAATATGCTGACAAATCAAATTTGGTAAAAATTTTAGAAGAAAGCAAAAAATTTACCAGGCTAAGTCAATACATTCTGGATACCAGTATTTTCGAAACCGGCAAAACAGAATTTGACAATGTTTCTACATACCATAAAATTTGCAATTTAGAGCACGAACGGGCAAAGATAGTTAAGCAGATAATCGAAAAAGATTTTGATAAGTTAATCCCATTTCTCTATTTTTCTATCAATAAATATCTAAATTATTTTGAAGGAGAAAAAAATATTGCAGATATCTCAGAAATGATTGAGTATTGGTTAAATATTCCGGCAGAAGAAATCAAAGGAAGAAAGCAGGGAAAAAAGAAAACGCGCCCAACGATATTTTTTGAACTTTATGATTTGGTAAGTCATCACGTTGTCGCTTCTCAGAAATATTTTACTGGTAATTTTGTATATCAAGTTGGCGCAATTTTAGAGATTTATAATTGGTTAAATACATATGCCATCGATGATGTTTTTGATAATTCTAATACTAGGCAGGGAGAAAAAACTTTACACATAAAATTTGGAAGCAGAAAAAATGCTTTTTTATTGGGCGCAATAGGCCATTGTCTATCATTAATCTTATTGCACGAGCTAACCAAAGATAAAAAGGAAATTTCTAAACAACTGCTTTCATCATTAAACGATGTTCAATACGTTATGTATTTAGGGCAGCACATAGATATTGATTTAACATTTGATAATAAAAAAACATTATTAAGTTTTATCAAAGAAAACAATCTGGAATCAGCTCTCAAAAAGTATTTTAATAGAATTTATGGAATTTGTGGAGCCTTTTATGAAGAAATCGGCAGAATGGCAATAAAATCTACAAATGTCGGGGCGCAATTTTACAACCAAAAGGAGGCAGAAAATGCTTGTATTTATATAGCAAAGCTTTTTGGATTGGTTCAAATGGTTAGAAATGATTTGGGAGATTTAATTTTTCCTGAAGAACTGTCAGGTTTGAGTAAAGGGATGAAGAACACTTCTCATAACGACATTATGGAGGGAAAGATGACTCTGCCGATTATCTACGCAATTTTTAGTCAATACACCAATTTAAAAGATAAGAATAAACTTGTAAAATTTATCGGCAACAAAAAATTAAGTTTCCGAAATAAGCAGGAAGTTAGCAGAATTATTTGGGAGAGCGGTTCGATTGAATTTGCAATGCAATTTGTTGAGTATTATTCTAAAATGGTAAGAGAGCAATATATTAAGCATATTGATGAAACTCCGACGAGGTTAAAATGGATTATAAAGTTGATGGATATTACTCCGTTGATTAATCTTACTTTTAGAAAAATGGCGATCGAAAATAAATGGCGAAAGCTTGAGCCACAGATTTTAACCGAAAAATTAATAGGAGATATTAATAAAATTACACAACGAGAAATTTTTTTAAAAAACATTATTAATAAATGAGTCAGGAAAATATCAGAAATTTTTCAATAATTGCGCATATAGACCACGGAAAATCAACTTTGGCTGACCGGCTTCTGGAATTGACCAACACAATCGACACAAAAAAAATGATGCCGCAGTTTTTAGATTCAATGGATTTAGAAAGAGAGAAGGGAATTACCATAAAACTAAAAGCCATCAGAATGAACTACAATTTTGAAAGCAAAGATTATATTTTAAATCTTGTGGATACTCCGGGCCACGTTGATTTTTCTTATGAGGTTTCAAGGTCAATGGAAGCTGTTGAGGGCGCTATTTTGCTGGTTGACGCAACTCAAGGGATTCAGGCGCAAACATTGGCTAACTTGCATTTAGCAAAACAGCAAAATTTAAAGATTATTCCTGTTATAAATAAAATTGATTCACCGATTGCCAAGGTTGAAGAATCGGTTGAGGAGCTGGCAAATCTTTTAGATATTATGCCAGAAGAAATTATAAAAATTTCTGCTAAGAACGGAACAAACGTAGAGCAAGTTTTGCATGCAGTTATCAAAGAAGTGCCCCCTCCCAAAGAAAGCGCAGATAATAATTTTAGAGCATTGATTTTTGATTCTGAATACGATTCTTTTAAAGGAGTTATCGCTTTTGTTCGCGTTGTTGACGGTAAAATTTCCAACGGAGAAAAAATTGAACTAATGGCGGCTTCAACTCCAGCTGAAGTAAAAGAACTCGGATATTTAAATCCGGATTTTTCAGCAAAAGAAAAGATTTTTGCAGGCGATATTGGATACATTGCAACAGGAATTAAAGAGCCGGGTAAAGTTAGAGCCGGGGACACTATTATTAAATTACAGCCGCCTAATACCAAAGGCAGTATTCAACCATTGCCCGGATACCAAGAGCCAAAACCAATGGTTTTCGCCAGTTTGTACCCAGAAAATCCGGATGATTTCGATGTGTTAAAAGTTGCTTTATCAAAATTAAAATTATCAGACCCCGCGCTGGTTTTTGAACAGGAGATGAAAGAGGCATTAGGCAGGGGATTTAATTGCGGATTTTTGGGGACATTGCATATAGAAATTATTTCAGAAAGATTGCAAAGGGAATTCGGGTTGGACTTGGTAATTTCAACGCCGTCGGTAGTGTATAAAATTTTTGACCATAAAGGCAAGGAAACGTTAATTTATTCTGCGTCTGATTGGCCAGAGAATCCGTCTGTAATTAGGGGCACTGAAGAGCCTTGGGTTTCTTTAGAGGTTATAGCGCCCTCAAACCAGATGGGAAAATTGATGGAAATTCTAAAAAGTCTGAGAGGGAATTACGTTACAACAAATTATTTGAGCCCCGAAAGAGCGATTATAATTTTTGAGACTCCCTTAAGAGGAATTATTGCAAACCTATACGATAAAATAAAAACAGCCAGCCAGGGCTATGCTTCAATGAGTTATAATCTTATCGGATATAGGCCCGGTAAATTGGTGAAAATGGAAATTTGGGTGGCCGGCCACAAAGAAGAGGCATTTTCTAGAATTGTAGCAGAAGACGAGGCATACTTTGAGGGCAAAAAAATGGTTGAAAAGTTAAAAGACGTTCTGCCGCCAGAACAATTTTCTGTTGCCCTGCAGGCAGTAATTGGTGGAAAAGTTATTGCCAGAGAAACAATCAGGGCCTACATGAAAGACGTCACGGGATATTTGTATGGGGGAGACGTTACAAGAAAAAACAAACTTCGCGAGAAGCAGAAAAAAGGAAAGAAATTGATGAAACAAAAGGGCAGGGTTAATGTTCCCACAAAAGCATTTTTGGAAGTGTTTAGGGCGTAGATTATATGGGTTGCTGGTAAAAAAATTATGATAGGTGTATGATATAAATAAAAATTGTTCTTTGCTTTTTAGGGATTAATCACAGCTTAAAGAAAATCTAATCACAGCAAGGTTTTTTTCAAGCTGTGATTTTTCTGAATGGTTTTGGGCGCAAGTCCGACAGAACAAGAAGGGAGAAAATTGTGACCGGAAATGGGACCCGCGCGGCGCGGCGCGAAAAGGCGCTTTCCAAGCCATTGGAAAGCGGAAAAACTCCGCATGTCTACGGCTGGACATTTTCTGCCGCATATATGCGGCGCAGGGCTCACCGCAACGATCGGCGCTTCGTCCGCGAACGGTTGAAGGAGGCATGTTTTCTTGGTGATCTCGGTAGTTCCGACGACGCCGGGGCCCGAGTATAGTCGTTGACCACCCAACGTTTGCTTCCCCATGTGCCAGCTTAAATGCATTAGAGCTGGCACATGGGTTTTTTCTTGATTGGGCTCAATTTTTGTGTTAGAGTAATAAATACATTGGGCCGTGGAGGAGTAGTACCTCGGCAGTCTCATAAGCTGCAGGCACCCGTGCAATTCGGGTCGGCCCGACAAATTTTACGAGCCGGGGTAGCTCAGTTGGTAAGAGCGCTGCACTCATAACGCAGAGGTCGAGAGTTCGATTCTCTCCCTCGGCACACAATTGAATAAATATGCGGGCGTAGTTCAGCCTGGTTTAGAATGCTCCCCTGTCACGGGAGAGATCACGGGTTCGAATCCCGTCGCCCGCGCCACTGTGTACGAATGGAGGATAAAACCTCCATTTTGTGCCTATTTTGACCGATTTTAGTCGGTTCTAACCTTAAATAAGCCTGTTCCAACGCAGGATAGTTATTTATGATTGGTTGAAGCCAAGAATTTGGCTCAATAACGAGTTTTCCCTCTCTAATCGTGGGTATTTTGCCGATTGTCATCAGTATTTCTTTCTTTAGTTCTAACCCTCCGGTTAGGAATCTCTGTCCGGCATAGGTGGCGAATTTGAAAGTCTTTTCTGTAAGATCAAGCCAGCGCTCTGCCCTTGATTCGGTTTCTCCCAATTTTTCTTTTAACTGTGCAATTTTAGCTTGAAGGTTTTTCTTTTCTCTCAAAAATGTTTCGTCATCAATTAAAAGACGATACCTCATTTTGGTTAGCTCATCAAATTCATTTTGTGCTTGCGCTACTGCCTTTTGTTGCATTTCGTAAACCTTGCTCCTGTCTTCAATTTCTCTATCGTTTTTTTCATTCAATATTTCTAACGCCCAATTTAAAAACTCTGGGAGTATGGTAAATTTTTTAATTTCTTCTTCAATCTGCGTTTCTAAGTTTTTTTGTGTTAGAACTTTTTTCTGAGTGCATTTTATGTCTTTCTTTTTTCTGGTGCAATAATAATAAGTGTATTTTTTAATCTCACCAGTGCTTTTAATAAGTTTTTCTTTTTCAATGGCTGTAAAAAGGCAACCACATTCTGCGCATCTAAGAGAGCCAGTAAAAGCAAAGTGGTGTGTCTTTGGTCTCGGCCTGCCTTCTCTACCAAGTAATTTTTGAACCCTGTCGTATTCATCAAGGGTAATCATTTTTTCGTGTTTGCCATCATATTGGATTTTTTCTTTACCATATTCAAAAATGCCTGCATAAAAAGGGTTGGTGAAAATTTTATAGATTGCAGTTCTTGATAATGGAACGCCTCCGGTTCTTTTTGTTTTCTTGGTTCTTAAACCCCATTCGTTGTTAGCAACCTCTAAAATCTGTGGGGGATTATAATTCCCAGTAAGCATCAAATCCCACATTTTTCTAATTAATGGAAAACGCTCGGGATCTATTGAAATATCATTTTCTCCACGGTCTTTTATTTTACTATTCAAATATCCTATGGGAGCACTGCCCGGCCTCCATCCTTTTGCCAACTTGCTATCAACGCCTCTTTTAACTGCTTTTCTTAAATCCAAAATGAATTGGTTGGCTGAGCCGGTTTCAACATTGAAGAGAATTACATTGTCGTCTGGGAGATATTGTCTGTCTATTGTTTGTATTGATTTTAAATTACCTTGTTGCAACATCCAACTTAATCTACCCGAATCAATGGGGTTTCTTGATAAGCGATTTATTTGCCAGCATAATATTCCATCAGCCTCGCCATCCTCAATTCTTTTAAGCATTTCATCAAACAAGGGGCGGTTGTTCGGTTTTTTAGCAGACTTTGCTTCTGTGTAAGTTTTTTTGACATCTAAATCTAAATCAAGCGCAACTTGTTTTAGTTTGTTTATCTGGTCGTCAATGGATTGAATCTGTCTGTCTTCTGACTCTGAAGACTTGCGGGCATATAAGAAATATTTAATTTTATTATTTTCTTGTTTCATATTTTTACAAACTAAAAGGGATCGGAAGCAAAAGGCTAATTGTTGAAGTTAACCAGTTTCCGACCCCTCTTAGTATTCTATTTTTGGAAATAAAATACCTTTTGCTAAAACCAATTAACTTCAACACCTTAATTATACTATATTTTTCACATTCCAGCCACTATTTATCCACTAATTGCTGGATGGTAAGCATTGCCATTTTTTGTTGTTATTTTGTTGTTTTAACAACGATTTTTCCTGTTATTTGCCTGTTTTATCAGGATAGAGCGCTTTAGCAGTTAATCCGCAGTTTTAACTGTTATTTAACTGTTTATCAGTTTAATTTTGTGATGTCGGAAATAGTGTCTAACTCAATTTTAGGAATTAAGTCTAACTTAAATAGTGCTAACTCAATTTTTGTTTGTGCTAACTCAATTAATTCAGTCTAACTGAAATTAAGTCTAACTTATTTTTTTTAATTACTAATAGTTATTAATCGCTTTCTTAGAAGATATTATAGACTATAGTAATTCTATAGTATTAACTATAGTGATAGGTGTTCCAAGCACTATAGTATATCCTATAGTGTTATCTCACTATAGTGTCTTCTACGATTGGAATGTCATTATTCTTCAGGTCGTATTGGTATTGCCTTATAATTTCTTCTTTAATCCTCGGCAAAAGCGTTCCTTGGCAGTATTTGAATTTTTTGTTTGATTGTGGTGGTTCAACATTATATCCTTGGTGTAAACTTTTCCAAATAGTAAATCCACTGATAGTTATATATTCCCCCAATTCCTCTTTCAGCGTGATTGATGCGGAAGCTAAAATATTTGGGTGGTTCTTTTTTTCCCCGGCTGGTTTTGTTTTCACACTTATCTCAATATTATTTATTTTCATAATAATTTACTAATTTTAATTATTTATTTTTTAATTCTCTCCAGCGCTTTTGGGAGGACTCGTTGAGCCACTTTAGATTGCCCGTAGGCACGAAATTTAGGGGGGCGTCGGGCATAACGCTACCACCGGATATAAACTCTCGTCCTGCCACCTTTTTCCTTTGGGGTTCTCGCATCCACCGGCACTTGTCGGCTTTCCCACCGGTTCTCAAATTTAGTTCTAAATCTAACGGGCAAAAGTTTTGGTTGCAGGCGCTGAAATAGGGGCATTTTTTTAGGTTTTCAACTACTTCTTTTTGATTCATAGTTTTGAATTTTAAATAGTAATTTTTTATGTTCCGGCGGATTCTTCATAATGTTTTAGTAGTTGCTTGTATTCTTCTTCTGTTATTGGCCTGTAGATCAGCTCAACGAGGCGAAGCAATTTAGTTCCCTGTTCATATGCCTCTTCTTGGCTGATTTCTTTGCCAAAGCGCTGTTTATACAGAGTTTGGAATTTTTTTACTTGTTCATTAGTCAACATTATAGATTCTCGTTTTTATTTCTTTTAAAGAATTAAAAAAACTCAGGGGCTCTACCGTGAGTTCGTGTATAAAATATTGCCTTATTAAATCGTCTAATTGGTTATTCCTTTTAATTAAAAAAACAACCTTGGCCGGATTTTGTTTATCAACGGCCTCTATTTGGTAGCCATAACAACACAAGGCTGAACAAAGGGCTATATCCGAGCTTTTAAAATAATCTTTCTCCTGTAATATTTTAGTCATAGAAATATTTTTAATAATAAAAAAACCTGCTATTATTGCAGGTTAATCTATTCTCAAAAGCTCGTATAAGGTTTTTTATGTGCCTCGGAAAATTTCTGTATTACACTTCTTTTCGTCTTTTCGTTTCTTCTGACCTTATTTTACCGATATACTCATAATCCAAACTTTCTCCAAACTTTTTTTCAACTAATTCTTTGGTTTCGTTTAAGCTAAGTTTTTTGTTATTGTAAATAAAATCATTTCTTTCCTGTATGGCTGGTTTTTTCTTTTTTATTTTGCCTATTTTTATGTCAGGTTTTATATATTGTTTTTGATATTTTTTAATCTGCGGAGACATCTTTTTAACGTAATCAATTATGTCTCTTTCGGTAGCATATGGGCTCAATCTTATTGCTATCGGGAAAATATCGTTATCTGCTCTCGTTAATTGTTTGCCAAAAGGTTCTTCGGCAAGTTCTGCCAAATCTGTTATTGCGCATAAATTATACGAATTGCTATGCGGGAATTGAGGGTTATCTTTCGGCAATTTATTGAAATATACATACTGCTCTATAACCTCTCCCCAGTCAAGGTAGTGGAGGCCGTATTTTTTACAAATTTTATCAGTTTCGTTTGCGATTACTTTTTCAGCCATTTCTGTTCTTTTAATATCTTCTCCCTGCCAAATATCATATTCGTTTATTTTTATAGCATTTTTTTTATAATCCTTTTCCATTAAGCCATCTTTTACCGCATAATAGGTTTTTTCCGTATTGAAACCCTTCTCTGGAATTTTATAACGTTTTCTAATATTTATGATTTTATTTTGGAAGTAATTGCTTTTTACAATATCCAAAAAGTAATTCCATAGTTTTCTAAAACCCTGTGTTGAGTATGTAGCACCCAAGTCTCTCTCATATTCTATTTGCCAATCTTCTTTTTTTACGTCTTCGGTCATCGTAATTTTTATTGTAATTATTATCTTAATTTCACCACATTTTAGACATTTTTGCAATGTTTAATCATATGTTTTGGGGCTTTATTTTTTCCGGTATTTGTAGCATAATAAAAGTACAATTAAATATGGTTGCCTAACCCCTATTTCTTAATAGGGTATGGCATAAAAGTCAGGTAATGCATAAAGAACCCATCATAGGGTCGCATTACCTGCCATACTTGGAAACTTGTATGAGTAGCTTCGGCTACTACCTGTGGTGGGCTTTTTGTATATCACCACATAAAATTATTATTAAAATTAATATAAATATGAAAAAGTACTATAAGTTTTTTATTATTTTACTACTCGTTTGTTTTATAGTTCCACAGATTGCTTTTGCGTCTTGGTGGAATCCTTTCAGCTGGAACATTTGGAACAATATTTTCCATAGGTCAGATACTAAAACACAGATTTTAGAAAATCGTGTAAAAGAGCTTGAGGACAAGTTGAGTGATCAATCAACTTCAGCATCAACGGGGGCCGATGACGCCAAAGAACAAAAAAATGCCACCGATAAACCAACAACAGAAATCGCCAAGCCGGTTAGTAATGCCACGCAAGTTATAACAATGAAACTCTCGGCTTATAATTCATTTATAGACTCTGCGATAAAAGCATACCAAGAGAATATTACCAACTATAATCAGATGAAAAATTATGTAAAATCTATAGGGGATGGATTAAATTATGAAAAATCCCTCATTTCAATGATTAGAGATTCAGAAACCGAATCTTATTGGAGAGGTGCGTGGCAATTAGTAATTGATGAAGCGATTGAAAAGCCATTGAGTAAGTGCAATCAACTTGAAGATGCTTTTAATGAAAACATTCAGAAAGTAAACTCAAACATTGCTATCCTTGAAAACGAAAAGGTAAAAAATAGTGCTTCTGCTTCAGTCAGTACCGAACAATATCTGGCATACTACGATACACTAAAAAGTTTAATAGTAGTTGATGCGTTTTCAGAAGCCATAAACAAAGCTTATCCGTTGCTTGAGCCGTTTAATCAAAAAACCTTTTCAGATCTTAAGGATGCAGTCGGGATTGTCTGGGATGCAGAAACTGCTAATTATCAGGCTACTATGAAGGCATACGGAATGTTGAGTCCTTCCCAAACAAACAGCATTAGTAATTATCAACCCCCATATATAGCCCCTCCGATTATTAAAATGCCACAGACAACCCATTGCACAATAGGTAATAGTGGCCCGTACCAACTAAACGTAGATTGCTACACCAGTAATTGGTAATAAAAATTAAAAGTGCTCTATAAATAAATCTATGGGAAATGATTCCTTTGTAAGAATAAGCAAGGAGAAAAAAGAGAAATGGGCCGTAAAAATATTTTATGAGAACAAGGGAGAGGAAATAAATGAAGCGGAGTTAAAATCCGACATAGAAAATAGCCCGATAGATGTTTTTTATAAAGATAGTTACTTCCAAGTGAAATATTTTCCTGCTGAAGCGGAAGAAGTAGATGGCCGTCTAAGGGGAGGGGAGGATAATGTTGTTAGCAAACAAAACAAAAATTCTAAAGGTAGATTCTTTAATGTTAGCGGTATGGAGCCGGTTCCTCAAATGGATTTAGAGATGAATTTTAAGGAAATGAAGGAACAGATAGAAAAAATTATTGAAAAGGCTGAATATAAATGTCCAAAACAAAGCAACATTATTTTATTAATTTATAATGGACACGTGGCGCAGGACGTTTTGGAAGTTGCGATAAAAGATATTAAAGTGTCCCCGAGTAATTTTAAAGAGATTTATTTGCTTACGTTTGGGAGAAATTTAAAGATTACTTAAAATTGGTACATAAACATACTCAGTTTGGCGCTGGATCTCGGTTCTAACATTGTATACGACGTTGCGCAGAAACAAGACCGTCTCGACGACGGTTTTTGTTTTTGCTTCGGTCGTCTGAACACCTCAACGGTGTTGAGGTGTTCAGCTCTCAGGCCATCTTTTAATTGAGGCGGATTTTTGACATTTAAGGTATTTTAGTGTATAATAATGGAATGACAAATAAGCAAATAGATGGCCGTGTTTTAAACGAGGCTGAAGCAACTTTTGGCGGGCTTGGCATAGCTCCAAAACTTCTGGATGTAATCTCAAAAATGGGATTTGCCACTCCAACTTCGATACAGCATAAGGCAATCCCTGTGGCCATTGAAGGAAAGGATATTATTGGTATAGCCCAAACAGGCACAGGCAAAACCTTGGCTTTTGGCGTTCCAATGATTCAGCAAATTTTAAAAAATAAGAAAGGAAAAGGACTGATTATTTTGCCAACTCGCGAGCTTGCTTTGCAAGTGGAAGAAGCTATGCAGGAAATAGGAAGAGTGTTTGGCATAAAAACAGTTGTGTTGATTGGAGGAGCTTCAATGTATAATCAGGTGTGCTTGATAAGAAATAATCCGCACATTGTGATTGGAACTCCGGGGAGAATTAACGACCACATCGAAAAGCGGACTTTAAGCTTGCACGATGTTTCAATTTTAGTTTTAGACGAAGCTGACAGAATGTTTGATATGGGATTTGCCCCTCAGATAAAAAAGATACTGCAGGTGGTCCCAAGAAACAGGCAGACAATGCTGTTTTCAGCAACAATGCCAGACGGCATAGTAAAAATTGCTAGCACCCATATGAAACTTCCTGTAAGGGTGGAGATAGCTAAGTCGGGAACAACTGCTGAAAATGTTGAACACGAGCTTTTTGTTGTCAAAAGAGAGCAAAAACTTTCTTTGCTAAAAAAATTGCTTGCAGATTATAAAGGAAGCGTTTTAATTTTTTTAAGGATCAAGCACAACGCAAGAAAAATTTGCTATGCTTTGCGGGACATAGGAATTTCTGTAGCTGAAATACATTCGAACAGGTCGCTTGGCCAAAGAAAAGAGGCGCTGGAAGGATTTAAGCTGGGCAGGTACAGGGTGCTTGTGGCAACAGATATTGCGTCTCGCGGAATAGACGTAAAAGGCATTGAGCTGGTTATTAACTTTGACCTTCCTGAAAATCCGGAAGATTATGTGCATAGAATTGGAAGAACCGGCAGAGCCGGCATGACAGGTAAAGCAATTTCTTTTTGTCTGCCAGACCAGGGAGGCAAGGTTAGGGAAATCGAAAAATTAACCAGACTTTATTTGCCTATATCAAAATTACCCGAACTTCCGCCGGTTGCTCCGGTTAAGCCGGGTTATAGAGATAATTATGCTTCGCAGAAAAGCAGGCCTACCGGCGCAGGCAGGCCGCATGGCCGTTCCAACTATGGTAGAAGAAGATAGCTAGGGATGGTAAAGTTGTCCTGCCGGCGGTTTTTTGGTAAAATAAAATAATTTCTTATGGATAATGTTTTAGAAGTCGAAAATTTAAAGGTTGAGTTGGGCGGAGAGGTTATTCTGGATAGCCTGTCTTTTGAAATAAAAGAAGGAGATATTTTGGCGATATTGGGGCCGAATGGCGCAGGCAAAACTGTTCTGCTTAAAACTTTGCTAAAAACACTGCCGTTCTCCGGAAGGATAGACTGGAAGCCGGGAATAAAAAAAAGCTATGTGCCTCAGAGGTTGCCATTTATAAAAGATGTGCCAATGAGTGTAAAAGAATTTTTTAAATTGAAAAAGGTCTCGGACAGAGAGATAAAAGAAACCTTGCTATCTGTTGGATTAAAAGAAGAAACAATGGCAAAGAACGTGGGGGATTTGTCTTCCGGCCAGTTTCAAAGGGTTTTAATCGGCTGGTCTTTAATTTCCAATCCCCAAGTTTTGCTTTTTGACGAGCCGACAACCGGCATTGATATCGGCGGACAGGAGTCGGTTTATAGCCTTTTAGAAAAATTAAGCAAAGAAAGGGGGCTGACTATTTTATT